>Ga0055584_100004569_pt1 | contig 13566 bp, 13 predicted proteins | sample OSDHelmetaG_FD_58716 | JGI IMG/M metagenome (GOLD analysis project Ga0055584, IMG submission 58716) | Pelagic marine sediment microbial communities from the LTER site Helgoland, North Sea, for post-phytoplankton bloom and carbon turnover... | ecosystem: Environmental > Aquatic > Marine >... | reverse complement strand
CAACTTTACCGAGGTCAAATGATGATATTTGATTGAGAACTTCCCTAGTGTTATTTCCACCAATTCCAACAACAACAGGAATGCGCTTATCAACTACTTCAGTAACAAAATCCAGTATGGCTATTTTTTCATCAGAATTCAGAGTAACCGATTCTCCAGTTGTTCCTAATGGAACGAGATAGTCAACTTTGCCATTAATGAGGTGATTTATCAACTTTTTTAAACATTTAAAATTGATACTGCCATCCTTATTGAAAGGAGTGACTATCGCTACACCCGTACCTTTTAATTTATTAACCGACCTCATGCTTTACCTGATTAAGATAATATTTAGTTTGAATGATGTATTGCTTTAAACTTGTCGATTCGTCTACACTGATCATTAGGTCATATAAATAAGTATAATGTTCATCATACCTACCGATCTTGAATTTGGCCTCACTCATTGAAGCGATATATTTAAGTGGTATACTTTTTTCAATATTTAGACAGATCAGTATGTCGAACCTGGTATCTATAAAATTTGTAATAACAACTGAATTGGGTTTAAATTTCCAGCTAAGATCCTTTTTAGTGAAATAATCCAGTCCTAGTTTTGCGAATCTACTAGAAGGTAACTCTTTAGTGTTATAAAATCCTAATGCTAACACATCCTTATGATCATCTCGAAACTCTTTTACTAATGATTTTACAAGTTCATAGTTTGATTCGGAAGTCGAATCATAGATGATTCCAATATTTGTTGCCCGATCAATTGAGATAGCAGCACCGGATCTCTTTTTATTGGCATGATCCTTATAAAATAAATAGCTGGCCAATTTATGGCGAATACTTTTCTTAGTCATTGATCATATTCAAGAATTGTTCCTCTGAAATGATATCTACGCCAAAACTCTCAGCTTTTTTCAATTTACTGGGTCCACTTTCTTCACCAGCGATAAGGTAGTTTGTTTTTTTTGAGATACCACTAACTATTCTTCCTCCATGCCTTTCAATCAAGGCTTTCAGTTCATCTCTGCTAAAATTAACAAAAACGCCTGATACCACAAATGACATTCCTTCAAGATTTTCACTTAATCTAGATCTGGATTCAGCTGATCTCAAGACTAGTCCTGAAGTCCTAATTTTTGAAATAAAATCAAGGTTTTTACTTTTAGAGAACCACTCAATGATACTTGATGCGATCTTTTCTCCTACTTCAGGTGCATTTTTTAATTCTTCAAGTGTCGCTTCTTGGATTTTTTCTATCGAACCAAAATGATTGGCAAGCTTTTTTGCAACTGTTTCTCCAACATACCGTATACCTAAGGCATACAATACTCGGTAAAAAGGTGCAGATCTTGATTTTGATATTCCTTCTAGTATATTTTCAACGGACTTTTCCTTTAGACTGATCTTTTTAGACCTCCTTGTCTCTGAATCTTCAATGATCTTATCTAAGCCTAACAGCTCATCATACTTAAGGTCATATAAATCCGCGGCATCATGAATAAGTTCATTAGAATATAGTAGATCTATTGTACCCTCACCAATACTATCAATATCCATAGCTTTTCTTGCAATGAAATGTTCAATCTTGCCTTTTATTTGTGGTGGACAATTTTCTTCATTAGGACAATAAAAATGTGCTCCTCCCTCTTGTCGTTCTAGTGCAGTGTTACATTCAGGACATTTTTTGATAAAATTGAATGATTTACTTTGTTTGGATCGTTTCGATAGTTTAACACCGGTGATTTTAGGAATGATATCTCCTCCCTTTTCAATAAATACATGATCATTTTCATGCAGGTCCAGTTTTGATATAAAATCTGCATTATGTAAAGTAGCTCTTCTTACTGTTGTTCCTGCAAGTAGAATAGGTTCAAGGTTTGCTACTGGAGTAACGGCACCTGTACGTCCAACCTGATAAGTTATTGAGATCAATTTTGTACATCCTGATTCTGGCTTGAACTTGTATGCAATGGCCCATCGTGGTGATTTAGCAGTAAACCCAAGTTCTGTTTGATTACGATAGTTGTTGATTTTAATAACTACCCCATCAGTTTCATATGGCAGTTGAAATCTCTCATCTTCCCAATCCTTAATATAGTTAGTCACTCCGCCAATATCGTTAACTTTAACTGTGTAACCAGAGACCTTGAATCCCCAGGACTTCAATTTATTAATGCTATCATAATGATTTTCGATTCTCAGGTCCTCACCATAAATGAAATAAAACAAACAATCCAGGTGCCTATTAGCTACTAATGTCGAATCCTGCATTTTAATAGTTCCCGAGGCTGCATTACGAGGATTTTTCATTAACCTGTTTTCAATTTCTTCTTCTTCATATCCATCTTCAGTAAGTGACTCATGTATTTGCTTGTTAAGTTCCTTGAAAACTGATTTTGGCATGTATATTTCCCCTCTCACTTCAAACAAATTTGGGTAATCTTTCCCTGTCAACTGAAGTGGGATACTACGTATTGTTTTAATATTTGCAGTAACATCATCTCCCTTTTCCCCATCACCACGTGTAACAGCCTGAAGCAATTTTCCGTCCTGATAGGTTATACTGATAGCAACACCATCTATTTTTAATTCACATACGTACTCAAATTCATCACCAATCATTTTTCGAATCCTGTTATTGAAATCGAGCAACTCTTCATCAGAATAGGTATTACCTAATGAAAGCATTGGATATTTGTGCTTTACTGTCTTGAATTCTTTAGTGATTGCACCTCCTACTCTTTGAGATGGAGACTCAGCACTGATCAAATCAGGAAACTCAGTTTCTAATAGGATTAGTTCCTCAAGCAGCTTATCAAAATCGAAATCACTTATAGATGGTTTTGAAAGAACATAATATCTATGATTGTGAGTATTCAATTCTTCAACGAGTTGATGAATTCTCTTAATTGCTTCTGCCTTCTTCATGAAAGATCTAATAGTAATTGCATATCTTTATATTTTGTAAAAGTAAGCTTAACTGAGTTCATTTTATATTTCTTTTAATGTGAATATTGACCAACTAAAATTCCCAATAGGTAAATTTAAAAGTAAGGGAATACTTTCGCCGGAAGAAATCAGCAGCAATATCCAAGAAATTGAAGAGCTCCCGCAATTACTGATTAATTCTCTCGAAAGTCTTGATGATAATCAACTGGATACTCCATACAGACCTGATGGCTGGACCATGCGTCAAGTATGCCATCATATTGCCGACAGTCATTTAAATGCTTATTGCAGGTTTAAATTAACATTGACCGAAGACCTTCCTGAAATCAGACCTTATGATCAAGATAAATGGGCTGATTTAATAGAATCTTCTTCTGCTCCTGTTTCAATTTCTTTGAACATCATATCATCAATTCATGCCAGGTGGGTGTTAGCCTTAAAGAATATGAATTATGAAGACTGGTCAAGAATGTACATTCACCCTGAAGAGAAAAATAAATATTCACTCCACCATTTGCTGGCAACATATGCTTGGCATGGAAAACACCACTTAAATCATATTCTCAATCTGAAAAAAACTAAGGGTTGGGACTAATTATCTTTTGAGAATTCCTTCAATGATATCAGAACCTTTTCTACTTCTTCCGTTCTTTGATCACTCGATTCTAAAAAAAGGTCTTCAAAATCAACAATTGCTTCAGCACTACAATTTGTAATCAACGAATTCCCACCATCTATCATAGATGCTTCTACGAGTTTTGTTGAAAGCTCCATAACATGCTTCCTGTTATTAGTAATCAGCTTTTGTGATGTTGATATAGTTTTATTTTTTTTAATGATAAAATAACCAAATCCTATGATTAGAATCACTGAAATAATTGACCCCCAAAGCTGGTATGCTGAACGAAGTGAAACTACTTTTGCATGATTAGATTCAAGATCAGTAATCTCCTTCTCAAGAGATAAGATCCTGGTTGTTTCAGATTTAATAATACTCTGATGAGATGAAATCACACTGTCAATAGCTTGCTGTGTATTCATCACCAAAAATTGTTCTTTATACTTCAGATATAATCTATAAGATTCAACTGCATTTCTATAATGATTTCTTCTTTTAAAACCTTCAGCCAAGTTCTCATAAGCAGTATACCATTGTTTGAGTTCACCAGCTGTAATATCCTGAGAAACAGGTATTCGTTTTAAGTTCATTCGACTGGTGTATAGATCGTCTACCTTATCAGCTTGTTGAATGTCTCTGATAATCGAATTGATCTCAGCTGAATTTTCACCTTTTGAGCTGAATCCAGCTCCTATCATCATCAATATGAATACAAAATACTTGTACATATTATATATGCTGTTTTAAGGGAAACCTGATAACAAAATCAGAGCCATTACCGAGTTCAGACTCAACTAGAAGTTCACCTTTGTGGAATTCCGTGATTAAATCATAACTTTTAGTTAACCCAATTCCAATATAACCTCGCTCATTTTTTCCGGAATAAAATGGGTCGAAGATAGTTTCAAGTTCTTTCTGTTCTATTCCAACACCGTTGTCTTTAATTCTTACTTGTATAAACTGTGGTAGTTTACGTGTACTTATCATAATAGACGGTATATATCCCTTCTCATTATTCTTTGACCTTTCAGTGACCGCATCAATGGCATTGCTCATAAGGTGGTATAGGGAGAATCTAACTCTATTTGGATCGATCTCAATCTCAGGAAGTATTGCTTCAAGGTCTGTTTTAATTTCTGGTCGTAATGATGGATCCTCAAACTTTTTTGAGTTTAGAACAATAATCCACATTTCTTCGATTAACCCATTCAGATTTATTTTAGAGATTTCAGGTTCCTGATCCATTTTCTCCGCAAAATCTACTCCTAATGAAACGGCTTGTTTAGCAATTTGTAATTTATGTATCAGATTTGCTGCCTTTCGAGGAGCCGATTCATGTCTTTTACCAGATGCTAGAGTTGATAAAGTAGGTATCACAATTACTTTGTCGACTAGTTTTCTGAAACTAGTTGATTTGTCAACCAGTTGCTCTGTGTTTGAAGCAATATTTGCAACCCTTTCATCTGAAAACTCCCTCTTCGTACCAGAACGTGAAACAATTTCCTGTAGGTTTCTATACTTTTTCATTTGCACAAATAGTACTACAGACCCAAGACCAATTATTAATAATATGATGAAAAGAGTTTTGCGTGACATGTCAGCAGTTTCAAGACCAATATCACCTGATTGAGATTTTAGTTCTGTGATTTTAGTTTCATGAGTTCTGATCTTTATCTGACGAGATTTTTGTTCAGCATTAAACTCTTTTATAAGTTTAGCCTGAATGGACTCATGTTGTGAACTGATCTGATTAGTAATCAAACCATCGTATAGTTTAAGGTCTTGTAAAGCGAACTTATTTTTATTTGATGAAAGATTCTTTTCAACTCGTTTTAACACATCTTTCATTTCAGATGTATGCTCGGTTGAAAATTGTTTCACATTTTCTTGTGCTTTAACAGTTTCAATGCTCACAATGAAGCATACAGCTGTTATTAAATAAAATATGTGCTTGAATGTTCTCAAAAGATCCAAAGATGTGGTTTTGACAAATATAAGTATTGATGATCGATTAGAATATTGGATTTATCAACAGAAACATGTTGATGTTATTTATCTACCAATGATACAAAAACGAAGTTTTCCAGTTATATCTTCCTTAAACTCTATTTGCTTATATCCCATTTCCCGGGTTAACTTGGTTAACTCGTCCACATAGTGAGGGTTCATTTCAAAATAGATACTTCCTGTATCTGAAAGTGATTGTGATGCGAATTGAAGTATCTGGCGATAAAAAATGAGAGGATTTCCTACTGGAGTAAAAAGTGCTAGATGGGGTTCGTTATCAAGTACATTCATATCTATCTGTGACTTTTCATCAGGTTCAATATATGGGGGATTACTAATGATAATATCAATTTTTTCATCCATTGCAGGTATCCCTGCCAGAATATCCATGTTGATGATATTGAGTTCAACACCATTGAGCAATGCATTTTCTGTTGTTAATTCAAGAGCTGGTGCGCTGATATCTATAGCATATACTTTTGATCCCGGAAGGAATTTAGCTACTGAAACAGGTATACATCCTGAACCGCATCCGAAATCTATTATAACTGGAGTCTTACTATCACTTTCTTTAATCAATATATAGTCAATCAGTTCTTCAGTTTCAGGTCGTGGGATCAAAACATGCCGGTTAATTTTAAACTTGAGTCCCAAGAACCAGCTGATACCGGTTACATATTGTACTGGAACACCTTCGATGACCTTTTTTACACCTTTAGATAAGATCGATGAATCACTATTAGAGATCTCAATTGAACCATTTAGATTTCCATATTGAAATGGTATTTCCAGAATATCACAAATGAGAATCTCGAGGATCAACCTAGCGTCTTCATCCGGTAAGTTTTCTTTTACCGCAGGGCTCCACTTTTCAATAAATTCGTTGATAGTCATTTGATTGTTAGAATATGTAAAGTTAAAAAAGACTTACTTTTGAATGAATTTCTGATAAGATTGTGAATCATCATTCATTCATGAGAAGGTGTTTTGACCTTGCAACCCGAGGTCATTCAAAAGTGGCACCAAATCCCTTGGTAGGATGTGTATTGGTAAATAATAATCAGATCATTGGCGAGGGATACCATGAGGCTTTTGGTAAGCCACACGCCGAAGTTATGGCAATTAACTCGGTAGCTGACAGGTCAATACTAGCAAGTTCAACTATTTATATTAACCTGGAACCATGTTCTCATTTTGGCAAAACTCCACCTTGTGTTGATTTAATCCTTAAAAATTCGATTCCAGAAGTTATTATCTCAAACCTTGACCCTAATCCATTAGTTCATGGGGCTGGCGTTAAAAAACTCCTAGATCATGGAATAAGAGTAAAAACTGGCATTTTGAAGAATGAGGGGCAAGCCCTTAACCGAAGATTCTTTACTTTTCATCAATTAGCAAGGCCGTACGTTACTCTAAAATGGGCGCAATCAAAAGACGGTTACATTGGGAAATATGTCGATCAAAGAAAGCATCCCGTAAAGATAAGCTGTGAATCAACTGATTCCATTGTACATAAATGGCGTTCTGAAGAACAGTCAATATTAGTAGGACATGGAACTGTAATCTCTGACAATCCTTTACTTACTGTCAGAAAATGGAATGGAAATCAACCGATCCGGGTAATAATAGAGGAAAATAGAGAGTTATTGTGCAAGTCAGTTTTAAGTTCTTACTCCGAAAATTCGTTATTGATTTCCTCTAATGGAAAAAGAAGTACAGGAGATTTCATGGAAACAATAAAGGTTGAAGACTCTTCAGCACATCATATTTTAGAAATACTGTTTAAAAAAGGTGTCAATTCTGTTCTGGTAGAAGGTGGAAGTAGCATGTTACAAAGGTTTATTGATAAAAGCCTTTGGGATGAGTGCCGAGTTATAACTGGAGAAATAATACTTAATGAAGGAGTACCAGCTCCAAATCTGGAAAGATCAGCTTTTAAGGAATTGCATTCAGGAACTGACATCATTCATTTTTATAAGAACAATTAATTTCAGCTGGTCATGGTTTTATACCTAATACTGAATATAGTTACTTCCAGCTTTCTATTTGTAATCTTAAAAGGTTTTAAAAAATGGAATGTAAATACCTTGACTGCTATTTCAATCAACTATTTTGTTGCTGGATTTTTAGGATGGTGGAACCTTGAAAACAGCACGCAAAGCTTCAATGAAGCTACTTTAGAGCTCTGGGTATCAACACTTGTTATTGGTTTTTTACTTATAACCGTGTTTCAACTGCTTGCAAAAACTTCTCAAAATTCTGGTGTTGCTGTAGCATCCATTGCATTAAAAATGTCGATGGTCATACCGATCTTTCTTGGTTGGTTTCTTTATAATGATGAAATAACTTTGTTCAAAGGAATCGGAATTGGTTTATCTATAACCGCTGTAGGCTTAGCTAGCTTTGATAGCGAGAAAAAGGACATTAACCTTTCAGGTTTTATATTTCCATTTCTACTTTTTATCGGTGGCGGTTTAGTTGACTCGTCATTAAAATACACCCAACACCACTTTCTAAATGATGGAAATATAAATTTTTTACTTATGGTGTCTTTATTAGTGGCATCAGTTTTAGGGATGTTATTTATGTTGGCAGACAAACATCTAAAATTAAAGAATATTGGATATCAGACTATTTTGGGAGGTTTAATCTTAGGGGTTTTTAATTACTATTCTCTTTTTGCCCTTCTTAAAGCTTTAAATATGGAAGGAGCTGAGAGTTCAAGTATTTTTGCCATTTTAAATGTAGGGGTTGTGATTACTTCAGTTTTCTTAGCAGTACTACTTTTCAAAGAAACAGTAGGAAAATTAAAACTGTTAGGAATTGGTTGTGCTATATTGGCAATTCTCTTTTTAACAATTGTATAAATGTCTGATAAAGAGCATTATCATATTATTGAAAAGAATGGATATGGAGAATTCCGTCAGAAAGGGAGCAAGTTTCAGGCATATGCCTATAAAATCAATGAAATTGAAGATGTCAGCTCTATAATGTCAACATTAAAGTCTGAACACCCTAAAGCAAATCATCATTGTTCAGCTTATAGGCTTGGGATAAACGATCAAATTGAGTACTCAAGCGATGACCGTGAACCATCCGGATCTGCAGGGAAACCGATTTTAGGAGTAATTAAGTCAAGCGACTTGTATAACATCCTTATAGTTGTTGTAAGATATTTTGGAGGCACTCAGCTAGGTGTACCTGGACTCATCAATGCCTATAAAGAAGCTGCGGGAGAATCCATTAGAAATACGAATATCACTCAAAAGAGGGTAATGAACGAATATTTAATGGAATGTGAATACGACGTATTGAACGAATTATACCGAATTTCTCAAAGATTTGAGGGTTCGATCCAACTAATCACTACTGATATCTCACCGGTGATCTTAAAATTCAAAATCCCCAGAAGCAAGTCACTGGAGCTTGAATCCGCATTAAAAAATGAATATCCTCTGAATAAACACTGTAGAGTACTTCCTCCAAATCATTAAGATCTTAACTTTTTTAAGATAAGCTCCGGAGTTTTAATAGGCCTCATTGATGTACTATCAACAAACACTAAGCTAGTTTCAGCTTTGTTCAATATGAAACCTTCGTGGTTATACGTTTCATATTGAAACCTTATTCGCACTCCCGGTTCTTCAGGAATCACAGTTTTAACGGTTAGTAAGTCATCATAATAGGCAGGCTTGAAGTATTTGATACTATAATCCAGTACAGGCAACATGATACCACTATCTTCAAGTTCTTTATAGGAAACACCAAGAGCTTTAAGAGTTTCAACTCTTGCAACCTCAAAATAAACTGCATAGTTACCATAGTATACGTACCCCATTCGATCGGTCTCGCTATATCTTACTCTTATCTCTGTTCTGTGTTCATGCATAGTTGTAAAGTTGGATTCTGTAATATTTGAAGAGGATGTTAAGTTACAATTATCATCCTTTCATGAAAAATAAAATTGTAACACAATACCGTAAGCACATTTAACAATGACCTATAACCTATACAGAAAGGTGCTATTGGAATATTGACCGAACTAATATGAGGAATTATATTATTATGTAAGCAAATGTATGTTTCAGTGATGGGCTAAAATTCGATAAAAATCTAATAATAATTAATTAAAGATTTCAGGTTATAAAAACAGAAATACATCTTCCATGTAATGAAAATTTCATTGTGTATGAGAAGTTATTTAATGGTGTGTTTGATCGTTAAAATAGATAAATTGTTTTGTACAATAATTTAAGTTGATGCTATACTGAATTGTATTGCAGAACTTAATTAGTCACCTTTCTTAAATTATAATACTGATACATAGAATACAGATAATATGACATAACATTTATCCGCTAATCAATCCTTCAATAAAACATTAATAAATGTCACAGTTAGATATGGTAAAGCATACAAAAGGACTTGAGGACTTGTAAATCAAGTGGTGATTCAATCTGATGAAAGATTAATAGAGGATATTTTTATATAAGTTCTATAAGATTTTACAAAGATTTTTATAAAAATTATTAATTGAATTTTAGACAATAAAGTTGCGTTCCATTGATTTATTCACTACTTTTTCGAAAGCAAATTTGAACAGCTAGATGTACAGAAGTACTGCATTTAAGTTTTCAATAAAACAATACTAAATAAATTTTTTTTTTATTTTTTTTTAAAGAATATTTGCATAATTATGTGCCTCGGAAATTCAAGTATGATGGGAATTTCAGGAATTATTTAAAAACCAAAGAAGAAGAATAGAATATGCAGAAAAGTGATGAGAAGAATGTAGATAAAGTTTGGCAAAATTGTCTTAAACTTATTAAGGATAATGTAACATCACAAAATTATAAGACTTGGTTTGAACCTATCAAACCTATTAGGTTAGAAAACAAGGTATTGACACTTGAAGTGCCAAGTCAATTTGTTTATGAGTGGCTCGAAGAGCACTATTTAGATCTTTTGAGAAAGACTATAAAGAAAGAATTGGGAAATGATGGAAGGCTGGAATATTCCATCATAATGGATAATCCACAATCCAATTCCAAGCCATATACTGTGAAATTCCCAGGAAAGACTAGTAATAATCTGAAGAATGCTTCAGTTGCTATGCCATTGGACATCAGTACTACTATACGTAATCCTTTTGTTATTCCAGGACTTAAAAAACTGGATGTAGACTCGCAACTCAATCCAACATATTCCTTTGATAATTTTATCGAAGGTGATTGTAATCGCTTAGCTAGGTCAGCCGGGTTTGCTGTTTCAAATAAACCAGGAGGAACATCATTCAACCCATTGTTGATCTATGGGGGTGTAGGACTTGGCAAAACTCATCTGGCCCATTCTATTGGAATAGAGATTAAAAACAATTTTCCGAATAAGACTGTATTATACGTTCCCTCCGACCGGTTCATGCATCAATTTGTTGATTCTGTAAAGAATAACTCTCAAAATGATTTCGTTCATTTCTATCAAATGATCGATGTTTTAATCATTGATGATATCCAGTTCTTTGCAGGAAAAGAGAAGACTCAGGATGTGTTTTTCCAGATTTTCAACCACTTACACCAAAATAACAAGCAGATAATATTGACATCTGACAAAGCTCCTGTTGATTTACAGGGTATGGAGCAACGCTTATTGAGTCGTTTTAAATGGGGCTTATCGGCTGATCTTCAATCTCCTGATCTGGAAACCCGAATAGCGATACTTAAAAAGAAGATGTATATCGATGGTATTGAACTTCCTAATGAGATCACTGAATATGTTGCAATGAGCATTACTAGCAACGTCAGAGAACTTGAGGGTGCCCTCATATCAATCATTGCTCAGTCATCTCTCAACAAAAAGCCTATCACGCTGGAATTAGCCAAGCAGATGATCGACAAGTTCGTAAAGAATACTGTTCATGAAATCTCTATTGACTTCATACAGAAGGTGGTCTGTGATTATTTCGACCTGCCTCTCGAAGTCTTGAAATCTAAAACAAGGAAGCGTGAAGTAGTTCAGGCTCGTCAGCTTGCAATGTATTTTTCTAAAAACTTGACCAAATCTTCACTTTCAAATATTGGAATTCATTGTGGAGGCAAAGATCATGCAACTGTATTACACGCCTGCAGAACGGTTAACAACCTGATGGAGACTGACAAGAAGTTTAAAACGTATGTGACTGATATTCAGAAACGAATCCAGGTTCACGAAAAGTAATTGAATCCTATCACTTAGTAGGTCATTCATCACTCATAGTATTGTTTTTATTTAGATCTATCATACGTGAAAGTTTTAATGGTTTGTCTGGGTAATATTTGTCGGAGCCCTCTGGCAGAAGGCATTTTGAGAGCCAAAGCAGCTGAAGCAGGCATCAATGTGGAAATTGACTCTGCAGGAATCAGTAATTATCATGATGGTGAAAGTCCTGATCATCGTGCAATGGAAACCGCCTCACAATTTGGAGTGGATATCAGTTACCAAAGAGCTCGAAAGGTACAATCAAGTGATTATTCTGATTTTGACTTGCTACTTGCAATGGATAGGTCTGTATATGAGGATCTCAATTCCGGAGCAGAGATCTATGATAAACAAGATAAAGTGGAATTATTTCTCCATTATTCAGGTCAGAATGATGTGGATGATGTTCCAGATCCCTATTATGGAGGCTCAGATGGGTTCAAGAATGTCTATAAACTCATCGATGAGGCATGTGAAAGGATAGTCGACAGATGGCAAATGATGGGTATAGATAACTGAGGATGACTGCGATCTCTCATTCAACCGGTGTGCTTTTCATGATACCATGCACCATCAGTGACAATGACCCTACTGTCCAACTATCACCCATCGTGATTCAAACTATTCACAATCTTAAATATTTTGTAGTCGAAAACTCAAAAACTGCTCGTCGCTTCATTAAGCTTACTAAACATCCTTTGCCCCAAAATGATCTAAATGTGATCCAAATAGATAAGCATCAGCCAGGAAATGGTCTGGATCAACATTTAGAGGCTTTAAGAAATGGGACCGATATAGGTTTTATTAGTGAAGCAGGAATGCCTGGAATAGCAGATCCCGGCTCTCTGCTGGCGATGAAGGCTCATCAGATGGGAATTACTGTAAAAAGTTTGGCAGGCCCTAATTCTATCCTTATGGCCCTTGCTGCATCAGGATTGAATGGTCAGGATTTTTGCTTCCATGGGTACTTACCAAGAGATAAACAGGCCTGTAAAACTAAAATCAAAGAGCTACAACTTAACTCAAGATCAAAGGATCAGACTCAAATTTTCATTGAAACACCCTATAGAAACAATTCTCTATTTGAAAACCTGGTACAATCATGTGATGCAGATACTACTTTGTGCATTGCATCCAATCTTTCTGGTGAAGATGAGATGGTTGGTGTTTATAATATATCGGACTGGAAAAAGAACAAACCTGAACTGAACAAGAAACCAACTGTTTTTCTGTTGTATGCCGGTAAAAAAGAGGTGCTGACTTAATATCCGGATATCTCCAGAATCTCAATTTCGAATAACAGGGAACTATATGGGGGCACTTCACCAACATGTCGTGCTCCAAAAGCCAGATCAGAAGGTAATAACATCAATGCCTTTCCACCTTTTCTCATTAGTGGTAACCCCTCTTCCCATCCGGGTAATACCATATCATTACCCATTATAAAAGTAAAAGGCTCATCTTTCCAGTCACTGCTGTCAAAGACTTTACCATTGAGTAAACTACCGGTATAATTTGCAGTGATGGTGTCACCTTTTTTTGCTAACTCCCCACTACCCTCTTTCAATGAAAGATAGTACAATCCATTTTCTGTAGGCATGATCTCGAGGTTCTTTTCGGCCATGTATTGATCGATAAGTTCAAACTCAGCCCTACGCGCTTCAATATCATTAGCTAGCTCAAGACTGTCATATACTGATCTCCTAATAAGTCCTAACATTTTTACATTAAATGTAAGTTCATCTCCAATTGAAAGATATTCAGGA
>Ga0055584_100004566_pt1 | contig 13571 bp, 10 predicted proteins | sample OSDHelmetaG_FD_58716 | JGI IMG/M metagenome (GOLD analysis project Ga0055584, IMG submission 58716) | Pelagic marine sediment microbial communities from the LTER site Helgoland, North Sea, for post-phytoplankton bloom and carbon turnover... | ecosystem: Environmental > Aquatic > Marine >... | reverse complement strand
GGAGTAGTAAGCTTGGAATCGGGCGTTGGTGGGTGTGTCGAGTCTTGTGCCATTGATGGACTTGATGCAGGCATTTTTCAAGTTTGGCGATGGCGTGCTCGTCACGGCTACAGCTTAAGGTCCAGAGCTCTCTGTCTTTGTAAATGTCACGGCACAGGGTGTCTGGGGCTTCCCATTTTAATCGGGATACCCAGCTCGGGATTCGTGATTGTGCATCGGCTAATAATCGTTGATCTAAGGGGCTTAGGGACGCGCTATTTTCGGCTAAAAGGCCGTCGGGGTCCAATATCCCCTCAAAAACCGAATGTTTAGGGTAATACTGCCGGATCCAGAACAAGCCTTCGTCACTAATCCCAAAGAGGGGGCTTTGCAGGACTGCCGCCCATTGCCGATCGGCTTGGATGTCGTACAGTGCACAAATCAAGTTCACCACATCGATAATCTCCTGCTATTCATAAAGCCCTGTCCCTGAATGCTGACGGCACGGTATCCCTATCTCGGTTAGCGCCGTATAGAGCGTCTGTAAATTGAATTTGGTCCGAGATAAGATACAAATGTCGTCATACGTACCACGTTTATTTTGGATGTAGTCTTTAATCCAACTGGCTATAAAATTCACTTGATACTCGGGGTGTTCGGTCGCTAACCCTAATTCAATGGCAGGCTTGCTAGTATCGTCTTTGTACGCCTTAATCGGTGGGAAGCTTAGCGCCTTATCATGGTCAAAAAGCCGTTTGAAGAGTCCGTTCACAAAGTGAATAATCTGCGGGTCCGAGCGAAAGTTGTCGTGTGCCGATACCAAGTGCCGGGTGTCTGCCGTCCCCGATTGAATCAGGTTCTGAAAGATCTCGGGTTGAGAGCCTTGAAACGAGTAAATAGATTGGAATCGATCCCCAACCACAAAGAGTTTGTCGCTTTCCCGTGGGTTTTGGTCGCTTAGCAGGGTATCGATTAGCTGCCATTGCAGTGCATTCGTATCTTGGCTTTCATCCACAAAGATGTACCGATATTGATCTTGAAGGTCCTGTCGAATCTCATCATCTGCCACTAAGCGATGAGCGGCTTGAATTAAATCGTTAAAGTCACAAACACAAGCATTCTGCTTAAGGATTTGGTACTGCTCCCAGCATAAATGGGTGATGCGGAGCAGCTGCTTCTCTAAGATATGCGATTCTTGACATAATTCTAGAAGGTCAGGGTCTAGCCCCTCAAGGAGCTGTTGGTAGGTGTTTTTAATCGATGGGGTCGTCTGTAGGAGCTCGATATTCGGGTATTGGTGCAGACTTTGGAGTAGAATGCGTCGGAGCGGCACTTCGTTAAGGTCGCTAACCAGTCGAACTAGGCCAGGATCGAGTGTTTTTTTGAGTGTATCAAGGCTAGTGTCGATGCTATTTAGGAATAAATGTTCTTGTTCGTCGTTGTCCAGGAGCCCCATATTCGGTAAAAGACCGCTCTCGAATGGAAATTCGGTACAAAGATGCTTACAAAAGCCATGAATCGTCGTGATTTGAGCGACATGCAATTGAGATTCTACACGGTGTTTAAAGGCCAGAACCGCATGACCATCCTTTGGGTGCGCCTGGCAGAGGTGTTGGATCCGATGTTTCATTTCGGCGGCGGCTTTCTTGGTGTAGGTAATTGCTAGGATTTGGTCGGGGTTAAGCTCGGGGTTTTCCCATAAAAGATGTAAATACCGTTGAACCAAGGTGGTCGTTTTACCAGATCCGGCACAGGCCTCTACAAAGACAGGTTTATCAGTCTGCAATGCGGCTTGTTGGGCGGTGGTTAGTGGGTAGGCGTCTCTTAAAAAAGGTAGGCTCATAATCGATCTCCTTCAAAGCGTTTAGGGTACCGGCATAATAGCTTATGATCACAGGAACTACAGGTTTTAGGTCGGTTTTTCAGCGGATTAGGCAGCTCGGGGGTACCTAGTGGACTAAAAAAGCCTTGATGTTGCAATTGTCTAACACGCCCTAGATGGGCTTTTAATCCTTCAAAAAACGTGGCATCCAAAGGCTTGGGTCGTTTACGGCTCTTACCCAAAACCTGGTCGCGTTTCTCGGGGTCACATAACTTAATCTGAATCTCGTGTTTATCGGCTTTGTACAATTGATGATAGGCCAGTGCAGCCGCCTGATAAGAGGGGTTCTGTTGTAGGAACGCTAACAAATATAAGGGGAGCTGGCATTTTTCATAACGTTCCAGCTCTGCTGCACTCGGTATCGACGCCCCCGTCTTGTAGTCCAAAATAATCACATCGCCAGAAGAGTTGCCATAAATGACATCAATGCTACCACGAACCGGAATCTGCTGGGACCCTAAGTCTAAATGAAAGTCGGTACCGGTTTTCTCAATTGAATATTCAAAAAACAAAGGGGTGAATTCGGTGCTCAAGGTCTCTAGATCAGACAGGTACCAATCGATCAGTCCCTCACGGTCTGGGGTCCCACATAGTTTATCTTGTGCCACTTGTTTGGCGAATCCTGAAAGGTCCAATCGGCTAAGCCTGGCACTTAATTGTCGGGTAAAGGTCTCTTTATTGGGTACCGGCGAGTCTTGAAGTGCGTGTTGCAAAATGTCATGGACTAGGACCCCCCAATCCATGGGATTTAGGCTCGCTGGCGAGGGGTCGGTTTGGTTTAAGAGAAGCATCTCGCGATAGAAAAACGAATACGGACAAGACTGATATAAATCTAAAGAGGTCGCGGAAACGGGTCTGTCTTTAAGGACAGCCGCAATCTGGGCCAGGGCGCTTGGTGTCTGAAGCGTGCCCCAGTAGGTGGGTGAGTGTGTTTCTTTTGCAGACATCGCTGCCCGTTGGTCTATTGCCGGATTTTTAGTGACGTATATTGAGTGTCGACGAAGATAATGGCCCAATGCCGCTTGGTAGGATTGTTCAGACTCAATGTACCTGCCCGGCGAGGTGGCGTGTTTAATCGAGTGGCAGAACCGGGTCAAATGAGACGGGCTTTGTTCCACGTCCTCCAAATTTGCACTATAGCTTAAATAAACAGAGGGCGTTTGGTGTTGCAGGATATCAAAGAGATACAGGTGAAATAAATAGTTTGTTTGATTGGTGTTGAGTCCGAGTGATGCATGTTCTTTGGCGCTTAGGAAGGGCGACTTACTCACCCGATCGGGCCATTTACCTTCTTGGAACCCACAGATAAATAAGAGGTCTTTGTAGCAAGAGAGTGCTTCTTTCTTACTCAAGACTTGGATCTCATCGGCGGCGGTCTTAAGGGGTCTGATTTCTAGGTTGTCGTTTAAAAACCGTAGTAGTTGAAAAGCGTCAGCCCGTTGCATGGGTGTGGTGAAGATGTCGCTTAATTCATTAAGACTCTCTTCTAATTGTGTTAAAAAATGGGCGTGTAGAGTGGCGAGTTCTTCGGGTAAGTGTTGAAACGAGTCTAGCAGGTCTTTACTGTCAAAATGGGCATCAATAACCTGTTGGAAGTCTTTAAATGGCCCAAATTCAGGGAACAAATGGTCGTGAGCCGTGAGTGCCTCTAATAATAGATCCGAGAGTGGGCTGTCCATAAAAGGGGTGCCGACACTTAACGAGATCGGGATCGATAGCTCTTTTGCCATCGCGATGACCTTCTCTTTGCTATCCGCAAGGTCGGGTAAGACAATACCGATCTGTTGGGGTGATCTGCCATTTTGGATCTCTTGTAGGATAGACTGAAATACAAACTGTAGTTCGTCTTCCGAATCGTTGGCACGGTAAAGATGGACGGGGTCTGTGCGTTCAGACGAGACAGGGACTTGAGCCTTCGCGCCTAAGTTGGCAAGGTCTTGATAAAAATGATGTAAAAAAAGGTGTTGTTGATTTAAGGGGTGGTAAGGCAGAATGACCCGAAGCTCGTCGATATAGGGCCGGCACGCTTCAAAAAAAGAGGTCTCTTCAGGCGACCATTCGTAAAACCCAATACACACCAGTCGTTTTCCTTGTATCAAGCGGCGAAGCTTATCCCAATAGTCGTCATTAAACTGTAGCGGGTGCAATGCGCCGGGCAGTGATGTTTGGAATTGATGTCGAATTTTTTGGCAGTCGCCGGGCAGTCTTTTTTGGGCTTTTTGCGCTTGTTTAATCAACTGTAATAAGGGGTCTAGTATGGAGGTACTCGCTAATAATTCGTTTGAAAGTCCTTTGAATTTTTGGTCTTTAAGGCAGGTATGAAGTGTGAATTTTTCGATTGCTTCAGCCGATTTTGGTGGGTATTCCTCATAAAAATATTGTAGTTCCTGTATCGTTAAACATAAGGGTGTTATCGAAAAATGCCCCTCACGAAACATATGGTATAGTCGATTCTTAATCGTGACCGATCGGCATACCAGAATCGTATTCCAATCCTGGCAAGAGGGCGTCATAATATCTTCCAAGCTTGCGCTGGGTGAGACACACTGGCAAATTAAAGGCGCTATAGAAGTCACCCTTCTAGATATAAAGGAATCCGAAGGAAGTGTCTAGAACAAATATACCCAAAAATCCAAGTGAGAGATTCTAGAGCCCTCTGCAACAAACTAATTGCCACAAAATGTCAAAGATGGCATACTTAAGTAAGTGAAGTGATAAGGGAGCCTAAAAAGGAGTCATAAAAGATGGCAAAAGACGCAGACGCCAAAGAGACATTACATACCATGCAGTTTAAGTTCGACGATAGAACCCTTTATTATAAGGATGTGCCTCAAGATCTTGCCAAAAATGTCATTCGGTCTCTAAAGCAATTAGTACCCTACCTTATTAAGCGGGCCAACGAGCCATACTCAGCTTGGAAAGACCATGACGAAACAGAAAGAGGTGCGCCATCGTTAATTCGGTCTCTTCGCGAATATAAAGAATGGACCCAAAAAGACCTGGCTGAAAAGTTAGAGATCAAACAATATAACCTATCCAGAATGGAGACCGGAACCCGAACCATCAGTAAAAACATGGCTAGAAAGCTTGCCGAGCTGTTCCAAATCGACTATAAAGAGTTTCTTTAAGGCATAAGGGGCATATCATGAGCATTTATAACGTTACAGAATTAATACCGAACCGTCCGCCCAATTTAATGATTGACCGGATCGAGCTGCTCGAAGTGGGTGTGCGATGTGTGGTGTCGAAATATTTTTCGTTAAACGAAACTTTATTCGTGTCCCAAGCCATTGAACATAGTAGTGTGCCTCATTCGGCATTATTAGAAATGGTGAACCAGGCGTCTATCGCGTTAATTGGGCAGTCTGATGATTATAAGTCTCGATTTCCCAGATTAACAAAGATCACAAACTTCGATTTCCAAAGAGATGTAACCGCCCCAGCATTGTGCCGTGCCGAAATTGACATTGTCTCCAGTAAAGCCGATCAAATCAAATTAAAAGCAACCATCCTAGTCGACAGTATTCAGGTCGCCGAGCTACAAGCGGTCTACGAGGTCTTCGAGCGACCGTCTCAACCTAAAATCGATCCATCAGCCCGAATCCACCCCACCGCGACCATCGGCAAAGATGTTATGGTCGGCCCTAATAGTGTCATTGGCGAGTATGTCACCATCGGTAACGGCACGCGAATCGAAGCGAACGTGATCATCGAAAAGTGGACCAAGATCGGCGAGAATAATCATTTCTTTTCGGGCTCCGTTATCGGTTCTGAGGGGCAAGATCTTAAGTACAAAGGCGAAGAGAGCTGGGTTTCGATCGGCGATAATAACGAGATCCGAGAGTATGTCACCATCAATCGCCCGACCGGCGAGGGTAATGAAACCAAGATCGGCTCAAACTGCATGTTAATGATTAACGTGCACATCGCCCACAACTGTGAGGTACATGATAACGTGATTATGGCCAACGGTGTTACGCTGGGTGGTCATGCTGTTATCGAAGAAAACGTGGTGATTGGTGGTATGTCTGGTCTTCACCAGTTTTTACGGGTGGGTAAGGGCTCGATGTTGGGTGGTTATTCACGATTTGCCCAGGATATACCGCCGTTTATGTTGTGCCAAGGCAACCCTGCCTATGTAAAAGGCATGAACACGATTGGGCTACGACGCAATAACTATTCCAAAGAAGATATTGCGAATATTAAAGCCGCATATAAGGCGTTGTATCGCTCTAATTTAAACGTCAAACAAGCACTAGAAGAAATTAAAGCCTTGGAACGTACCCCCGGATTGGCGCATCTTGTTCAGTTCCTTAAAAAGGAAAGTTCTAGGGGTATCTCGAAAAAGGTAGCCGAAACTGAAAGTGACGACGAATAATCCAGCTCTATAAAATGCTTGAGCCATTCTAGAGCATATGATATTCTGTGGATCTTAGCGCGGGATTAGCTCAGTTGGTAGAGCGTTTGCTTGCCAAGCAAGAGGTCGTCGGTTCGAACCCGATATCCCGCTCCACCTAAAATTTGAACGATCTGCGCAATTTTCGCGTCGGGTCTGTAGCTTCCGCTACTATCCCCTTTGCGAGAAATTGCACATATCGCCCAAATTTTAGGTGGAGGGCTTTTTTGCATAAAGAGTCACTCTATGAGTTATAGTGCGGTGTGATCTATTTACATTTTAATAGTAGTGTTATAGAGTGTGTGTATTACTTATAGTTTATATAAGTTTATTTTATTAATGCGTATTTAGGAGCTTGTAATGAAAAAGGCATTAGGATTATTAGTTGTATTGGCAATTTTGGGAAGTTTTTCAACAACGTTTGCGGCGAGCGTAGATGATGAAAAAGGACATGTAAATATATTTATCGGTCAAAAAGCACTAGATAATGATGAGTGGGAACCTATGGACTCTCACACAGAGGTTGGTATCGATGGCGATATGCAGTTAGGGTCACTTCCATTCAATTTATCTTATGGAATTTTAGCGTCAAGCGATGAAGCTACTGGTTCGTTGTTTGGTGCTCCTGTGACGCTGAAGGGCAAAACGACTGAACTTAGACTGGGTGCTAGAAAATACATGGATACTCAAACGGAAGCATTTGATTGGTTCGTTGGTGGAGGTCTTTCAAACACAACTGCAACAGTGTCTATTAATGGTCTTTCTGCAACAGATTCTGCACTTGGATTTTTTATAGAGCTTGGTGCAAAGTATCAAGTGTCTAACAATGTTTATCTTGGATCTAAAATCGATTATTCGATTGCTGAGGTAGATGGTCTTGAGTCTGGTGGACTTCATTATGGTCTTGTCTTAGGATACACATTCAACTAAATCAAACCACTCTAAATAATTAGAGAAATAGCCAAAGAGCGGAACCTATACCCTAGGATCCGCTCTTTTTCTATATAAAACAGCCCCCATCTATTCAAAAAAGAGACGATTTACAGTATACTATTTCAATTAGTTGCTCTACCCAAGTGAGTAGAGCCTACCAAACCAGAAAGGGCAAATTATGAAAGTATTAAAAAACAAACGTAAAGACTTTACAGTAGCACTCGAAATCAAGGCTGATGTAGAGAATATGCCAGACGCGATGGACCGTGCATTTAAAAACATCGTTAAAGACGTTAAGATCCAAGGGTTCCGTAAAGGAAAGGTCCCTCGTGGTGTCTTTGAAAAAACGTACGGAAAAGAAGTCTTAATCCAAGACGCCGTTAATTTCTTAGTTGACGATGCGTATAGAGGCGCGATTGAAGAGTTAGAACTTAAAATTGTAGATTACCCTAAAAATATCGACGTTGACCCATTCCAAGACGGCAAAGACTTAACGTTTAGATGTGAGGTTGATGTAGAGCCTGAAGTAAAACTAGGGAAATACAAAGGGATTAAAGCTAGTAAGCAACCAGCTGTAGGTACAGCGGAACAGCTAGACGAAGAAATTAACAAAAGCCTAGAGCAATATGCTGGATACGAAGAAGCTGATAAAGCGTCTGAAGATACCGATATCATTCAAATGAACATGACCGCAAGTATCGATGGCGAAGAGTATGGGCCATGGACACGTGAAAATGCAGGGTCAAGAATTGGCATGGCCAACTACGGACCTGACTTCGATAAAGAAGTAACAGGTATGAAAAAAGGTGACAAAAAAGAATTTAAAGTCACTATTCCAGAAGATTTTGCAATTGAAGACCTTAGAGAAAAAGAGGTGGCTTTCGAAGTTGAATTATTAAGCGTTCGCTCTAAAACCCTTCCTGAACTTACAGATGAGTTTGTAAAAGAAAAAATCGAAAACTTTGACACCGTAAAAGACTTCAAAGCGAGTATCCAAGAGCGATTAGATGCACAAGCCAAACAAGCGGCCGAGCAAGAAGAACGCGCAGAAGTCCTTAAAAAAATTGTAGATGATGTGAATTTAGAAATTCCAGAAGCAATGGTTAGAAGCGAATGCGATCGTCAGTTGCGCTATTTCGAACAAACATTAATGCAGTCGGGTCTATCCTTACAGCAGTACATGGACATGACGAAAAAGACCATCGACGATATGCGCGCCGATGTAAAAGAGCAAGCTGCATCGTCATTAAAAACACAGTTAGTCCTTCAGGCCATCAGTGCCAAAGAGAAAATTGAAGCGACAGACGAAGACTGTAACGAAGAAATCGCAAAATGGAACCATGAAACCGTTAAAAATATCGACGATCTAAAAGCTAACCCACAGTTGGACTTTGAATCGCTAAAACTAACGATTGTTGAAAGAAAAACCGTTGATTTCGTTATGGACAATGCTAAGATAAAATAAGTAGGGGCACGACCGGTCAGTTTAAGAGGAGAAAAGACACCATGACAAAATCAAAAGCGACATTACCATCAGCATCATTAATTCCAATGGTTGTTGAACAGACTGGACGAGGGGAACGATCTTACGATATTTATTCACGACTTTTAAAAGAACGTATTATCTTTTTAAGTGAGCAAGTTGATGACCACATGGCGAATGTGATTATTGCCCAACTTTTATTCTTAGAAGCCGAAGACAACGAAAAAGATATTTACCTATATATTAATAGCCCAGGCGGGGTTGTAACCGCTGGGATGGCGATTTACGATACCATGCAGTACATCAAGGCCGACGTATCGACCATTTGCTTAGGGCAAGCGGCATCGATGGGTGCGTTCTTATTGAATGCCGGTGCACCTGGAAAACGATTCGCATTACCAAACGCTAGAATTATGATTCACCAACCACTAGGTGGCGCGCAAGGGCAAGCAACGGATATCGAGATTCAAACTAAAGAGATTCTTCGTATTAAACGTGTCTTAAATGAATTAATGGCAGAACATTCAGGACAGAATCTTAAGAAAATCGAAAAGGACACCGACCGTGACTTTTTTATGGGTGCCCAAGAAGCTGTTGAGTACGGACTGATCGATGAGATCATCAAGCAGTCTGATTCTGTAAAGAAAAAATAAAGGAGGGTATTGACCCGTGAGTGAAACCCTACAAGTCTGTTCCTTTTGTGGAAAAGCCCAAACGATGGTTGGGCATATTGTTGTTGGTGACGACGTTAGTATTTGTAACGAGTGTATCGATGTGTGTAACACGGTATTGGTTACAGAAATGGGTAAAAAAGAGCCCCTTACGCCTGTTACCGATGCAGATAAAGAGACCGAAGAAAAAGAATACGACTTTAAATGTCCAACCCCTAAAGAAATTAAGGCTAGTTTAGACGAGCACATTATCGGGCAAGATAAAGCTAAAAAGACGATTTCTGTGGCGGTGTATAACCACTACAAACGAATTGTCGGGAAGACGGATTCGTATCCAGATACCGAGCTACAAAAGAGTAATATCTTATGTATTGGGCCGACGGGTACCGGAAAAACTTTAATTGCACAGACGTTGGCGCGATTATTAGATGTGCCGTTTACGATCTGCGATGCGACAACGATTACCGAATCGGGGTACGTGGGGGAAGATGTCGAGAGCATGTTATTCCGGTTGTACCAAGTGGCTGATAACGATATTCAGCGTGCAGAGCGCGGTATTGTGTACATCGATGAGATCGATAAGATTACGCGTAAATCTGAAAACGCGTCGATTACACGAGATGTGTCGGGCGAAGGGGTACAGCAGGCCTTATTAAAATTATTAGAAGGGTCTGTGGTGAATATTCCTGCTAGAGGTGGCCGAAAGAATCCGTCTCAAGAAGTGATGACCATGAACACCCAAAATATCCTCTTTATTACGGGTGGTGCGTTCCATGGTATCGAAGAAATTATCCAAGACCGATTAACACAGCGCTCGATGGGCTTTTTAGATGAACAGAAAAAGGCAGAAGAAGCCCAGGATAAAACGGCTCTATTTTCTAAAATACAACCTGAAGACCTTTTGAAGTTTGGTCTAATCCCAGAATTTATTGGGCGATTACCCGTGATTGCGGCCATGGAAGAATTAACTGAAGAGGCCATGATCCAAATTCTAACAGAGCCTAAAAGCGCCTTAGTAAAGCAGTTCCAAAAGTTGATGATTATGGATGATATGGAGCTGAGTTTCGATAAAGAGGCCTTGATTTTAATTGCTAAATTGGCCATGAAACGAAAGGTCGGGGCCCGTGCCTTACGAAGTATCATCGAAGATTTGATGATGGACTATATGTTCGACTTACCGGGTAAAAAAGCACAGAAAATTAAAGTAGATAAAGCGTTAGTGATCGCGTATATTAAAGAAAATTGTAGCAAAGACTTGCAAAAGGCGGTCTTGGGCGACGAATCAAATCCAAAAAAGAAGCGTAAAGCCGCATGACCCGAGAGACGGCCGCATTTATCCCAATAGATGATGCGTTTGTGTTTCCCTCAACCGTTCATAAAATTAAGGCGCATCCATTAGTCGATTATTTGCAAAAAGATACCTTTTTTAGCGAAGATCCGTTTGCTGTATTATCTCTTGCTAAAATGCCGTTACCGAATACAATGCAGGTCTCGGAGCTTAGCCAGAGCATGGTCTATGACGTTGGGGTGAAAGTTGAGCTCATTCGGCAACATCTAGACGAGAAGGGATGTAATATTATTTTGGTGGAGGGCCTAGAACGGGTCCGGATCCATAATATTACGGTTGTAGAGGACCGTGTCGAATGTGAATGGACGACGATTCAGACCATTAATGGGGACCAAGACAAGGTGCTTCAGTTGGCAAAGACCTTATATAGCTGCTTTAAAGAACATTTAGACCTACTCGGTGAAGCTGCGCCAGAAACGTTATTGTCGGTACTGGACGTGAGTCATGCAGAAGAGATGGTGGATTTAATGACCTCGTTCTTGGCTATTTCGCCGGAAGAGAAACAGGCGGTCTTACAGGAACTAGAATTGATTAAACGGATCGAATGTTTACAGCATAGCCTAAATGAACAAATTATTGAGGCGAACTTAAACCGGAACATTGAGACTGAAATTGATACACAGGTTGATCAAGAGCGACGGACCAACCTGTTAAAGTCAAAGTTACGAGCGATACAAGCAGAGCTTAATCAAAACGAAGTGGATGAAGTGTCGGTGTATCAGCAGAAGTTAGATGCGCTAAGCTTAAGTGAAATCTCGATGCAAGAGATTAGCAAAGAGATCCAAAAGTTACGGCGCGTCACAGGGCAATCTCAAGAAGCGGCGGTGATTCGTAATTTCTTGGACTTTTTGTTTGGCCTACCTTGGCAACAAGATGTTGACGATTCGTTTGATATGAAACAGGTTCAAAAAGATTTGAACGCCTATCATTATGGACTAGAAGAGATTAAAGAACGGATTTTAGAACAACTTGCCGTTCGACAGTTGGCCAGTAAGGCCCCTCGTACGATTTTATGTTTAGCCGGACCACCAGGTGTTGGAAAGACCTCGATTGTAAAGTCGGTGGCCCATGCCATGAAACGTCCGTTTTATCGGATTGCGCTAGGGGGATTAAAGGACGAGGCTGATTTACGAGGGCATCGCAGAACCTACGTGGGTGCTATGCCCGGTAAAATTGTCTCGGCGATCTACAAAACACAGTCGTTTGCACCGGTCATTCTTCTGGACGAGATTGATAAAATGTCTGCTGGATTCAAAGGCGATCCGTCGTCCATCCTATTAGAAATTCTAGACCCTGAACAAAATGATAGTTTTGTGGACCACTACATGCAAGTGCCCATCGATCTATCGGAAGCCGTCTTTATTTGCACCGCCAATGAACTCGACCAGATACCAGGCCCGTTATTGAACCGCTTAGAGACCCTCGAGATTCCAGGGTATAGCTCGGAAGATAAATTAGAGCTCTCGCAACAATATTTGATACCAAAACTCCAAAAACAAAATGGGATTACGCAAAGTGATATCGCGATCCCTAAAAAAACGGTCCAGTACATTATCGAACATTACACGACCGATGTGGGCTTACGACAACTAGACCGGCATTTTCAGGCCATTTACCGAAAAGTGGCCTTAAGAAAATTAAGGGGCGATTATATACCCAGAAATTTAAAGCAAGAGGAGGTCTCTGCCTTTTTAGGGCAACCGATTCCAAAGCCTAGTATCTCGAAAGAGTCGGTGGTCGGTCGTAGTGTGGCCTTGTACTCGGTGGGGATGATCGGACAAACCTTACCGATCGAAGTCGTCATCCTAAAAGGAACAGGGCGTGTGATTTCGACCGGGAATATTGACCCGCTTCTACGGGAAACTTTGTTAACCGTACTCTCGCAACTCAAACATAATGCCAGCAAATTTAAGATCGACGAAGAAAGTTTTTCCTTACACGATTTCCATATCCACTTTAGGAAACCGGAGTTCCTTAAAAAAGGAGAAGGCTGGGGCCTAGCCATTTTCGCGGCAATTTTATCCTCGATTCTAGAGATTCCCTTATCGCCACAAATGGCCTTTGCGGCACAGGTCTCGTTATTAGGGCAGGCGCTACCCACAAGAGACATCGAACAAAAATTATTGGCCGCTAGCCAATTGGGGATCGAAACCGTTGTGGCATCGAAATGGAACTTTGAAGATAAGACCTTGTTTATTCCACCTGAATTAACGGTGCATCAGATCGATCATCTAGATGAGATTGTGGATATTTTGATGGCCCAGAACCAATCGTCTTAAACGAAGTGTTTTTGGATTTCTTGTTTTAGCGTGTCCCGAATCTCATGGATGCCAGGGCGATGCTTGTCCGGAAGGCCGGCACTAAAATAGGGGGCGTATTGGGCCACGTCATTAAACGTACGGTGGTTGTCGTGCAAGTGGAGTATGCCTTGGATCAGGATACTGGTTTTGAAGCGTCGTAACGTCAGGGCTAGGATTTTACTGTCCTGATAGAAGAGCTCGTAAGGGTTCGGGTAACTGGCGCAGAATTGTTTCCAGTTGGGGTCGCTGTCATCCTTGTTACAGGGGCGTGGGTTTAGGTCGATATTGAGGACCTGGAACGTGCGTTGGAAGAGGTCTCGGATGGTGGCCATTTTTTGGTGCAGGGGGTTAGGGAAATTGCCGTCGTGTAGGGGGGCGGCGCAGGCGATCACGAGATCGCCCGGATTGTGGAACACAATCCCGCCACCAGTGGCGCGCCGCCCCCCGTCTATGCACAATGCCGATCCCTCGCCCAGATCCCCGGGTAAATCTTGCTTAAACCCATACGTCACCCCACGATCCCCCCATTCGTAGAGGCAAAAATGACGCTCGCCCTCAGGAAGGGTCTCCGCCATTTTT
>Ga0055584_100004564_pt1 | contig 13575 bp, 8 predicted proteins | sample OSDHelmetaG_FD_58716 | JGI IMG/M metagenome (GOLD analysis project Ga0055584, IMG submission 58716) | Pelagic marine sediment microbial communities from the LTER site Helgoland, North Sea, for post-phytoplankton bloom and carbon turnover... | ecosystem: Environmental > Aquatic > Marine >... | reverse complement strand
AAACAAAAATATCTGTACCCAAGGCATCTGCCTCTAAGGCATCTGTACCCAAGGCATCTGTACCCAAGGCATCTGTACCCAAGGCATCTGTACCCAAGGAATCTGTAGCAAAGGAATCTCTGCCTAAGGCATCTGTACCCAAGGCATCTAAAGTAAAGCTTAAAATTATAGATAGTTAATATAATGTTAAAATGATCTAAAAATTATATCATTATTAATAATAGCGTATTAGTTATAATGACATATTATATATTACCAACTATTAAACCACATTTACATTTAGCTAATATAGATATAAAGTTATTTGATAATACTACAGATTTAGTTATTATTAGTAAATCACTTAAATATTATTTAAATGTGATAAAAAAACAAATAGATGATTGTATAAATGAATGGGATATATATAAAAAATATACAAATAACTATGAATATATTCATACAATTATCCAGAATGCTAAAATTAGTGTATGTAAATTAAAACCAATATCTCGTTCATTTTATAAAATGATAGAATTATGTAATATTTTTAATCTATTTGACAATTTAGAATCACCAATTAAAAGTTTTCATTTAGCAGAAGGACCAGGTGGATTTATAGAAGCATTTGTATATCTTAGAGATAATCCTAATGATAAATATTATGGTATGACTTTAATATCAAATGATATTAATGTACCTGCTTGGAAAAAAAGTAAATTTTTCTTACAAAATAATCAAAATGTTATAATAGAAAATGGTATTACAAATACTGGAGATTTAATGTCAAAAAAAAATTTATTATATTGTCTTGAAAAATATAATAATTCTATGGATTTTGTTACTGGAGATGGAGGATTTGATTTTTCTTTAGATTTTAATAAACAAGAACAATTATGTGTAAATTTAATTTTTGCTCAAATTTGTTTTGCATTAGCCATTCAAAAAAAGGGTGGTACTTTTATATTAAAAATGTTTGATATATTTACTCAATCATCATTAGATTTATTATATTTGTTATCAAATGTATATGAAAATATATATATAATAAAACCTAATACAAGTAGAACTGCAAATTCAGAGAAATATATAGTATGTAAAGAATTTAGATTATTGAATAGTAGTAGTTTAGTAAAAAAATTAAGTAATGTATATGATTATTTTGATAAAGATATATTTATTGAGAGATTCTTAAATATAGAGTTATCATATTTATATATAAATAAGATTGAAGAGTATAATGCTATATTTGGTCAACAACAAATAGAAAATATTAATAGTACATTAAATTTAATAAACAATAATAAAAGTGAAAAAATGGAATTATATAAAAAAAATAATATATTGAAATGTGGACAGTGGTGTGCTAAATATAATCTTCCATACAATAAAAATATACAGTCGCTTAATATATTTATACCTGAATATCTTGAAAAAGAAGAATTTATTCAAAAGGATCTATAAATTATAAATTATAAATTATAAATTATAAATTATAATTATAAAACTAATATAAAATATATATATTAGTTTTATAATGCAATCATTAAATGTTATATATACTACATTAATATCATCAAAAAAGAAGGAGAGATTTGAATTTATTTTAGAACCTTTACAGGCATTAATACAATTATCATGTTTAGCATTTTGTCCAATAGGTAGTAAAATAACAATATATAATAATTTATTATATATTCAAACGCCTGGTTGGACTCAATGTATTGTAAGAACCTATTATCAAGACTCAAAAGATGATTTATATTTTCTTTTTAATGTTATTGGTAGATACAATAAATTTTATAAATTTTTAAAATACAGTAATATTGAACAGGAAAAAAAATTATATATTTTATTAATAGAATTAAGTAAAAAGGGTATAGACAATTTAATACAAACTTATCAACAGTCTGATAAGTCATCTTTACTACATACATTAAAAATGTATAAAGCAATGTTAAATATGCCAAATAATGCTAATCCTGAAGCTATTATGGTTAGTTCACCCACTCCTAGTGAAGTGGGTGAATATAGTGAAACTGATGATAAAGATAAAGATAAAGTAATAGATATTTATAGAAATAATCCAAATGAAGTTATTAATGAAATTAATACTAGTTATGAACCATATAGTTCAGAAGATACTACAGAACCTGGTATAGATGCAATTTTTATAAAAATTGTACAATTATATAGTAAAGAAGATTTGCGTGTTATATATAATACTCTATTATTAATTAAAAATAATCCACAAAATTTTCTCAGTTATATGGAAGGTTTAAATAATATATTAGATCCCCTCAATAATAAAATTAAGAAATGGATTAATGAAAATATAGTTTTTTAATATTATGCTAAACACAAACAATCTTTGGTGGGATTCATAGATCTGGGTACATTAGATTTTATTGATGATTTGAAACATTTTGTATGATTACCTGGTCTTCTATGACATACTAAACCAGTATATTTAGACTTAATAAAGTATGGTGCCTCGGGTGTTCCCATATAGCGCCCGGCATTGGCCCCAGCTAATCCACTTGCTGTTTGAAAGGAATGGCCGTTTTTAGTGATAGTATCATACTTTAGTTTTGCAATACGGGAACTACTATCCACCGCACCTTCTTGAACAAATTGACTATTATTTGGTTTATAAATGGTTTTTTGATTAGGACATTTTTCACTATAACAATTTAACATTAAAAATTCAGGATCTAGATTTGCTTCATTAGCTGTAGAATTATATTTAGCCGAAGGTAATTTCTGATCATATGTTCTACATCGGCTTTTCAAATAGCCATTTGTATCTGTATAATAATTTTTATTTACTATAGTTGAAGCAGTTTTAATAACGTGGGTTTCTGGGTTACATGCTACGCATACCCATTTGTTTAAACTTGCATCAAAAAATGATTCATTTGCTGTAGGAGAAGGATATTGTGGGTCCGAATAAGGAGACATTTTCGGAATATATTGTTTTAGATAAGAAGATGTCTTATTAGCATCACAATTCTCACAATCATCAGTATTATATTGTATATTTATGGTATTTCCTGGTGTATCAAAATTGTGCATTACAGACTTACTAAAGCCTACCTTTTGATTTGGTATTAGTTGTTTTCTCCAATGTTTGAGAGGACGCGCTTGACCTTGTATTCCCGTATAATTATTAGTAGGAAAACTATTAGCTGGTACTATAGTATTTTTCATTTGTGTTTGACTTTTCCAATCAATATTATTTGAATATGTTAATGATAACTTTAAAGACATCTATATAATTATTAGAGAAAAATATAGTGAAAAAAATATTATTTTCACTATATTAATATATATGTTGAAAAAATTATTTAATAAATTATCGAATATATATAAAACTAGTCATAGCTTATTATTAGTATTTTTAACTATTATAATTATATTTTTTCTTGGAACCTTAAATGATATGATTTATAATATACTTTTTAAAAAAAAAATTATTGAAGCTAATAATGATACTGGTCAAAATAGCTGTAATATTAATTCACAAGATTCCCCTGTAGAAATATCTAAAAAATTCAATAAAATTCAAAAAAATATTAGTAATAAAATTGAGACATTAAATACAAAGATTGATAAGCTAAATGTTACGTAGAATCTAACTAAATTTTATAAGATTTATATATTTTATAAAATTTTAACTGAAATTTGCCATTAAGTTTTTTATACTTGTAATATATATGGCTCCAAATAAATTAGTCTATAAAAATTTAAATACATGTACCAATATTTTGACCTTTATTGTATTAGCTATTTTGTTATTAATATTACTAGTAATATTAATCTATATAACAGATAATTTACATGTATTTTTATTTAAAAATAATCTTATTGAAGCAAATACACCCAATCTAATTAATTGTACTAGTAATTCAAATAAAGTTAGTAAAATATTAAATCAAGAAATAAATAAATGGTGTATTAGCACTAATAAAAAATTAAATACTTTACAAAATAATATTTTAAACCATAGCAAATATGTCAATCAAAAAGATGAAATTCTTCAGAAGATCAAGCAGCAAGTAAAAGATTTGGCTAGTGGAAGTAATGTATCAAAAGCCCAGGGAAAACAAGCAGTACAAGGTATGAAAAATTGTGCATATAATAATTGTAACACTAGATAAAATTAATATTAATACTAAATAAAAATAATAAAAATAATAAATATAATAAAAAGATTTATTATATGGCAGGTTTTTTTGATAAGATTATTTCTGATCTACATACAGACGAAGTAGCATTATTAGGTCCAGATTATCCATATTATAAACAAATCAAAACACCTACAGAATTAGGAATAACTGCAGACGGAGGATTTGATGAATTAGCAGGTGATATAGCAGGATTAATTGATTATATAGAAGTATTAGTAGATGGTGGGGGAAAGGCATCGGTAACTGGTCTCCCTTTAGGAGATAAATTTTTTATTAAAACTGCTTCTACCTGTTCAGATCCATCTAATTCAGATCCATCGAATAATATGGTACATAGATATATATATGTTGATAATGTTCCACAAGGAAATATACCATTTCTCTCAAATCTTGTTGATTATGACTTTTCTGATTTTCGGGGTTTAATCCCCGGTGTTATAAGTAATCTAAATGTATTAAATCCGGTTGATATATTTAAATCATTTATTTTAGGACCAAGTCCACCATGTCGTCAATTAACAATGCCAGTTATTGATGCATCTAATAATCAAACTATTGAAACCCATACAGTTTTAGATGAAGATATAAAATCTATGGACCCATGTTCATTTGTGCTAGATAATGTTGCTCGTCCAAATCCTATTACTGGTGCTACCTGTAGGGGGCGAGGCAAGGAAAGTTTTCAAAATATTAATTCAAATAAATATTCTGATTTTAGTAAAATGCCAAATGATATATTAGTACAAATGTATTATATATCTTTGGCATTATTAGCACTTTATTTATTATTAAAATTATGTAAAAAAACAAAATTTAGGCTTTAAGTGAAAGTTTAACAACATTTTGATGTAATAGATGAGCTAACTGCTTTTTTCGGAGGTGCTACACATCCACCCGAACGACATCTAGCTAATTTTGCATCTACTAGATTATTATCTACACTTTTAAAGGACATAGTATCACCTAATCTATTTGTTGTGGCTTTTCCTATAGCATTATTTTTTTTTCGATCAATATATTGCCCTGAACTTTGTGATGATATAGGTTTGCCACATTCTCTAACCGATCCATATTTACTGGTTAGGACTTGTCCTAAACAAACTTGGTTTTCTAGATCTTGATCAGATTGAAGAGATTGATCAGTCTTAATATATACATTACGTCCTAAAGCAAATGAACTAGCACCATCTGCTACACCAAACTTTTGTGGCATACCCATCTTTATTTTTGTTTCACCAGTATTAGATTTATTTTGTTTTCTTGGAATTGTATTGACTAACTCACAAGCTTTATATGTAAAAATCATATATATATTATATTATTATTTATAATATAATATATAATTTTAAAATGATTTTTTATTTTAAATATTTTAAATATTTTATTTAAATTTTTAGATCAATATAGTCTAATGTATTACATTATTTAATGCTGATTGAGAACTATGACTTTTATCACCTCCAAAACTATAATCATTATAATTTTTATTTTCTGCTCGAAGTTTTCTATATTTTATATAATCTGAACTATCATATACCCATTTAGGATTACCACAATATGCAGCGGTGCCATTTGTACGAATTCCATCAGTTATCCCTTTATGACCTGGCAATCTGCTTACACTGTTTATACCACTTATTTGATTTGATACAGATCCAAACTTCCTATTAGCTTCCTTGTTATGAGTTCCCATTACATCTCCTGCACTGAATGCTAAGCGAAATGGTGTAGTACCTTTATTTAATGTAAGAGGTGATTTTCCTAGTACTGGGATAACTTGATTTCCAAAAGCTCGACGCATTACTTGTCTATTTGTAGAACGTTCACCACTACCAACCATTCCAGTTCCACTATTTGAATTTGCTCCCCCACCTATTAAACCTCCAGGTGATTGCCATCCATTATATGGACCGCCTAAATTAATATTCTGCTGTGCTAACGGAATTTTGGTTCTCATTATATACTTTATTAATATAAAAAATATAAAATATAAAATATATTTTATATTAATAAATACTATTCTAAATATTATGTCATAATTCGTGGCGCTATATTCATTGTAATTAATTCCTGAAACATTAATTTACAAGCATATGGAATTTCAACATAACTAAAGTCGGTTCTATTTGAGCATGTCTTACATTCATGAATATGTTTTTCATCATTAAATGATGCAATTAATCCACATTTATTACATACATTTACATTAAATGCATCAGATGCATCATAAATACGCCCCTTTGTGAAGCGCGCCGCACCATGTGAGATCATACAATCCCTCTCCATTTCTCCAAATCGTAACCCACCATCCCGCGATCTGCCTTCTGCTGGCTGACGCGTCAAATTAACCATTGGACCAATACTTCGACTGTGTTGCTTATCTGAGACCATATGTTTCAACCTCTGATAAAATGCTGGACCAATGAAAATATCTGTCTCAATCTGTTCGCCTGTTAATCCATTATACATTAACTCATTACCATGCGATTCATATCCTAAATTCTGTAACTCTTTACAAATATCCTTAATATCGAATTTACTAAAACTTGTTCCATCTCCAAATAAACCTAGCTCTATCAAAACTTTCCCTAGTAGTGTTTCCTTGAGCTGTCCAATTGTCATACGGCTAGGAATAGCATGTGGATTAATAATAATATCCGGCTTTAAACCACCAGCCGTGAATGGCATATCTGCCTCTGGAATAATATTACCAATAGTACCTTTTTGTCCATGACGACTTGAATTACCAGTCCAACAAGGTGGCGAAAATTCATCTTCTTTGTAGTAGAATAAATGTGTTTCTGGAACTTCAATACATGATACTTTTCCCGTATATTCAATATATTCTTCTACTTGAATATTTTGTTCTTTTACATGTCCATGGTTAACGGTTGGTGTATTCTTAGTTTTAACAATTCGTACACACAGATTATCATACTTTGATTTAATTATTCTTCCATCGGACATAAATGATTGACTCCCTTTAGTTTTACTTTCATATAATTTTATTGTTCCAGACCACCCACAATGTAGTGCTAATCGTTGAACATCTTCGGCTAATCTGGTGCTTGATGTATAATATCCACATGATCCCTGACTATTATAACTTCCATCACCCTGAATAAGCGAATTTAATAATATCTCTGATTGTTTCTGTGATAAATTCCAAACAAATTCGGGTAAATATTTATTTGCAGCACATACAGAGAGCGTCTTAAAATAATCCACTAATTCTTTATAGGTATTTCCTATTAGAACTCTATCATTATTTGTATTATGAATCATATTATAATTTATATTTAATTTATTTAATACTTCTTCAATAAATTGTTTCTTACGCAGTTTAGTGATTGAAATACATATTCTTGTGTATTTTTTGGCTATTTCAACCCATCCATCAGATATAAATGCACCTAATAATTTAAGGAAATCATTCATATCATATTTACTAGTACCTAATACCATTTCAGTAATATTATTATTCATATTTGATGCATTTTTCTTATATTTAATTCTCTTACCATAAATATCTTTTGCTTGAATAAATTCAAATTCTGTTTTTCCACGTTTTTTAATATATAATTTATGATTTTTGGTACATATCATTTTTACTTGCTGAGAGCTTATATGATAGAGTTGTTCTTGATCACATTCAAACTCATATTTATTTATTGGATAAACATATTCTAGTTTTTCACCATCTTTTAATGTTGCAACCTTATGTTGGCGAATATCAATATCTTTTAATTTAATCCAGCCCACATCTGTCATAACAAAACAATCCTCTCTTAGACAAAATTTATCGCCAATAACTGGTCTCCTTAATGTTCGTAGTCTCACCTTGCAGAAATTATATCCATCGCCATTACGCTCAATATAATTCTTATCAATATAGGTCTCCTCATTTGTGCGATATATTCTACTCTGGTCTTCATACTTTATTACCTTCGTATGATCATTTCGGGCTTCCTTTATTGGAAGGATTTTTGAAATAATAATATCACGGTCTTCCACTAGTGTATTTTCAGGGATAACCCCATTATTATTTACTTTTCCATAATTTCCAAATTTCATTCCCTTTGTTTTACTTTTATCTGGTTTACAACGGATTTCTGCATCACCATGAATTTTCTTATCTTCGTCTTTCTCAGTATGATAAATTGTTGCCTGAAATAATCCCCTATCAATTGAACCCTGATTAAATAATATACTATCTTCCTGATTATATCCTGTATGTGTCATAATAGCTACAATTACTTGCTCTCCAGATGGAATTTGATTTAATCGAATTAAATTCATAATACGAGTATCAACTAGAGGACGCATAGGATAATTTAATACATATGCTGTTTTATCCATACGATTATCATAATTTGTAACATAAACACCCATTGCCTGTTTACCCATTGCACTATTATGTGTCATAATTCCATCTTTTATAATAAAGCAATGGTAATCAGATTCTGTAGTAATGTCTGAAATCAAAGTCATATCAATTTTTGTTCTCGATTTTATTGGAACAAATATTGAACCATTTATTACTTTACATTTTCTTACAAAATTTTCAATATTATCTTCCTTTAAATTTGGACAAGTAATTTCCCTATTATTCTTATAACTTCTAATAATATCTGAAATTTTAGACATATTGAAACCAGTCATTTGAGAAATTGCTTTATTTGTATTATTTGTATCATATAAATCCCTAACATTTTTAACTTTCACAATATATTCTTCTTTTAGTGTATTCTTATACTTTAAATATTCAACAATAATAGCACTATTTGTAATTTTTCTAACATCATATCTATAAGCTATTGTATCAAAATATTTAATTAAATTTGCTTGTGTATTACTTATTTGAACCCCAATATTATATCTATCTTCTGTCATATTATTTTTTTTAGAAATAATTTGGTTTTTAATTCCAAAATAATTAAAGAGTTCTGCTATTGAATTCATCATAGTTATTAAACTATCTTTGTGTTCTTCGTTTTTAGACATTAATAATGTCCCACATACATAATTATATCCCTTCTTTTCTAACTTGTTATATCTTATTTGACAACCATCGCCGCCTTGAATCCCAGACAGAAATTCTCGTTTAACTAAATCCGAACCATATTTAATCCAATCAGGAATATCATTGCTTGGCTGAATCGTTTTTTTAGAATGTACCATTCCTAATGTTTTAAACAAACAGCCTATAACTCCCTGATGGTGGATAGTCCAAGTATGATATCTTGAACCCTTAAATATTCTTGTTCCTTCACAACATTTAGTTTTTTTAAATCCAAGCTCTTCAATATCCATTTCAAATAACTCGGCACCATATTCACACCCGAAATCGGATTGTAACATAAATGTTTTATCTCTATTATGATAAGTCAAAGTTCCATCGGCTAATGCAAAACCAAACATTCTTGCTAATATTGGTATTCTACTATCACTAGAATATAAAGGTAATAGTTCTAATTTTTCTAATTCTTTAATGTATTTATTAATTGTTTTTTCATTAACATATTTAATTAAGATTTCTAGAAATTGATCCTTATCTAAAATCTTTGTTTTTTCACATTCATGAGACATTTCAATTTGGGTCGGTTCAATACCTAGTAAATCATTATCTAAATTAAATTCTTGCACCTCTTTCCAACCATTATAAGTCATAAATTTATGATCATAAGTTGCATTAAATGATTTACCTGACAAGGTTTTAATATTATACATTTGCTTATCTGTTTCCCTTATGTATTGATTAATAATTTTTGTATAACTTAGTTTCATATTAATAGGATTGAAAGTCTGTACTTCATCATTAATTTTAATATCTTTAATTAATTTAAATGATTTATCCTTCATTAGAACGGGAGTATTAATATCTAAGCATTGGTACGTATTGCGCGGAGACTGATTATGTTCTGGAAATGGAATACATGATGCAATAATACCAAAGATTGTACTAGGATGAATTTCACAATGGGTATATCTATATATAAAACTTTGTTTTTTACCCAATTCTTCCGGCTCCATAACAATCATACTAAAATTCTGTTCTGCAGAATCTATATATTCAATTACAGAATCGTCAATTCTACAATCAAGTAGTAAATCTTCCCATTTAATTTGCTTTGAATTTAATTTATCAATAATATCTTGAGTTAATATTAAATTATTGTTTTTAACCCGTAAAAGAGGCCGGGTTAATCTTCCTGCATCATTACATATCTTAATTTCCTTCATCTTATAATCTAACACGATAGAGATGTAAATATTTAGAATTCCCTTATATTTTTTATCTTTCATAGAAGTATATAATTCTATTACTTCTTTTGTAATTCCAATCCAGGCACCATTTATAAATACTTTAACTTCTTCAGAAATATCCTTGGCATCTAATTGATTTAATGGAATGACATATGGTTTAACGTATTCATATATTGTAGAACTATTTGACGGAATAGTTACATGAGTCATGTAACTTAGATTTTTAACTATACCAACTGAACCACCTTCTGGTGTATTATGTACTACAATACCATCGGATAAAATAAATCTTCCTCGTTTATCTTCTAACTGCCACCCAACATATTCACCTATACCTACTTCTTCTAATTGAAATGCACTTCCTGTAAATGCCTTACTTCGTAGTAATTGTGTAGCATCTGTAATTTTATTTAATTTTTTTCTAGGAACTAGTGTTGGAATTTCATATATCTTACTTCCTGTAATTGTTAATTCTGTGTATGAACTAAATTTTTTATTACCACTTTTAATATCTGTCCATTGACTTCGACATTCCTTTACCCCACACGAGAACCCTAGAGACATTGCCAGAGTATATGTATCTTTAATAATTTGAGAATTTTTTGGACCTTGACAAATATGAATTTCTTTTTCATTCGCACGAACACTGCCATCAGTATCTATTAAGCCAGCTAAAACTTTTAATCTGATTTCTCTATCATTAGTAAGATAATCATTTGGAATATGTTTATTATTGATGAGATTATAAATACGTAAATATTTTTTCAATGGGGCTTTCTCAACGCGATTAGATAAACCTTCTTCATAGGCTGTCTTGTTTTTTTGAGAAACGATAGAATATTTATATCTTTTATCTTTTGTAATTATTGCCCCTTCATTTTTAGCCCATTTTTCCCAATATTCAAGTGTTTCAAAATCTGTTTTATAATTTAGAGAAAACCCTGTTCCATTACTTAATCCATCTCCTAGCCACATTCCAAGTAAATAAGGATCCATAATAATTTCTTTTTTCTGCCAATTAATTTCATCTGTTTTAAACAATACTAAATGTTCTTGAGTATTTTTATTAAGTTTTAAATATTCTTCAATAGTAATATCAATAGTGTCATCATCAGTAAAATTATATACAAATTTTTCTGCTTCAACAAGAGACTCACAACTTTTTTCTTGAATTTTTAATTCGCTTCTATTGAAATATTTTACAATAAATCGCTCATGTCTATCTTTTCTATTATTATGAGTAATATTTTTATGTTGACGAATACGTAAAGTAAGAATATGATTATCAGTAACCCGATGTTTAATAAAATTTGGTTTTTCAGGTAGTACATCATACATATTTTTTTGGCCAGAACATGTAGTGCGAACTTTAGTAGGATAACCTAAATCATCAATAAGTATATCACCAACTGTAATATCACCAGCTCGTTTAAAAGTTCCATTCCACATAAGAATAGATGTTTCAGGATCAAAACACTCCGCAGGACATAAAAATCCCCATGATGAATTATGCAACTTACGGGGAGGAATCAATTTACCACTTTTATCTATAGGTGTATTAATACGTCGAAGATGACTTAAACTAGAACTATATGTTAACCGATTTAATACTTGGGCTACACCAACTTTATTACTGTTTACTTGTTTAATACCGAAATCACCTGTTGCTAATGCACGTTTTAAACCATTTTCAATAGTAGTTGATTTGATAATTTTATAAATATTCGTTAAATTAACTATATTACCATAATCTTCTGTTGATCTCCATGATCCATTATTAATCTCCCTTACAATCTGTTTTTGCATATCTTTAACCAGCTTATTAAAATAATTCCTGAATAAGTTATTTAGTAGACTACCTGTTAAATCTATTCTTTTATTTAAATATGAATCTCGATCATCACATGGTCTGTTTCCAAATGATGTTTGTAAGAGTCTATTTGCCATATATCCTAAAAAGTAGATTTTTTCTGTGATATTATGACAATGAGGAAATAAATCATTATTTAAAACTTCTATTGCAAATTCCCGCTTCTTTTTATTTCCCGTTTCCTTATCCATATTAATTGGTGTATAAATTACATTTGATATAATATATTTTAACGAACTCTCATAATCTAAATAAGTGTTTGCATCAATAATTGAACCTTTAAGTGCTTCTAGTATCTCTTTATATTTGTCATTTGTAAGATCTAATACTACTTTTTCACAAATTTCTTTATCAGTAATTACCTTTAATGCTCGAAATACTATAAAAAGTGGTATAGCCTGTTTGATTCGAGGTATATTTACATATATACTATGACCAAATCCATTGCTTTTACTTGTTATTACTAGCGAAATCTGTTTTGGTGATATACATTTATTATCAGGAATAGATTTAATTTCAGCTAGCCAAGACCATTTGGTATTATTCTTCGAAATATTAAAACAATATATTTGATTTTCTGCTGCTCGTTCTTGACCTAGAACAGTTTTTTCAGAACCATTTATAATAAAATATCCTCCAGGATCCATTTTACATTCGCCTGTTATGTCAGTATTAACATGTTTATATTGATTTAATACACAAATATTTGATTTTAACATAATAGGTAACTTTCCTATATGAATTTTTGGTAATACTTTATAAAATGTCTGACAATGTTCCAGTAATGGTCCATTTCTTACTATATATTTAATATTTATATCAATAGTCATATTAGATGCATATGTAAAATTACGTAATCTAGCCTCGTGTGGAAACATAAGTTTCGTTGCACCATTATTTTCATGAATTTGGGGTCTATAAATATTAAAATTTTCAAATGTAATTAGTATTTCTAATTTATATTTATTTGTATCCTTATCATAATCTTGTTCTGAACAAATATTAACCGGATTAAACATTTGAATAGTTCTTTGTATTTGATAAGTTACAAAATCATTATATGACTCAATTTGATGTCTTACTAATTGTTTTAAATGTTGGCCCTCAAAATATGACCCTATCATTATCCATGGTGATTCAATATATTCTAATGATTTTTGGAGATTTTCGCTATTATCTACAAGAGCTTGTTCTATTTTATTATTTATGTTTTCCATTTTATTTTCCATTTTATTTTCCATTTTATTTTCCATTTTATTTTCCATTTTA
>Ga0055584_100004563_pt1 | contig 13576 bp, 11 predicted proteins | sample OSDHelmetaG_FD_58716 | JGI IMG/M metagenome (GOLD analysis project Ga0055584, IMG submission 58716) | Pelagic marine sediment microbial communities from the LTER site Helgoland, North Sea, for post-phytoplankton bloom and carbon turnover... | ecosystem: Environmental > Aquatic > Marine >... | reverse complement strand
TGTACTTGTGCTTGTTGTACTTGGTGTTGTACTTGTGCATCTTCATCTTTTTGAATTTCAGCTTTAATTATAGTTGATATTACATCCGACTCACCTTCATCTGACTCACCTTCATCCGACTCATCTTCATCCGAATATGAGTCTATGTAGTGTTTGGTCACATTGCCGTTATTCAAATCATTGCCGTTATTCAAAACATTGTCGTTATTCAAATCATTGCCGTTATTCAAAACATTGTCGTTATTCAAACCATTAGATATGATATTAATCTCATTGATATTAATCAAATTATCGATCTCATCTTTTACAAATGCAATCAAATTACCGATTAACAGTGCATCGCCTGCATCCGACAACTGTTTCTTCAATTCTTCCAATCTGGTCTCCAAATTTTTAAAACCATTGATGTCGTCTTCGGGCTTGTACGTCTTAGCGGTATAATTAGTAATATCGGTTTCAATGTCTTTCATATAAAATTTTAGTTTATCAATATATGTGGTGATCTTTGTTGTTAATGATGTATTATTATTATCAGTATTTTGTATGTCGTTTTCTTTAAAGAAGGCTTCAATATCTTTTAACAAAACTGGTAGAAATTTAGATTTATTAAGCGATTCAAGTTCTATCACGTCTTCGGTTAATCTTGGGTTAATGTCATTAAATTGTTTTAGAATACGGTTATAATAGTTAAAATCATAATACATATCCAATAATTTCGTTACTCTTTCATTTCTATTTTCGATGTTTTGGTCAACGTTTTTTAAATCTTTAATGTCACTATATTCATTATATTTTGACTTAATAATAATGTTTTTGGCATGGTTAATATCATTATTTAATATTTTATAAAATTTCAAATATATGCAATAATTTTTATTCAATAAGTTAATTCCTTCAATTAATATATTTTTAATTGTGCTGTGTGCGCCACGTACACCTAGCTTATTTGCATTTATTAGTATATTTATATTGGCATTGAATGTTTTGTCTGAAACTGTGATATAGTTTGACAGTTTAGACTTAAAATTATTTATGTCTCCAGTTTGATGAGTATAAAATACTATGATTGGACTAATATCTTCCAGTAATTTTGGTTGGTCTGCTGCGTTACTCGTGATTATTGGTTTATAGTTGTGGTAAATGTATTTCAGTGCATTTATTCGGTGTTTAAGAGTATTGTTAAGTTGAGTGAATTCGGTGTTTAAACCATTAATATCTTTTTTTATTTGGTCGAATTGTGTTTTATAGTTGTTAATAGTAATAGTATCTGTTTTTGATTCGGATGTATTCAATACGTTTTTTACAGTTTCCATAAGTTTAAATTTTTTGGAGTCTTCGTAATCATCTACATTAATATTACCAGAACAATCATGTTTGATATGTTCATTAAGATATGTATATATATCGGCATCTGTTTTGGCATAGTCTTCGTTAATATATGATTTAAGATGTTTATTATAATCGTGATTTGTATCATGCTTGTATTTCGCATCTATATTCATATACCCAGCTGACCCCACAGTTACAGGTATTTTTTGTTCAGATGGGCTGAAAATCATAATATATTATTCTGTTAATTGTGTATATATATATATAATTAACTTAAATTGTCATATAAACTTCACTAAATCATTTACATTGTGCATGTGTGTGGATTTTATTATTAAATGGTGTATCATTTTGAATCGGGTATACGTTTTTGTTTAGATTGATTTTCTTTTATTTGATTTTCTTTTATTTAATTTGTTTTTATTTGATTTTCTTTTATTTGATTTTCTTTTATTTGATTTTCTTTTATTTGATTTACGACCAGCACCACCGAATGCAATATTGTCTCTGGCCATGTCATTAATCATATTAGCTGCGTCAAACTTACTTACATGGTATAATAAAGGTTTAGTTGATAATGCGGCAATAAAATCAACTTTATCAGCAGCATCAGCAGCAGGTTCAGGTGCAACATGCTTAGAAATGTCTTTGTATACAATTACACATACAGGGTACATGCCTGCCACTACAGCAGCACCCGCAGCAGGAGCAACACCCACTGGATCATACGCTTTCATTACATATATATTGTCATTTTTTTGGAATTTACTGTCAATGTATTCAGTTGGAGCAGGAGCAGGAGCAGCCGCAGCAGGAACAGCCGCAGCAGGAACAGCCGCAGCAGGAGCAGCAGGAATATACGCGGCTCTAATATAGTCAAAAACTATCGGTTTTGCACGTGTGTAAAAATCTTGTTTAACAGCAATTTTGTTAGCATCATCAATAGTAGCATCATCATCAATTGCGAGCATTGCAACGTCATATGCATCGTTTATCTTTTTTTTGATTTTGGTTTCACTTCCATTTAATCTTAAAAAACCAGGTGTAAGAGCGGCTGGTACATAATAGTCATTAGGGTCATTAGGGTCAAACACAAAAGCAGCAGCAGCACCAGCATCAGCAATAGCATCATCTAATCCTGCTGGTATAACACCAGGACCTTCTGCATTAAGTGTATTTGTAAAAGCGTCTATAGGGGTAGCCATTAATTAATAATATATACAATAATAATATATTATAAATAAATCGCACAATAAATTAATTAATTATGGTTTTTTCATAGATTCACGTGTAGTGATTCCACCTCTAGTCCATCCATCTAATGCAACTTCTTCTACTAAATGTGATGCATTGGTAGTTCTTTCAATCATATTAGTATCAGTTGGATAAAGTGAATAATCATTAAATGATTTTTCCATTACAGATGAAACACTCTTTCTTTCACTTGCATTTTCCCCTTGTTGTAATTGAGATTCAACATTTGGATTGCAACTACCTTTTCCTAAATAAGGAACTGTTGCAAATTGACGGGTAAATAATTGTAATTTATCAAATGGACGTTCTTGACCAGATTTCATTTTAAGAATAGATTCAGTATCTACAACTGAACCATTAATGCCATTTCCATTAGCAAGTGCATTAAATGACATAATTGGTTGTTGTGTTGCAAATTGAACATGGTCATTAGATATAGTATTACTAAAATGATTAGTTAACATATGATTTGCATATTGAGTATTTGAAACGGTTTGTTGAGTTAAATCAGTTGCATCATTACCAATGCGTCCATTATTATTAAATGAATAAGGATATAAGTTTGCCATTTATAATACAGTAATAAATTATTATATTATATTAAGAGAATGTTTTTTCGAATAAATATATCATCACTTCATCCATAAATTACATAATTGCAATTGAATAACCTAAATATATCGAAAATATAATTGAAAATATATAACTATAATCGTTTATAATATGATGCATAAACATTTCATTAAAATATATAATTGCATCTAAAATGAATGTTCCACTAACTAATGTACGATTCATTTTATTATGTAAATATTGACCATTATAAACTCTGATTAATCCATTCGATAACATATAATATGCAGCGAATCTCTCAAATAATAAATTATTATTATCATAATCAGTAATCATATTAAAATAGGTATCACCAATGGATGGTACTCGTAATATATCTAATATAGAAAACGCAACTACAATGTTATATATTCCATTTATTATAACAATGGTTGTAATAGCCGAATTGTATTCCATTGTATATATGTATTTATGTATGTATATATATAAGGTATTTATTGTATATTTAATACAATTGTCTTAAATATACCTAAAGTTTACATTACATGTCTTGCTAAATTGCGTGCACATGCAAATTTATTACCTTCTTTACATGATGTCATACTACCATAACAAAAATCAGCAAATCCAGCTTGATCGTTTGGAATCGTAGTAGATGGATTTGAATTGAATGGACGTAAAGATTGTTCGAAAGCTAATTCATTGCCCATATCATTAAATAATTTATCCGCAATATTCGGATGGTCTGGATTTGCATCAGTTACGAATTGTTTTGCTTTGTTTAAAATGGTAGAACTTACATTTTGATTAAATGCAGGTGGAGCAGGTTTCTTATTTGGATTATAATCATAATCTGTAACTAATACATTACCAAATGGATTACTAGTAGACGGATGTTCGAATATTTTATCAGGAATAGATTCATTATTTAATTCGAATAAATCAGATACAATATCACTTGTCGGAATTCCAATTCCTTCGAAATTTTCACTTACAGATTGTTGCATTTTTTTTCTTTGATTGGTTTTATAATTTTCTTTTTGATGATAATAAAATAAAGCAAATATAGCAGACATAGTAATAATTCCAACAATCAATGTACTAAAATTGCGTGTAATTGAAAATCCAATTATAGTAAGTAAAATTACAGTACGTGTAACAGCATTTAGTTTTTGTTCATAACTCATATTTTCGATTGGAAATAATTCCATAATATATTTCGAATTTAATAATACATTCGGATTTTCTGTCCAAAATGGAACTTTACTGCGTGTATGATTGATTTTAGATGTCATATAATCAACATCGAATATATTATCTGTTGTGTTTTCAGTTTGTTCAGATGGTATATCTATTACATCGGATGCAGGAATAGTTGAATGTTGCATAAATATGTAGTCTTTACAATATAATTATATATATATTTTATGATAAAAATATATATAATGTAATAGTTCACTAAACTATCTATGTTTTGACAAAGCAGATTGTATGGTTCTTGTTTTGATACATTTTTTATCGATATGTAATGAATTGCATTTATGATTCAATGGTACTATTTTCAATATACATTTTGATTTTGTACCATATAATGGTTCAGTGCATCCTGAATCATGATTCTTTTTAAACCTTACACGTTTTACAGTTTTACGTTTATTTGTAGTACACCTTGCTCTAAAATGTTCATATCGTTCACGTACACGTTCATAGGTAAGACCTGATTTCTTATTTAACATATCATTTATAAGTTCATGTAATTTAAACACATATCTCGAAAATGTATCACGATTCTTCATATGAGAAATGTTCAATGGTAGTTTTTTAAAATTATTGCATAGATTTACCCTACATTTACCACATGGCAATGTATAAGTTAATCCTAAAATAAAATTGCGATAATTTAATTTATCCATACGAGTGGGTTTGATTGGATAATTAAAACTCATAGTATGTAAATAATGCCACATTCCGGGACCCCAAATGGTCGTTAACATTCCATCATTACTATTGTAATCTGAATTTGAATATATAAACTCTGAATTATTTTTCTTCTTATTTTTAACTGTGTTTTTATTCATTATACACTAACATATGAATAAAAAATATAAAAATATAAATTGACAAATCATGTTTTATTCATGTTTTGTTCATGTTAATCTTTATTGTTTTTCTTAATAATATTTTTTTGGGTTTTTTACTTTCAGTTTTATTTACCTTTGCTCGTTTAAGTTCTAATTTTTCGCGTTCTTTATCACGTTTAAGTGCTATTTTTTCACGTTCTTTTAATATCCGTTTTGTTTCACGTTCAACATGTTTATCATACCGTTTTTGTTCAGCAATAATTTGTTTAGCTTCACGTTCTTCAATTCGTAATAATCGAATCCTTTCTTTTTCTCGTTCTTTCTCTAACATTTCATTATCTAATCCATCTAAATCATCGTTAATTTTGATTTTATATTTAGATACAAGAGCTTTAACGGTTTCATCATTAATTTGTTCTTTATAATCATGTTGTTTTCTTAATATTTTACGTAAACGTTTTGTTTCTCTTACATTTTCTTTCGCTTTTTGTTTTTCAGTATGTAATCGTTTTTTTATGGTTGAATGAATCGATTTATATAATTTATGTCTACGTTTCGATGCATCCTGAATTTGCATATGAATATCTTTTAAAATCGGTTTATTCAATTTACGTGTTTCTCTAGTTTTATTTGAATGTTCTTTACGGGTTGACTTAATATTCATTCTCACTACACTTTTCTCCAATGCATTTAAATCATGTGTTTGAATCATAGTCTGCATTTGTTTTATTTTAGATTTACCATTATTTATTTGTAATTGCATTGTATTATTAATATTATGAATTTGGTCATTATAACATTTTAATTTATTATCAAGTTCAATAATAGGTGGATGTGTTTTAATTTTATCCTTTAAATTAATATTATTATCGATTTTGATTCCACATTTACGTTTTAATTGATATAATATAGATTTCTCATATTGTTTATAATCATCCTTAAATTCTTTTACATTATTACCAACATTTGACATATGATTTCGTCTAGTTTCAATATGTTCATTTAAATTGGTACGTATCTCTTTAATATTATCCCGAACAACTTTAGTTTTGTCTTTTAATTCATTTACTAATAATTTTACATTTGCATTTACTACTTTATCGCATATTTTTTTAGGCATGGATGAATGTTCATTACATATTTCTTTTTTCAAGAAATTAAACCGGTTTTTATCCAAATCGGCCGTTTCTAATTCCAATAATTTACTATGTTCAACTATCTGATTTCGTAAATTCGAAATGGTAGGATTAAGTAATTCATTTGCAATCTTCTTATCAAATTGTCGAGCACTCTTACCATCATCATTTACAATCGGAATATTTACATATGTAATTTCAGGTTGAGCAAATTGTCTTGCATCAGTTGTCCTATTTAAGTAACTAATATATCCAGAAATATCATTTAGATAATCAAGCTTAGTAGTTTTCGTAAATTTACCATTTGTTAGATATTTATGTGCAAATTGTTCATATTCATCTGGAATACGTTCTGATATAGGTTTACATAAATTTACCAATTTAATTACATCGAATGGACTATCTATAATAGGAGTAGCTGTCATCAATAATAACCGTACTGAATCTTTTCCAGATATTTCATATGATTTTGAAATGGCTTCATATAATGCATTCGTGTCAGGTCTTTCTAAACTAGACAAATCCGCATTATTATATAACTTATGAGCTTCGTCAATTATTATTAAAGTTTTGCGTAACGGGTCGTCAATTCCATTTTTACGAACTAATTCATTATAATATGAATTATTTTTCGAAACTAAATTACTTAATTGTTTATATGACATTGGTCTTATTTTCCAAGATTTAGATAATAATTTCATTCGTTTTGATTGTGTATCTGGAATTTTAAGGTCATTTAATTCAATTTGTGCTCTTATGCTTTCATTACATACTTGGTCAAACATATTCTTCCATATATCCGTTTTAAGTGAAGCACGTGTTACCCATAAAATCGTATATTCTTGTTTCTCGAATTGAGTAGTAGCATTTGCAATTGCACTACATGTTTTACCAGTTCCAACTGAATGCCATAATAACATTCCTTTACATGGATTATTTGATGTAAAATAATGACGAATAAATTCTTGTGTTTGGTTATATTTAATTAATCGACTATTTGATGCATTATTTGATGCATTTTCATTGCATAGATTTTTCATTTTGATAATATCCCATTTATATTCGCCATAATATTCTTGTATATATCTTCGCATTTCCCAATATGGTTTACGAACATCACTATTAGTTGATATAATGGCATTATCACTAATTAATTCAATCTTACTTGGTTTTATTTTATGTATATTTACATTTAAATCATAGTCAACTGCTCCGTCTATTGTAATTTGTTCTAAGTCAGATTCAAATTGTACATACTCCATGTTTATATTCATCGATTTCAAATACAAATCAATCGCAGACGTTGCCCCTATAAAACTAGATTGTAATAATTTAGGAATAACTAAATCATATACAAAAACATGCAATTTCCAACCATGTATGGGATGAAAATCGAGTCCACGTTGACCACAAATTCGAGTTCCTCTACCAATAATTTGTTTTTGCATAGATTCATTCACAGTTGGTTCAAATATATGAATATATTTCACATCAAATAAATCAATTCCTTCTTTATATCCACTATCTAAAATCATAATACGAACCAATTCTCCATGTATATTTTCAGGACGTTTATTAAAACGCTGTAACATTTCAGTTTTATATTTAACATTAATTGATTGGTCATAAACAGATGAGGATGATAGTAAATACATATTTTTATTTTTATTTTGCAATAATTCAGCATCTGTCAATAAACTCATTTTATTATATCGTTTTTTACTTTGCATTTTAACATTGTCATCTTGAGTAGCATTAATATTATTCGTAGCATTTGGATTATATGACGATTTCATAGTTGCTGAATATCCTAAATTCATATTATTTGCAATTAATGCAGATGTAATAAGTCTTGCACCATTTGAAGCAGTTTTAAATTCAGAATAAATCACATGTTTGAATAATTTACCATGCGTTTTGTAATCAGTTTTATCTAATTCTTTTATTTTATCAATTAATGTATGTAATTTTGGTGAAATAATTGATAATTCAGAATTTAATTGGACTGGATTGAAATTATCCGCATCAAAATTATATTCATTTGTATTTGTACTAATATTTGATTTATTTCGAACACATATTGGGTCAAATGATACAATGCCATCAGTTTCAATCAAATCTTCTAATTGTTTTATCGTACTAGAAGTTGATGTGTCACGTGGATTATTTATGGACATTCTATATATATAACATCTATAGAAATTTACATGCAAATAAACATTTAACAATAATACGCTAAATTTGCGTTATAAATATATATACATATATTATATAACACATACCATGGCCACGTTACTTAATGTAATCAAACTTATAATAGCTCCATATAATGTACATATACTAATTGCAATTACATTAATATTATTTATTATAGTATTAGTGTATTATAATTGGGATTTTCTATATCCAACTGTATTTGATGATGTTGCAAATGCAGATAAAACAAGACTAAATTCAGATAAAACTGAACAAAGTGTAGTATTGACATTATACCACGTAAAATGGTGTCCACATAGCACACTTGCTAAATCTGAATTTGATAAATTTAATTTGCAAATGAATGACAATTATATTAATGGTTATAAATTACAATGTGTTTCAATTGATTGTGAAGAGGTTGATGCATCTGGTAAAAAAAAATATAATGGAGACATTGAATCATTTCCAACAATTAAATTAGTCCATGATGGTAATGAATATGAATTTCAAGATGATTTTATTGATGTACATTCATTAACTCATTTTGTAGAATCAGTTGTCGGACAATCTTCTGATGAAAGTAACTGACAACCTTGTTTAATTAATGATATACGTTCATCTTTACTATTCAGTACATTAGTTAATGATTGAATTGTAAATGGACAGGAGTTGATTTTATACGCTTTATTAATCTCAGTTGGTTTATCTTGACGTATAAACTTTAAAATAATGTAAATTATAATATAAATAATATAATCAAATAATGAGGGAGATTCAACCAATTTTAACATACTATTGTTTATATTTGTACTAATTCCCATAATGCTATCATTTGAAATTCCAGATGCAATGCATTCTCCAATTGGATATGTTGAACAAAATAATCCATCGCAGTATAAATTTGAATCATTTATAAATGGTTTAAATAAAATCGGGATAGATGAAGATGCGTATATAGCATCAATTAATTTCCATGTTGGATGAGTTGTATGTGAAATATCGACTAATTCAAATGAATTTACATTAGTAGATATAACATGGACATCAATGTGTGTAATATCATAGAACTCTTTCATAGTAACATGAACATCAATATTTTTAGATAAAAATAATGGTTTACATAATTTATACAAAAAATCCGAATTGAAAAATCCACAATTACCATTTGATGTCATAAAAGATTGTAAATCAAACTTAAATAAATTATCCCATGGTCGGTTAATTAAATAATCATCAATAGTTTCCCATGTATGTCCTAATGAAATTAAAACGGCCAACATTGCACCTACTGATGTTCCCCAAATTGAACGTATATTTTTAATATTCCAAATGCCTTGTTTTTCACTTTCTTTAAGAATTCCGTAAAATAAAAAACCATTGATTCCTCCGCCAGAAATGACTATATTTTCAATTATTGGTTCTGACATTCAATATTTACATTATATACGTTTTTTATATTTATGTTTTTTCTAGTTACATTATATTATATACCACATAATAATATAATGTCCTGTTTTTTATTTGCAAATGATACTGAACATAATGGTAAAATCAATATAGATGGATTATATGACAAAGAACAACAGCGAGATTTGAAACAATTGTCTATTTTTAATAAATTATTAAACCGTATACATAAACGCATTACATTAACTGGTCGAACCAAATCTGGAGAAAAACATATCTGGTATACTGTACCTGAATATATATTCGGAGAACCAATATATAATCAAGGCGATTGCATTGGTTATTTAGTAGTTAAATTAGAAGAGAATGGGTTTTATGTAAGGTACATGCATCCAAATACATTGTTTATATCTTGGAAAAATTGGGTTCCTGCATATGTTAGATTTGAAATTAAGAAAAAAACAGGTAAAATAATTGATGAAAAAGGGAATATTGTAACTCCTGATGACAATGTAGATGACCCAGAAGATGTCAACTCTGCTATATTTAAAAATAAAAATGCAAATAATGCTACTACTAATTCAAAGCAATATACACCGATTAATAATTATAAACCAAGTGGAAATTTAATATATGATACTGAATTATTAGAGAAAATAGATAAAGTATGTAAACCGTAGATGTGTTATTTTTATTCACTATTATTTTCCCATTTGTCTAAATTATAAGAATTTAAATGTATTGTTTTATCTTTCCAAAAATTAATTTTTTCGGTTAATTCACTATTATCTATACTCATTGGATACATGTGTGTTTTTTTAGAATTCATACGGGCTAAGTCGGCGATTGAAGGTTTTGGTTTTTTACCATAACAATTTACCCCAAACTTGACATATGGATTGTCTATATATCCACCATTTACACCTGGACGACCACAATCATTTTTATGATTCACATATGCACCTTTACTATTAATTGATGATTCACCACTAGATTGGAGTTTATTCCATGTATCTTTTTGTGTTGGAAATAATGCCATTTGTCCAGCAGACCAGCCATAATTACACCATTCTGCCCCATCATTGTAGGCTTTTTCAATTTGGTCGTATGTTGCCAATTCGGAATCATATATGCTACATATTGCACGCGCATCATCGTACGTATATAGATTATTATCTACATTAAACACCTCGTTTTCATTTATTAACTTGGGTATAATGGGTGTTAAATCATTCTCTGTAGGTGTTTCATCAAATGAAATGTCTAATGCATATTTGAAAAAATTCCAAATACCAATAATAATAAATGCAAACCATGCTACATTCTCAATTAAAGATATAAGCATTGGTTTTGTACTTGATTCGTTAGGAATTCTAAACATATAAATTATTAAATATAAACATATTATGAATAATCCTACAGATACAATTGAATTTGGATTATTCATAATTCCCATCGTATTTGTTTTAATTGTTTCTAATATATCATCGTCATGTTTTAGATATTCATTATAAAATGTAAATCCAGAAATCGCAAATATAACAAATATTATTACATCAATTGATAAACTAAATATACGTGTTCCAATTAATGGAACGGCAGATGTATTAACAAATTTACCAATTACAAAATACATTACAATATATATTCCTAAAAAGCTAATTGCATAAATTGCATTTGTCTTTGTTAATAATTTTCCAATGGTATCTGAAAATGGAGTTTCACTTTTAACATTATCATTATCTGTTGTTGTCGGAACTTCTTTTTTATTCGTATTTTCTATTTTATCTGATTTTACATCATCGTCTGACATATTATTTATTATATATTTTGGATATATTATATTACAATCTATCTATGTTATTAGTTGTTAACCATTTTTTATTATTCTATAAAATAAACAATATGCGGATTGTGTAATAATTGTGTTCTTATTTTTAACCATAGTCACATTTGCATCATCATACAATGCCCAATCATTATTTATATTCCTAACATATGAATTATAATGTCCACCATTCAATCCACCCATGTGATTACATACACCAAATAATTCATATTTATATTGATTCGCATTATATCCGGTTACATATCTTGATAAATCTAATAAATCAAGTGGACAATTTATATGTGAATTAATCTTAGAAAAACCATCTATACTAAATCGATTAAATGTAATTATTAGAATTGGTGGTAAATTCCAAAATGTAAGTTTTTTAATTATGTCTTCTTTTTTTCCGGTTTTTTCATTAAACCATGCATTGTCTCCATCTATTATTTCAGATTTTGTGAATATATCAAAACAATCATATATTGTGATTGCCATCTTATTATTAAATGTAACTGGTAAATCAATTGTTGAAAAATGACCGGGTTTATTGCTGCATATTTGTTTGGTTTTTATTGATGTAATTTGAGATATATAAATGCCATAGAAAATTTGTAAAATCTCGGAATATTCATTTTTATATATGGTTTGTAACATTTCATAACATTCAGTTGCAATCAAATCAATTGAGTTTGATGCGTTACCTTCTATATTGAAATGAATTGGGCGTGTTATACTATTGTGGATACTTTCTAAAAAAAACTGCATAAACTCTGTCATGTCGTTTTGAGCATATTTTGCAAATAAATCACGTTTCTTTAACTTTGCCAATTTATGAATATTATTCACAAATGAGGTTGGAGCTATACTACCTTTTCCATTAGTACATAACTGTTTACGCAGTGAATTCCATTCTATTAATATTTTCGAATCTGGAATGTTTTTATTATATTGTGAAGTTTTGATTTTATTATCAATTATATTATTAAATTCGTGTATATTTTTAAATATTTGCATGCAAGAATTTAAAAAACATGTATTTCCTAGGTTTATCAACCCAATTTGTTCTATGCATTTGGGCAATTCTATTTTCATTATATAATATTATATTATATTATTAACGTTTCTTTACACTATTTTATATTTAATATTTGACATATGCATTTTTATAAGAAATTACATATAATATCAATCAATATACTCCATTTATTTTGGTCATTCTCTCAATATGTCTTTTTAAATTTAATTAATAATAATATAAATATAGATTGTGAATTTTAGTTTTCAATGATATCCATATAATTTGAAATATTAAATTTCATATTCGATATTTTGAATATTCTAATATAAAATTTTAAAAAAAAAACCCCCCCCTCCAAATTCATTTATACAAAATACTTACATTATAGAACAAATAGTCTATATTTGGGTGTTTTTCAGACAAAAATACACGTCAAAATAAATATAAGCAAAGCAATATTGATTACATATATTATTACAAAAGTGCATTTATACAAAATACTTACATTATAGAACAAATAGTCTATATTATGAAAATAACCCTAAATTAAAAAATGAAAATAATCAAATATTTAATATATTCAATGCATCATAGTGTATATATATATTATAATTAAAAATAATAACAAAAAAATAAAATAATTGATAAAATCATTTAGGATTATTTTTATATTTATGTAATATAGAATGAAATCATCTATTTTTCCCGAGTTTAAATTCATATGTACATTATGTAACTATCAATGCAG
>Ga0055584_100004562_pt1 | contig 13579 bp, 9 predicted proteins | sample OSDHelmetaG_FD_58716 | JGI IMG/M metagenome (GOLD analysis project Ga0055584, IMG submission 58716) | Pelagic marine sediment microbial communities from the LTER site Helgoland, North Sea, for post-phytoplankton bloom and carbon turnover... | ecosystem: Environmental > Aquatic > Marine >... | reverse complement strand
TCTCGGCAGCATGGATATAACCGATAATATTATCAATAGACCCATCATACACAATCAATTTAGATTTTCCCGACTCGATAAACAGAGACTGGAGTTCAGCGATGCTAGCCGTACGGTCTACAGCTACTATTTCCGTACGGGGTACGATGCAATCACGCAATCGTATTTCTGAGAAGTCAAGTGCATTTTGAAATATCTTAACTTCCGTGTCGACGGTTTCTTCTCCTGTGCTTCCATCTATACCCGTAGCGACAAAATGCCCAAGGTCAATCTTACCGAAGACTTGCACCGTATCCTGAGTCGTTATCTTCAGACCAAAGAGGCGAAGTATAACAAAAGAAATACCTGTCGTCACCTTTGATATAGGGTAGAGGATAACATAAAAAAGAAACAAAGGAATAGAGAAAAATGAAAAAGTCTGATGAGGATACAATTTAAAAATCATCTTTGGGATAAATTCGCCAAAGAAAAGGATAACTAAAGTAGAAATAATCGTCTCCACCACAAGCAATAATAATTGTTGATGAGAGAGACTTACAAATAATCCCTCTATGACTCGTGCCATCATGATGCCATACACGATAAGAGCCACATTGTTCCCGACAAGAATAGTGCTAATCAACTCATTAGGCTTACGAGTAAAGAGGTCCATAATACGCGCAATCAAGCCACTCGATTGCTCTACTTTCAGACGTAAACGGTCCAACGACACATAAGCGATTTCCATGCCTGAGAAAAAAGCTGAAAGGAATAGAGCTACAAGCAACGGAATTAAGGTCGATAAAAAGGGGTCCATAAGATTTAAATTAACGATTTCTTCGGTTTTTCTTTACTTGAGTTCTCTAATTGAAACGTACTATCGGATTTAATCTTTTTTCCAATAGTGCTATCACGCTTAGCAGAATCATCTTGTATAGATTTATTGTTTAGCTTGAGACTATCATGACTCAAACTATCTTGTTGTAAACTATCTTTCGAGACTGGGTGAATAGTATCTGTAGAATTAACCATAAAGATACCCTCTATATTATTGATGTTATAGACGGTCATCTGTTGATTTGATTGAAACCCTACTCCCTTTATGACACGATCCACTTGTTGAATCTCGATGTTTTTATCGGAATAGACCTTTTCTAGTTTTTGATCCCAATACAATTCAGGACTATCAAAGGTATCGCCTTCTCTATTTTTCACATGTACATGTCCGATAAGATGCCACAATTTCTTCTTATCATAGAAATAAGCAGTATCAGCTTTGATACTTGCTTTCACTTCTTGGATAGAATCAAATTGCTCCAAGTACACTCCTTTTAAGAAGGCCCAATAGGAAGGAACTTTCTTATCATACACAAACCATTCTGGCGTAGTCACTCTATAGCGCATTATACCAGAATCCGACACCAATGTAGTGACATCAGTTGTAGCCATCACAGGAAGAGAATCCCTATCATCGATAGGACCAGCTAATTCCTTTTTGGGACCGCATGCAGCAAAGAGCAAAAGCATACTCCCAACCACAAAGGCTCGAAGTATGCTTGCATAGGATGCTGAGTCTGATTTTATATGATTCAGATTCATTTATTATCTTATTGTTGTAGTCTCACCAATCCATCCTCCAATCTTCACTGGATCACCTTTCTTAAGGCCTAGGAAGAACAATTTATCTGCTTTTGGGAAATAAGAAGAATATCTGTTAATCAGTTTCTGTGCTTCATCAGCTACAGATGGGTCAACTGCTTTTGCTCTACGCAATTTATCGACACATACATAGTACACACATTGATTAAGAGCAGGCTCATCACTCCAATTTGGAGACGTTGCATACAAGTTAGCCAACAAGATATATGGAGCACCATAACTGTTGTTGTACTTGATTGCTTCTAGACAATATCTCTTAGCCTGAGACAATTTCTTGATACTAGACAAGACTGATGCTACAGTATATGAAGTTTCAGCTTTCTTGATTGGGTCCGCTTCCAATTCTATAGCCTCATCAAAGAATTTGATAGAATTAGTATAGTCTTTTTTCTTGTAGTACATAAAAGCACATCCCTTAGCTGCATCTGCAGTAGGTTCAAGCTTGTAAGCATAGTAACTAGCTTGCATATAGGCTTCTGAATCTTTACATTTCATCATACCCATGATGTCAATTACGCTACGAAGATAATCGATATCAGCCTTATTCTTTTCTACTTTAGGACCATAAATCTTCTGTAATGATTCACAATCGGCAACACCAGAATTGATAAATATAGCAATCAAGTTATCTTTAATTGTCTTATAAGTCTTCTTGATATTTGGACTTTTGGCATCAGCAAGCGCTGCATCGCAGTACTTAGTTGAGTTCTGATAGTCTTTGAAGAATTGAGACGCATACTTATCAGGATTTGCCTTTACAAGCATTTGTGAAACTTGTAGGAAAGAAAATAGAGTCATTGCTCCTGCTTCTTCCTTTTCAGTATCAGTTGCGGTCTTTAACCAGCCATAAGCCTTCACTGCATCAGGAGATGAAGCATAAGTCAAATAAGCAACTGCCTTATCACCAAGCACACGATTAGCTGATTTGCAATTTAATTTCTTTGCAAATTCTGGAGTATATTTCATCAATTGATCATATACACCCATCATCTCATCGAAATGTGCATTGTATTCTGTAGAGCCTCTTTTTTCTGCTTTCAAGAAAGAAGTCAAGATTTTCAAACCATCAGTATACGTATAATAACGCAATGTAGGACAATCTTTCATTACTTCTTGCCAAGGAAGATATGCATCCTTGTATAGCTTAGCTTTTACGGCCTCGTGAGAGACAGTACTATTACTAAGACATTTCTCGTCTACCTGAGCCACTGCTGTTGCACTGTATCCCACAGAAAGCAGGAGAGCAACAATTAAAGTTTTCATTTTCATTATATTCAGATTTTATTATTACTTTTTTGATTGTTGAACTTTATTCTTCTACACAATGAGAAGACTACTGGATTTTTCTTTTGAAGAACCAGCGTTCGTTAAATGTAAGACCTATCGTTAACTTGAATCTATTTTCCTCAAGTAAACCAGTCACTTGCGGTTTCAAAATAGAATATTGTCCTGAAATTGACAAGACTGAAGAAGAACGAAAGACAGGCATTGCTAGTCCGACAGAAACTCCATATTCATATGCAGCACGTTCATTCTCGAAACTATATTGCAAAGCATCCATATAACCACCGATAGAATAACGAGTCAAGCTCCACAACGAGCGTCCGTTAGCATCTGGAAGATACTGAGCACCGATAGAGAAACGATATCTATCTTTATACGAATTATAACTTGTTGCATCGATATCTTCAGTACTCTCATTAGGTAAATCACCTAGATTGACTTGAGGATAACCACATCCACCCCAATCTTCATAGGTAGCATCGGCAGTAAACATCCAACTCTTCCAAGAGATAGCGGCACCTAATCCATAATGAGAAGCATAATCAATAGCTCCAGATAAATCATATCGATAAGATGAATCCACTGTACCAGAAGTTGTGTATGTTGATCTAGCTATGTAAGAGGTATTGTTCACACTGACACCAGGAGAATAAGTCGCTCCGATAACAGCACTCAAATCTTTTGAATAGTGCATTTGATATTGCAATCCAAAATCAAACTTATAACTTTTTATTCGTACAGATTCCGATGTTACCGTAGGATATGCTGTAGAAGAATTGGGAAATGTCTGCGTTATACTTTTGGTCGAGGTACCATACAAATAAGAAGCATTAACTCCGACAGATAAATTAGGTAAGACATCATATCCCACACCTATAAACGCCTGAGAGAAACCGTCCGAACCCGAATAGTTTACACTTATATCTTCTTCTTGTGTCGATTCAGACACGCTATCATAGTCATATCCTACAAAAGCAAAAGGCATGATACCAGCAGTAAGTCCCAAATGAGGAGCTAAACGAAAATTAAGCATCAAATAATCAAGACTAGAATTCTTAGCATTCAGGCTGACATCATTGTCATCTGAAAAGTTACTATTCTGCAGACTCATGCCGAGATCAAACTTCATCGTTAGAGAATCCACAGCACTGTATGACGCAGGATTGGCAAAATTGACAAACTTCTTATCTCGAAGAGCATAAGCAGACCCACCTAATCCACGACTCATCGCTGACGTCTGATCTGATAACTGTCCCAAACCATAACGAGTATATGGTGAATTTGTCACATTCTGAGCAAATGTTACTATAGGGAATACCATGAGCCATATTGCTCCAAGAAGAACTCTTTTATTTGTCATTATTGTAGTCTAAAATTCTGTTTAATCCTCGCAATACGAGAAATTTATCTGCAAAGATGCATTTTTTTAATTTGTCATCAAAGGAAATCGAATCTCCACCCGTTAAAAATACCAAAATACGGGGGTCTTTCTTCATCATTTCCCGAATATACCCCATTATTTCATGTTCTATCCCTAACAAGACTCCATTTCGTATTGCCGTATCAGTATCGACACCAATCTCCATTCTAGGTCCGTCTTTGTCTATCAAAGGCAAGGCACTAGTATAATCATTAAGTGCTTTGAAACGCAATTGTATCCCGGGAGAAATATTACCTCCTAGATAGGTTCCATCGGCAGAAATAAATTCATAAGTAACAGCTGTTCCGACATCAATAACTAATAAAGGTCTATCTGAACTAGAGTTGACAGCTTCGACCACAGCCGCTAAACGATCCACACCTAAACTATCAGGAAAATCATGAGCATTCGCCATAGGCAGGGGAGTTCTCACGTTGAACCACAAGATAGAAAAAGGACGATTATTCAACAATTCTCGTTGGGTAGTCGACAATTTACGAACAGAGGCCACAATACCAGATGTGATTTCATCTTCATAAGGTGCCAACTGAGTCAAGATTTCTTCGAGAGTACTTTCTCTAAAGAAATTAATCATTTCAGTTTCGGAAAACAACCCACACTTAAAGGTCGTATTTCCAATATCAAAAATTGCTTTCATCAATCAACAGCTTAATGTATTATTGTAGTTTCTGGTTTTGCAAAGATACAAAATATTCGTACCTTCGCAGCAAAATAAATCAAAAATGATGCAAAACAGACTCAATTCATTACTTATTGTCATCTTTCTGCTAATACTCTTTACACCAGCGAAAGCAAATACTTATTTAAGTAAGGAGACAAAAGACAATATCGTAGCCGATAAAAATGAGGCATCATCTCCTACCTATCGTATATCTCTACTTACCTGCAGTGCAGGTGAAGAAATATATGCTTATTTCGGACATACGGCTATTAGAGTAGAAAATCTCAAAACAAAAGAAGACTACGTCTACAATTATGGTCAATTCAACATGAACCAGCCTCATTTTATCTGGCATTTCATTCTCGGACAGACTGATTATCAGATGGGAAAAGAACCTTTCAATCATTTTGCACGTATATACACCTATATAAATAGAAATGTATCTGAACAGATTCTCAACCTCAAGGAGCAGGAAGCTGAAAAGCTTGTAGAAAATCTTCAAAAAAACTATAAACCTCAAAACAGAAATTATAGATACAATTATTTTTATGATAATTGTTCTACTCGTCCATACCTAGTCATCAGAAATTCAATAGAGGGAACATTTCTATTTGGTGAGAAGTATACCCCACGCTCATGGAGAGATGAGGTAAATAAATATACTCATCATGCAAGTTGGAGTAACTTCGGGATGAATCTTCTTTTGGGAGCTCCTACCGATGAAGATATGACAAAGACAGAACAGCTATTTCTCCCTTTTAACTTAGAGACAACTTTCCAAAGCGCTCAAATCAAAGACCAAGACGGAAGTACAAGACCTTTAGTCATACAGCAATGCCAAGTCATACAGCGAGATGAAACGAGAGCTATCGCAGATCGCAAAGACAGTACTCCTTTCATCAGTGCAATCACTGCAGCCATTCTTTTCTTTGTCTTAACGCTACTGATTACTTTTATTGATTTCAAAAGGAAACGCATAACCCTATGGTTCGACATCCTATTATATACTGTTTTTGGATTATTAGGGCTTGTACTCATCTTCATGGGCGTATTTTCTAGCCATCCTTGTCTGACACCCAACTACGAATTACTCTTGTTCAACCCCTTACTCTTAATCGTTATCGGGTCGACCATCAGATTATCAAAATCAAATAACGGACGAAGATATATCAGCAAATGTCTATCGAAAGAGCAATCAAGCAAAAGGTCAGTAACCGACAAGATTGTATATACTCTGATTCTTTGCTGTATCGTCCTTTTAATAACTAGTTTTATCATTCAGTTCACATTTAATCATGTGATTATACAATATTATCCACCAGTTTCTTTTATCTTGGCACTATGTTTGCTTATACGTTTGTTGTCAGCAAAGAAGTGTCTGAGAAGTAAAACAAGACGTTAACGACTTCTTACGACACAAACGGTGACCTAAAGGCAAAAAACAATGCACGAAAAATCGACTATACAATGGACTAGTATCGCTACTGTCCTCATGCTATTGGCTTTACCGACGATGGAATTAGGAGCTCAGGAGTTGCCTACCCCTCCTCGTCTGGTCGTGCACATCACCGTGGACCAATTGCGTACTGATTATCTTCAAGCCTTTTCTCAAACATTTAGCAATCGAGGGATTAAACGACTATGGCAAAATGGAACAGTCTATACCGAAGGCAAGATGCCTCATATGGATGTAGACAATGCTTCAGCTGTTGCCACCCTTTTCACAGGAGCAACCCCTAGCGTACACGGTATTATTGCCGACCATTGGTTTGACCGAAAGACGCAGCAACCTATCGATGCTACTTTTGATTCTCATTTCATCGGTAACTACACCAATGAGACAGCTTCTCCTAAACATTTATTATCATTGACCGTACCGGATATGCTCAAGCAATCCACACAAGGTCATGCCATCGTATACAGCATAGCTCCGACCCGAGATGCTGCTATTTTGAGTGCAGGGCATCTAGCAAATAGTGCCTTGTGGATTGACTCATCGACGGGTAAATGGTGTAGCAGTACGTTCTATACTAACTTCCCTCGATTTGTCGAGAACATAAACCAGTCACAATCTCTGAGTGACCGGATAGAATCAATCAGTTGGGAACCTTTAAATTCTTTTCAGCAATTTAGCTACCTGACGACCACTTATCAGAAAAAGAACTTCAAATATAAATTTAAGGACTTTAAAACTTTACAGTACAAGCGATTCATCGAATCACCTCTCGTAAATGATGAAGTCAATAAAGTGACAGAGGCGTGCCTAAACAATACGGCTATAGGTCGAGATGAGACACCTGATTATTTATCGGTCAACTATACCATCGGCAGGGCTCCTGAACAAGAAGAGACTCGACAGCCGTTAGAACTTCAAGATAGTTATACGCGTTTGGATAATCAAATAGGTGACTTATTAGATGCCATCGACCTGAAAGTAGGATTGAAAAATACCCTTGTCATCTTTACAGGTACTGGATATGATAAGCAGACCGTTGCTGGCTCTGAGACCTTGGGGTTGTCTGCCAAAGGACACCTTCCTGGAGGAGAATTTGGTATCCATCGTTGTGCTGCATTGCTGAACCTATATCTCATGGCCTCTTTTGGTGATGGACAATGGGTAGCGGGTCAAGCCAATAATAGCATCTATTTAGACCACGAACTCATCAAAGATAAAAAAATTGACCTCAAGAAGATGGTCGATTTTAGTGCAGCTTTCTTGACTCAATTTTCAGGAGTAGCACAAGTATATACTAGTTATCAGCTACTGATGGGTAATAGTTCATACGAATCAGTACCTATGCAATATGGATTTAGTCCAGCAGCATCGGGAGATTTGTTATTGCGTTTGCTTCCTGGTTGGAAAAACGTAAACAGATACGGTCAGACAGAAAATATCACACATTATGATATAGCGCCTTGCCCAATAATCATCATGTCTCCTTCAACTCAAGCAAGAGTCATCAACACTCCTGTAAGAACTACTCAATTAGCTCCTACCATCGCAAGATTAATCAGAATCAGAGGACCTAATGGATGTTCAGATAGTCCCCTCTTTTAGGTAAGAAGCCTTATGCTTTTTCCATAATAAATACGACTAATTAGAGATTTTAGTTTATCTTTGTGTCGTATACAAACTATAAAGAAGAGGTCTAAGAAGTTAAAAACCACTGTATATCTCAGACATCAAGAAGTAGTAAAAATAAAAAAACAATAATCACATCATGGGATTTAATCAACTCATAAGTAGCCTGTTAGGAAATAAAGCCAAACGAGATGCTAAAGAAATTCGTCCGATAGTAGAAAAAGTAAAGGCAGCATATGTCGAAATCAGCAAGTTAAATGCTGATGAACTTCGTGCAAAGACTCTCGACCTACGAGCACAAATAATCAATTCTGCAAGTAAAGAACAACAAGAGATTGAAGAACTCCGAGCTAAAGTAAAAGATACTGAAATAGAAGACAGAGAGCAGCTCTTTAATCGAATTGACAAACTAGAAAAAGAAATATTAGATTGCTATGAGGTGGCGCTTAAAGAAGCCCTTCCTGAAGCGTTTTCTATAATGAAAGCAACTGCTCAGATTTTTTCTGAAAACGAAGAAGTTGTCGTAAATGCAACTGACTTTGATCGTGAACTGTCTGCAACTCATGATTTTGTACGTATCGATGGGGACAAAGCAATCTACAGTAACCAATGGGAAGCGGGTGGAAACACTTTCAAATGGGATATGGTTCACTACGATGTCCAACTATTTGGTGGTATCGTCCTTCACCAAGGTAAAATTGCCGAGATGGCTACGGGTGAAGGTAAAACCCTCGTTGCAACACTTCCTGTATACCTCAATGCTTTGACTGGTAATGGAGTACATGTCATCACAGTAAATGATTATTTATCAAAACGTGACTCCGAATGGATGGGACCGCTATATATGTTCCACGGTTTATCTGTTGACTGTATCGACAAACATCAACCAAATTCAGAAGCACGTAGAAAAGCTTATCAAGCAGATATCACTTTCGGTACTAACAATGAATTTGGTTTCGATTATTTGCGAGACAATATGGCGACGAATCCTAAGGACTTAGTACAACGTCAACACAATTATGCTATCGTCGATGAGGTCGATTCGGTATTGATTGATGATGCACGTACACCTTTGATTATATCTGGACCTGTACCTAAAGGGGATGTCCAATTATATGAGGAACTTCGTCCGCTAGTAGAACGTCTCGTCACTGCTCAAAAAACACTGGCCACTCAATATCTGACTGAAGCGAAGAAGTTAATCGCATCGGATGACAAAGAACAAAGAGAAGCTGGATTCCTTTCTCTATATAGATCACACAAGGCGATGCCTAAAAACCGTCCTTTGATTAAGTTCTTATCTGAACAAGGCATCAAGGCTGGTATGCTCAAGACTGAGGAAATCTATATGGAGCAAAACAATAAACGAATGCCTGAGGTGATCGAACCATTGTATTTCGTTATTGACGAGAAGATGAATTCTGCTGACCTTACCGATAAAGGTATCGACTTGATTAGTCAAGGGTCAGATGATCAGAATATGTTCCTTCTTCCTAATATCGCAGCTGAATTATCGGCATTGGAAAATGAGAATCTGGATAAAGAGAAACGTCTAGAGAAGAAAGACGAAATCATGCAAGACTACTCCATCAAAGCTGAAAGAGTACACACCATTCACCAATTGCTCAAGGCTTATGCCATGTTCGAGAAAAATGATGAATATGTCGTGATTGATGGTCAAGTAAAAATCGTAGATGAGCAGACTGGTCGTATCATGGAGGGACGTCGTTATAGCGACGGACTACACCAAGCGATTGAAGCCAAAGAACAAGTAAAAGTAGAGGCTGCTACTCAGACGTTTGCAACGATTACTCTACAAAATTATTTCCGTATGTATCATAAGTTATCTGGTATGACTGGTACTGCAGAAACTGAAGCGGGTGAGTTGTGGGAGATTTATAAATTGGATGTTGTCGTCATACCGACAAATAGACCAATCATGAGAAACGACCAAAATGACCGTATCTACAAGACCATGCGTGAGAAATACAAGGCAGTCATCGAAGAGATTGTTCAATTAGTCGAACAAAAGCGCCCTGTCCTTGTCGGTACTACTTCAGTAGAAATCTCTGAGATGCTGAGCAAGATGCTAAGCATGCGCAAGATTGAACATAGCGTATTGAATGCGAAACTACATCAGAAAGAAGCAGAAATCGTAGCTAAAGCAGGCCAGCCAGGACACGTTACCATTGCCACAAATATGGCGGGTCGTGGTACCGATATCAAACTAAGTAAAGAGGTCAAAGAAGCAGGTGGTTTAGCTATCATCGGTACAGAACGCCACGAATCCAGACGTGTAGATAGACAGCTTCGTGGTCGTGCCGGACGTCAAGGAGATCCTGGTAGCTCTGTTTTCTTCGTTTCTATGGAGGATAATTTGATGCGTCTATTTGCTAATGACCGTATGGCTAAGGTCATGGATAAACTTGGTTTCAAGGATGGAGAAATGCTAGAATCAAAAATGCTTTCTAAATCGATTGAAAATGCTCAAAAGAAGGTGGAAGAGAACAACTACGGTACTCGTAAACGACTTCTGGAGTATGATGATGTGATGAACAAACAGCGTTCGGCTATCTATAGCAAACGTCGTCACGCCTTGATGGGTGAACGTATCGGCATGGATATCGCAGATATGATTTGGGAACGTTGTGAAAAAGCGGTTCTGGACAATGACTATGAAGGGTATGAGATGGATTTGGTCACTACGCTATCTATCGAACCTCCAGTCACAGAAAAGGAATTCCGTGAATTGAAACCTCAAGAAGTTGCTGACAAGACATTTGATACTGCTATGACTAACTACAAACGCAAGATGGACCATCTAGCAAGCATAGCTTATCCTGTCATCAAACAAGTATATGACAATCAAGGAAGTATGTACGAAAACATCATGATTCCTATCACTGATGGCAAACGCGTATATAATATTTCTTGCAACTTGAAAGAGGCTTATGAGACTGAATGTAAGAGCATTGCTACTTCATGGGAAAAAGCAATTCTTCTATTCCAACTTGATGAATGCTGGAAAGAGAATTTGAGAGACCTTGATGAATTGAAACAATCTGTACAGAATGCTTCTTATGAGCAGAAGGACCCGCTGTTGATTTACAAACTAGAAAGTGCTACTATTTGGAAGAATATGATCGCTAAGATGAATCACCAGACTATATCGATTTTGACTCGAGCACAGATTCCTATGCAACAGCCAGATCAAGTAAAAGAGGCTCCAAAAGAAGTCAAAGCGAAGAAGCCTCAGTTAAGAGAATCGCATCAGGACCTTAGCGATCCAAATCAACAAGGTGCTGCACAGCAAGATACTCGTGAAAAGCAAAAGACAGAACCTATTCGTGCGGAGAAAAAAGTCGGACGAAATGATCCTTGTCCTTGTGGAAGTGGTAAAAAATATAAGAACTGTCATGGACGGAATTTATAAGAAAAACAAATGGGCGCTTACTATCATCCTTCTAGCTTCTATGCTAGAGGGATGCGCGTCTTTTAAAGAAGTTTCATTCGAAAGGCTTTATCCTGCTAAGGTTAGTATCCCTGAGAATGTAACTAAGATTGGTGTGATTAACAATGCCGATAATATAGAACCGACTCAAGAAGTCGTAGACCTCGAAGCGATACCAAATGTCCTAGGAATAGTAAAAAATACACTTTGGACGACTATCGTCACAGAAGGTATTGCACAAAATATGGCTGATGCAAATCAATTTCAAGTCATTACTTTGGACTCTGCATGGAAAGAAAAGGCAAGAAAATTCTCGACTCAAAAGGAATTTGATAGTTTAATCGATTCCTTAGATGTCGATTTTATCTTAGCATTGAAAGAATCAAAAATGACGGATACCTATCTCATGCAACGCGTAGATGATGGTTCATTCCGTGCCCTGATTAGAGGAGATATACAGAATAACATTTCTCTTTATTTTCCTAATAGTTCCAATCCTAAGCAACTCATTGTCCAAGATACTCTTTATTGGGATGGATATGGTTCCACAAAAGAAGAAGCAGTCGATAGGCTTCCTTCATCTAGCAATATCCTAGAAGATGCTTCTTTGTTTGCTGGTGAATCAGTAGCCAAATACCTAGTTCCACACTGGGAAAAGGTCATAAGACCTCTATTCTATGATGATGCTCCATTGATGGTAGATGCATCTATCTATGCTAAAAAGAACCAATGGGAACAAGCCCGAAAGTTGTGGCAAAGGATCTATAATAAACAGATGCCAGAGGAATCAAACAAACTGATTTTTCATCCTTCGAGATTGCTTGCAGCAAAAGCAGCATATAATATGGCTGTGTCGTATGAATTGTTTGGAAATCTAGATGATGCTATGATTTGGATAGACCGAGCCATTGCATCTGCAGGTGGAAAAAAGAGTGCAAAAGCGGCCTGGTTCCTTGAATATAAGGAAGAGTTGAAATAGCATATAGATGATATCTATGTAGCTATAGATATACTTTTAAGAAAAAAAAGCAACGATTGTAATGTCTTTTATCATAAAACGACTAATTTAGCGGATGTAATTAGTACAAATTTAATAAGGAAAAAGATGATAACAAAAACTCAGCAAAAATTATTTTCTCTGTCTTTGCTTCTAGCTTTCAGTTTGGTATTTGGCATTACGTCATGTACTGCAAAATCAAAAAACTCAACAAAGGACACTACTTCTGAAGCAAAAGCTTCGACAAAGAATGTAGAAGAGAAGACTTATGCACGCCATATCACTCAAGAACAATTTATTGATCTAGTAGCTGATTATAACAAAACAGATAGCTGGGAATTCAAAGGTAAAGTTCCAGTAATTGTAGACTTTTTCGCTACATGGTGTGGTCCTTGCAAGCAAATAGCTCCTATCCTAGAGAAGCTAGCTAAAGAAAACGATGGTAAACTAATCGTATACAAAGTAGATGTAGATGATAACAAAGATATTGCGAAAGCGCTTGGCATCCGTAGTATTCCATCTATATTATTTGTTCCTGTACAAGGAAAACCATCAATGTCTGTTGGTAGTTTGCCAGAAGCTGATTTAAGAAAAGAATTAGCTAAGATAATGAAGTAAATTAATAAATGTGTGTCCACTACTAAGAGGACTTTTTCATATTAAGAGTGTGTTGGAAATATTTCCAACACACTCTTTTTTTAGGCATATATAATGAGAAGTCAGCGTGTGCTAAATACTTTTGTACCATATTCCTTCCTAAATTTTGTAGGAGAAACATTTGCGTTCTTTTTGAAATAATTCACAAAATGACATTGTTCGATAAATCCCAAGTTGTGGGAGATTTCTTTACTTCTTAATTGCGTGAATAAGAGTAGACGCTTTGCTTCTAGCATAATTCGATTACATATGATTTCCGAGGGCTTTTTTCCTGAACATTGTCGACAATATTTTTCTAATTTATTTACAGAGATTTCAAGTTCTTCAGCATAATGTTGCACTGAATGGTATTGAGAATATTGACTTTC
>Ga0055584_100004559_pt1 | contig 13582 bp, 7 predicted proteins | sample OSDHelmetaG_FD_58716 | JGI IMG/M metagenome (GOLD analysis project Ga0055584, IMG submission 58716) | Pelagic marine sediment microbial communities from the LTER site Helgoland, North Sea, for post-phytoplankton bloom and carbon turnover... | ecosystem: Environmental > Aquatic > Marine >... | reverse complement strand
CGATTATTCGGGGCTATTTTGCGCCGGCCAACGCGGCGTATTTTGGGTGCTGAGCGATCAAGATGAGATGCTGTATAGGTGGGATCGAATCGGCGGCGTGCTCAACCGCTACGAACTGCCCTTTCCCAGCGCCGAAGGGATCGCTATCGACGAAAGCGGCGGGCGGGTCTATATCGTCAGCGACCGGGCGTCGAAGCTTTTTGTCTTTGAGTTTCCGGTCATAGGGCCGCCATAATATATTGGCGGCTATCATTGCAGAAATACAAAGGGGCTCGCGGGTATTACCTTACCCGCAAGCCCCTTTTTTATTGTTTACTTGCTGCGATGGCCGACAAAGCCGCTCGGGTTTTCGAATGCATCGAGCCACAGGCGGCACCACTCGTCGTAATCGCGCATCTCGGTGGCGGGATCCTGGCGCGAGCGCACGACGAAATCGGGGTGTCCGGTGCGCCCGGTGTGTGCGCCCGTCGGTTGGTAGCGCAGGTCGAATGACCAGCGGCACTGGTCCGAATAGTTGGGCGTTGAGCGATGGGGTGTGAAACAGCTCATGAGCACGACATCGCCCTTAGTACAGGCGGCGACGACGGGTTCAATCTCGGGCATGAGTTCGGGGCGGATCGTCGTGCCGCCTTCGCGTTGGTGGTCTAGGTAGCCGGTTTCTACGAGCCCGGGTAAGACCTCCATACAGCCCATTTCCTGCGTCGCGTCGCCGATGGGTAGCCAGCAGGTGACGATATTAGAATATTCGGCTTCGGCCATCATGACGCCGGCGTCCTGGTGCCAGGGGGCGTTGTGAAAGGACGGGCCTGCATTGCCTTCGTGGGCGAGGGGCGGTTTGGCGCGCAGATGCTGAATGGGGTTGCAGGTCAACTCGGGACCGAGCAGCGATTCGAGCAGCTCGAGCAGGTTTTCATTGTGCAAAAATTCAAAGGTGGCGCGGCCGCGATAGCGCATGATATCGAAATCTTTTCCCATATCGTTAGACTGGGCAAAGAGCAGTCCGTAGCGCTGTGAAAAGGGCGCGTCTTCGTGCAGATTCGCGATATCGCCTGCGGCGTGTAGCTCGCGTGCGCGCTGGTCGATCCACGTCGACAGCTCGTCTATGACCGGCTGTAGGTCGGTATCTTGTAGAGCGCCGCGCGCGATGAGAAATCCGCTCTTATTAAATTCGTCAACTTGTTGTTGGCTCAGTTTCAAGACAGTTGCTCCTTTAGGCAATGGGTCTGGAAAAATAAACAAATTGTCGTAGAGCTGTATATAAGAAAAGGGACGGCGCCTAGATGGCGCCATCCCTTTTTTGCACACTGCGCATCCGAGAATGCGTTTTTCTTTTATACCGCGTGTTGGCGAATGTGCTGCGCCAAATAATAAGACAGATCAGCCACGCCCTGGGCGCCGTTTAGTTCGCCCCCGGCCACTGCATTTTCGTAGATGAAGATGCGGTAGCCGCGCGGCGGCAGGCTGGTATTATCGCAGATGCGTATAGGTGGGACCATAAGTTGGTCCGAGTATTTCATCTCGCGCCGCATCTGACGAATACTGCTTATTAAATTTTCCTCCTCTCCGTTAGCACTTTTTACATAAGGTATGAGTTCCAATCCGATTTCGAGTTGTATGGCCTCCATCCACGCCAGCTCCTTGCAATTAAGACATTTCACCCTTCGCACTTCGCCGCGCTCTTCCCGGGATACAGAGCGCGCGGTGCGGCGGAATCGCCAAGGGGGAGGCGAGCGATTCCGTTCCCGTGGTGGTGTTAGCAAGGAGGATGCCAACTTGACTAAAAACTCAAGTTATTACTGTAAGTTGTTGTGAGAGAGTATATTGTGATTTTGGCTAAAATGGATATTATCCGCTCGGATCATTTGCGCTAGGCAGAAAAGGTGCGGGCTAGAAGAAAAAGGTGCGCAGTCTCTACAAAAAGACACCGCAGCGCCCTAACGCTGCGGTGTCTCATCTTTGGGGCGAGGAAGAGATGCCCTTCTTCTTCTCCCTGCTGCTGCGCGGTCGGTTGAGTGCGCTGCAGCACCTAAAGGAGAGATATTAGAGATCGACGGCATTCTCGCTGATATACTGCTCTATATCTGTTTGGCTCATAGAGCCGGTAAAGGTGCCGCCCGGCGGCATATAATAGAAGTATTCGGCGTGCGCTAGGCCGTAGGGTTCGCCCATTTTCTCATATTCCGAGAGGCCAAAGAGGCGAATGTACTGGCGGTCGGCCATCTCGTCGTCGTCGCCGAGGGCGGGAAGTTTCTTACCCTCTTGGGCTAGGCGTTCTTTGAGGCGTCGGCCGTGGGCCCCTGCGGGCCCCTGCGATTTATTTGCGCTCATGGAGGCAATCTTCTGTTCCAGATAGGGCTCGATATCGACGGCGGTATTATAGGGCTGTCCGGGGCGCATAGTCCAATAATAGAGCTCTTTGACGCCATGGGGCGCTAGGCCGCAGGCTAGGTGCTCGGGATAGTCCTTGCTCATACCGGCCATCCAACGCGCGGCCTCAACGGCTTGGCCCGTTATATAGTGGTCGGGGTTTTCCTCGCCGTGGCCCCAGGGGCTAAAGCTCGTAATGGTGTCGATTTTGAGCGCGCGAATTAAATAGACCAAACGGGCGCGCAGTTCGATGGGAGATGCTTCGTCGAGGAAGTGGTTGCGGTAGCTCAGGTGGATGACCTGTTTAAAGCCGAGCTCTTTTGCGAGCACGTCAATTTCTTCTTCGTTGCGGCGAATGGTATCGCCTATACTGGGCGTGGGGCCGCATTTCTCGTCGTTGGTGGTCTGAATGAGATAGGCCGTATAGCCCTCGTCGACTAGTTTGGCCACCAGGCCGGCGCAAAAGAAGGGAATATCGTCGGCATGCGCCTGTACAGCGGCTAGGACCTTCCCCGCGTGGGGTTTGCCCGCTTGCTTTTTTTCTATTTGAACTTCGCCTACGGCTTGGTACCAGGGGACGCGTGGATCGGACTCTGTGGGCATGATAGCTGGGCTCCTTTTATAGCGATACAAGCACACTTGATTCAACGGTAGAGTAAGGTATAATTGAAAACAAACAAAATACCAAAGGAGAAAGAGATGAAACTGTGTTGTACTTCCGTTATGCTGCCGCGTTGGTCTCTCGACGAGACCTTTGACCAATTGGCTGAAGCCAGCTACGATGCCGTCGAATTGCGCTGTCGCTACAACCCCGAAGACGCGGCTGCCGAACCCGCTTTTTGGGGTAGGCATCTGAGCGATGTGAGCCCAGACAATATTCTCGATAAAGCCGCTGCAATTCGCACGGCTGCACAGCGTAGCGGCGTAGAGGTGGCGGCGCTGGCGCCCAATTTTCAGATTGGCCAGGACGAAGTGATTCGCAAGGTCTTTGCTGGGGCGGTAGCTATCGATGCAGAAAAGCCGCCCCTGGTGCGCATTGGCGCGCCGCGTCACGACCGCACTCAGCCTTATATGCCGCAATTTCTGGCGGCACGCCACGGTTTTGCCGAGTTGGTCGAAGTTGCGCGCGAGTACGGGGTCAAGGTGCTCTACGAGATCCACGTTGGTACGGTAGCCGTGAGTTGCTCGCGCGCGCTGGAGCTATTGAGCGACCTCGATCCGGAGTATATTGGCGCGATTTACGACGTGCCCAACATGCTGCGCGTCGGTATAGAAGATACGCGGATGGGCATGGAGGTATTGGGGCCTTATCTCGCGCACTGTCATATCGGCAATGGCACGCCGGTAGAGGACGGGACGGATGCAGAGAGTGGTCGGACAAAATGGAAGTGGCAGTTTAGCGATGTGCGCTCGGGCGTTGCCGATATCCCACAGATCGTCGGTGACTTAAAAGGATTGGGCTACGACGGCTGCCTGTCTTTGGAGGAATTTGGGCCGGGAGACGACGGGGCAAAGATCAGGGAGCAGGGGGCGTGGCTGCGTCGGTGGATGTAGGGGAGATAAGGGGGATATGTAGGAGGAAGGTCGTACCGATTCCCACTTCGCTTTCGACCTGGACATCGACGCTATAGGGCTCCAATAGGCGCTGTAACATATATAGGCCCAGTCCCGTGCCGACGGGCTCGTCGCCTTTGGCTTCGCTGTTTTTAGTAGTAAAAAATGGCTTGAAGAGGTGGGGGATATCTTCGGCGGCAATGCCGCTGCCGGTATCGCCGATTTCTATCGTGATCTGTTCGCTGGTGTGGTGGCTCTTTACCGTTAAATGGCGCTCGTTGCTTTGGTGCATGGCATCGAGCGCATTGCGCAGCAGGTTGCCAATGGCCTGGCTAAAGTCGGTATAGACGCATTCGATGGTTGGCAACTCGTCTGCCAGCTGTATGTCTTTTTCCACCTTGTTCTTAAAAGTAGAGTCGGCCTGCAGAAACTCCAATTCGCGCTGTAGCAATATGTTTAAATTGACGGCTTCTGGTGTTTTGCGCTGGCGACTCTTGGCGAGTATGTCCTCGACCATCTGGCTCATTTGCTGGCCGGCCTTGATTATTTCCTCGACGTAGGGCAGGCTCGGCTGTTCGATCTGGAGCAGTTCGCCGTAGCCTAATACCGTCATCAGCGGGTTGCGCAAATTGTGCACTATGCCTGCGGCGACAAGGCCCACCGAAGCCATGCGCTCGGCCTGTAGCAGCTGGCGTTCTAATGCGTGTATGCGCTGTGTCTCTTCTATGAGGCGCACGTTGTTTATGGCCACGGCCGCTTGCGACGCTAACGACTGGATCAGCACTTCCTCTTCGTGCGAAAAGGGCATCACGGCACCCGTTTCGGCGTGCTTTGCATTGAGCAGTTGCAGGATGGCAATGACCTGCTCATCGTGGTTTTTCATGGGCACGACGAGCATGGATTGCGTGCGGTAGCCAGAGAGCTGGTCGTATTTTTTGGGCCCTTCGAATGCGTATTTTTCTTCGCGGTAGACGTCGGCTATGTTGAGGATTTCTCCGGTCAGGGCGGCATAGCCGGAGGCACTTTTCTTGTCGAGGGAGACCGGGGGAATATGCGACTCTTTCTCCCAGTGCGTATCGTCTTTGCCGAGAGTGTCGTTCTGCGTTATTTCAAAGGTGAGTACGGAATCGCCGACCAGGTATAATGTGCCGGCATCGGCGCGCGTAAAGAGCCGCGATTCGAGCAAGATGAGACGCAGTAGTTTATGCAAATCGCGCTCCGCTGAGAGAGCGACACCGATTTCATTCAGGCGGCGAAGTCGGTCTTGGAGGTTGAGCTCAAGCGAGGTATTAGTAGGCATATCATATTCCATATCGGAAGGAATATACAAAAGAATGCGGCGAAGTCACCAGGATTAATCCGCTCGTAGCGCAGGGAAGATAGACTTCACTCCGATTTCTCGGATAGGTCCTGTGTTTTTTTGATTAATTCACCGAAGCGTTGAAACGATGCCCCGAGGGCTGCAATATCGAAGCCTTGTGCCTCTTCGAGTGTTTGGTTGGCCCATACTACCAGCGGGGGATAGGCATAGGTTTCTCCGGCCCGCACTAAGTTCGTGGCAAATTCTTCGATATCGGTGATGGCCATATCCTTTAGCAGGTCTTCGCCCCTGAGCTTGTCCGCGAGCATCTGTTCGATCAGTTCGGGCAGGCGTGCGCGGGTGGCATCATCGAGGTTTTCTGCCGACCATGTGTCCTCTTCTTGCGGCGCGTCTTGTGTTTTTGTTTCGGGCAGCAGTTCCTCCAAGGCCTCTTTTGCTTCGGCGAAGGCAGACTCAATGGAAGTGAGCAGCGCCTGACCACCGCTGAACGTGCCTTCTTTACCCATGTGCTCTAGGGTCTGGCAGAGCTCGGCCAAGCGGTGGGCTCCGACATAACCGGCACTGCCTTTGAGCGAGTGGGCTTCGAGGTTGAGCACGTTGGCATCCTCGCTGTCCAATGCTTGCTGTAGGAGTGGCAAAATGCGATCGGCTCCCTCGTAAAAGAGCTGCACCATCTTTGCCACGGAGATGGCGCCCCGCGCCTCCATTTCGCGCAAATTTAAAAGTGCCTTGGGATCGAGAATACCGTCTTCGCTCGGCGCGGGTAGGGCCTGATCGGCAAGTTGGGTAAAAGCTGGTTCATCGCTTGGCGCCGAGCTTTCGCTGCGATAGTCGGCCGGCAGTACGCCGCCTTCGATATCCAGCCCTATAATGGCTTCGCGCAGCACGTCCCAGCGCACGGGCTTGGGCACATACTCGTCCATGCCCGCCTCTAGGCAGGCTTCGCGATCTCCCTTCATGGCATTGGCTGTTAAACCTATGATGGGCAAATGTGCGCCGGAACTTAGTTCTTGTTCGCGAATGGCGCCCGTTGCTTCGTAGCCGTCCATCTCCGGCATCTGCACATCCATCAAGACGAGATCGAATTGTTCTTGTGCCAGGTGCTCGAGCACCTGTAGTCCGTTGTCGGCCGTTGCGACGCGATGCCCTTCCGCTTCTAACATGCTCGTGGCCACATATTGGTTGGTCATATTATCATCGGCCAGCAGTATGGCAAGAGGGGGCAGCTTGCGACGTTCGTCTTCCGTATGCACGGCTATATCCAGGCCGGCCTTGGGGCCTAAGGCCACCAATAGGGCGTCGAGGAAATCGGCGCGCGTGATGGGTTTGCGCGTGTGGTGGTGTGCTCCTGCGCCCGCGGCGCGATCGAGGAAGTCTTGGTCTTCGAGCGAGGAGAGTAACATCAAGATTTCCTGGTCGGGCGCTTGCAGCTTCTGGGCCAGCTCAATGCCATCCATATCGGGTAGGTGGCTGTCAATTAGGACTAGTTGGTAAGGTGCCCCGTCGTCGGCGTCGGCCCGCCACTGTTCGTGAGCCTCTTGTCCGCTGGCGCAGAGCGCGGTGGAAAACCCCCATTGATGCAGCAGGTTAGCTGCGATGGCGCGGTTGGTGTCGTTGGCTATTGCTGCGAGTACTCGATTTTCGCCTAATTCTTTCCACGCCTCTCGGGCCATGTACTCCGCGCGAATATCTGCGGTGGCAAAGTGGGCGCTAAATTGGAACGTGCTCCCCTTGCCCTCCTCGCTCTCGAGCCAGATGTGCCCACCCATGATTTCTACTAGCTGACGCGATATGTTCAGGCCTAAACCAGTGCCGCCGAACTGTCGGGTCGTTGAGGTGTCGGCCTGCGAAAAGGCTTCAAAGATCAGGTCCTGTTTGGCCTTGGCAATGCCTATGCCCGTGTCGCGTACGCCGACGTGGAGCTCTATCCCATCCGCCGTTTCTCCGCTGCAATTTACTTCTACAACGACTTCGCCTTCCGTCGTAAACTTGATGGCATTTCCCACTAAATTGACGACAATTTGCCGCAGGCGGGTCGGGTCGCCGACGAGTGCTTCAGGCACGTTATCCTGCACTTGGCAAGAGAGCTCCAACCCTTTTTCGTGGGCGCGCATGGCCATGAGCTTCATCACGCCTTCTAGAACATCCCAGAGTACGAAGTCAATTTTTTCTAACGTCATGCTGCCGGCTTCGATCTTACTCAGGTCGAGAATGTCGTTAATGAGTTCTAATAGGGCGTCAGCCGAGGTGTCTATGGTCGAAAGATAGTTGCGCTGGTTTCGTTCTAACGCGGTGCGCCGCAGCATGTCGACCATGCCGACAATGCCGTTCATCGGCGTGCGGATTTCGTGGCTCATATTGGCGAGGAAAGTGCTCTTTGCTTCGTTTGCTTCGTCGGCTTCACGCCGCGCTGCTTCGGCCGTTTTGCGCGCCACCTCTAAGCGTCGGTTGCGCTGAACTATTTGTCCGGCGGACCAAAAGAGGCCAAGGACGACGACAAAGAGAGCCGCGTAGAGGGCGATATCGCCGTAGGGCGGGTGGATGCGCACGGTGACGAGTACGGGGTGTGCAGAAAGCTGTAGATCTCGATCGATTGCCGCGACCTCGAAAACGTAGTCGCCTAGGGGGAGGTCGTGGTACTCCACGCGTCCGAGATTGGTAAACTGCCAGTCTGCATCGATGCCGGCGAGTTTGTAGCGGTAAACGAGTGCGCCGGGGCGCGTTTTGAAACTAACGCCTTGAAACTCGAAGGCCAGGTAGTCCTGCGTGGAAGAAATGGAAACCTCGTCCACGGGGCCGTAGCGCTGGTCGACCACGACGTCGAGCAGGTGTATGGGGGCTGGCGCGATGGGAGATTGCAAGCTCGTCAAACCGCGCTCTGTGCCGATCCAAACACTGCCATTGCGGTCTTCGACGAGTGCCGTAATAATATTATCACTCATGCCGTCGCGCACTAGGATACTTTGCATGACTCGCCCGTCGTAGAGCGTGATACCGCCGCCGCGCGTGCCAAACCACATGCGACCGCGCCGGTCCTGGAGAACGGAGCTTATCTTATCGGAAGACAGGCCGTCTTTAGAGGTGAGTGTGGTGAAATTGGTCCCGTCGAAGCGACTGACGCCGTTGTCGGTGCCGATCCAGAGCTCGCCCCTATCGTCTTGGGTGATGGACCATATCCAATTGGCAGCCAGCCCGTTGTCGCTAGTGAAGGTGGTAAAATTAGTCCCATCGTAGCGGCTGAGTCCGCCGCCCTTGGTGCCGAACCACAGGCTGCCATCGCCGTCTGCAAAGGCTGCATTGATCCAATTGTGGCCCAGCCCATCGGCCGTGGTATAGGAGGTGAAATGAGGAGCCGCGTGGCCGCCGGCTTTGTTGGTGTAGCGGCTGAGCCCGCCTCCCCAAGTGCCGAACCACAGGCTGCCATCGCGGCCTTCCACTATAGAGCTAATCCAGTCGTGTGCTAAACCGTCGGCTGTTGTAAAACAGCGCAACTCCCGTTCTACAAATGTGCACAGGCCCCCTTGGGTACCGATCCAAATTTGCCCGGAGGAGTCTTCAAAGAGCGTGTTTACTGCGCTATGGACGAGGCCGTTGTCGGTGGTAAAAGTGGTAACGGAGTTGTTGTCGCGGCGATTGAGGCCGTTTTCTGTGCCGATCCACAGGCGCCCCGCTGCATCTTCTAAAAGGGCATTCACGGCGTTATTCGTCAGCCCCTCCGACTCGTCGAAATGGCTAAAATTGACGCCGTCGTAGCGGCTGAGCCCGCCGCCCCAGGTGCCGAACCACAGGTTGCCGTCGCGGTCCTGGCTAATGGTGCTAACCTCGTCGTATGCGAGCCCCTGGTCGCTGGTGATCGTCGTAAAGTGCTCGCCGTCGTAGCGGCTAACTCCGCCCTCCCAGGTGCTAAACCAAATTTGGTTGTGTCGGTCTATAGCGATGTCGCTGACGGCGTCGTGCGGTAAACCCTCGCGCGTGGTATAGGTGGTGAAGCGCTCGCCGTCGTAGCGGCTGGCCCCGCCCTGGGTCGCAAACCAGAGCTCTTTGTCGACGCCGACGGCGATACTGCTGACTTCGCCGTTGATCAGGCCGTCGGCTAGGGTATAGTTGGTGAAATAGGGCACTGCGTCTTTGTTATCGGCCCTATCATAGCGGCTGAGCCCACCGCCCCAGGTGCCGAACCACAGGTTGCCGTATGCGTCTTCGGCGATAGCGCTGATTTCGTTGTGCGCTAGTCCGTGGCGCGTGGTATAGGTGGTGAAGTGTTCGCCGTCGTAGCGGCTCACCCCTTCTTGGGTGCCGAGCCAGAGGTCGCCATAGCGGTCGTTAAAGAGAGAGAGGACGACGTCGTTGGCCAGTCCGTCGGCCGTGGTATAGGTGGTGAAGTGCTCGCCGTCATAGCGGCTGACCCCGCCGCCCCAGGTGCCAAACCACAGGTTGCCGCGCGCGTCTTCTGCAATGGCACTAACGCCGTTGTAGGCGAGTCCGTCGGCCGTGGTATAGGTGGTAAAATGCTCGCCGTCGTAGCGGCTGACCCCGCCCTGGGTGCCAAACCAGAGATAGCTATTTTGGTCTTGGTAGATGGCGTCTACGATGGTGGAGGCGAGGCCGTCGGGCAGGCCATAGGTGCGCCAGAGGTCTTTCTGTATACCGAAGCTGGCATCGATGGTAATACCTTCGCCGGCGCGCAGCGTGTTCCCTTGGCCCATTGGGGCGGCTGCGGCTACGGGGAAATCTACTCGCAGGTCGATGTCGAGGGGTTCGTTTCCGAGTTCGACGGGGGCGGTCTGCGCCGTTTGGCCCAGCACGGGATAGACGCGGTAGGTGCCGTGGGGCAAGTGCGCTGCAAAGTGCCCTTGTCGATCCGTGTGCAGTACCCAGCGCCAGTCTGCGTGGGTAGTGGAGCGGATGGAGACCGGGGTGCGGGCGATGGCCGCTCCAGATGACCAGCTCACTTTGCCTTCTAGGGTGCCGGTGGCAATGTCTTGCGGGATGAGGATGACCTGCCCGGCCTTTGCCGTTCCCGAGCCCCAGAGGGCCGTTGTAAAAGAGCCGTCTTTGTCTTTGTCGTTGACGGCTATGCCGATGTTTAAAACTATGCCTTCGCGCAGCACGATGCCGTGGTGGCTTGGGCTGATACGCCATTCATAGCGCTGTATATGACCGCTGCGCGATTGGGCTACTTCTACGCCTTCATTGTTTCCGATCAGGCGATTTCCCCAGAGGGCGTACTGATGCCCAGTGCTGTCGGTTCCGGCCAGGTAAATTTCGCATCCGTCCTGCGTATTCCAAGACGCGGTCGAGGAGTGGTCTAGCACGGACTCGGGATCGTCGACTTGCAACGCGATATAGAGCGCGGTGCTATCGAGATCGTAGGCTATTCGATAGGATGCTTTGAGCTGGCCGTCGGGCGATTGGAACGACTGTGAGGGCCGCTGCGCGGGCCAGTCCGAAAACGCCCCGTCGATTTCGATATGTTTAACGGTTTCGGCTACGACTAGCCGCTGCGAGTTGGCGGGGGTAAAAGACGCTAGGCCAATCAGCATAAGCCAAACCAAAGAGCGCATGCGGGTGTTGCCGCGAGACGAGGTAGGTAGTGTGTGGGGACTATGGACGTGTCTCATAAGCGATAGCTCAGGCTAAGCGTCATGCTACGGCCAAGACTAGGTATATCAAAGTCTCGGTAGCCCGGAAAGTAGTGCGTTTTGTTCAAGATATTGCGCACGGCCCATTGCAGTGCGCCGCGGTTACCAGAGATAAATATGTAGCGGTTACAGACTACGTCCACTAGCCAGTATGGGTCTAAGCGATAGCTCTGTAGGTTGATGGGGTCGTAGCTGTTGACGTTCTGCTCACTGGCAATCCGCTCACCAATAAAACGCCCTTCGATACCGACTTCAAAAGGCGTATTTTCCAATTGGTGCATGGCGCCAAATTTGGCCATAAAACCAGGGTATAAGTGCGTGTCTCCCTCCAGCACGCCGCGCAGGCGGTCTATGCGTTTCTGTTCGCTGCTCTCATGCGATAAGTTGAGATAGGCCGAAGTGCGCTGCGTGTTGTAGAAGAATTCTTGTTCGAAACCGTAGGAAGAAATTTCGGCGACATTGTCGGCCTTGGTATTGGCGCCAGAGGGCACGAGGCGGACGTTGTTTTGCACTTGGCTGGTAAAACCTACGAGTGTGACGGCTAGGTTTTCGAATAGACGTCCACCGAGGGCCGCTTCCCACGTGCGAGCTTTTTCGGGTTTGAGGTCGGGATTGCCGAGCACGCCTTGGGGAACGATGAGGGTGGTGAAGAGCTGTGTGGGCGATGGCTCTTTAAACGAGGTGCCATAGAGCACTTTCGCGTACCATGCGCCGGCGAACGGGTAGGCGGCAGCGAAGCGCCAATTGGTGATGTTGCCATAGATATTATGCGCGTCGAACCGCACCCCCGATGTCAGGCCAAGTCGGCTGAGTGCGGGGATAGATAGAGTGCGGAAGGGATAGAGCACACTCTGTAGATACATGCCGGTGTTCACAAAAGAGGTATCGCCCTGCACGAATCCCGTTGCCTGTTCCTCGCGGTCGAAGTAGTGGCGGAAAAAGGTCTGTAGCTCCTGCGCATCGCGCGAGAAGTCTACGCCAGCCCTGAGCTGGCTGCCGCCGGTAGAAGCGTAGCTGAGTTCGGAGCCTAAGTCGATGGCGGTATAACCGACGTCGCGGGTAATCCAGTCGCCGACGCCGCGCTGGTTAATAGTGAGAAATTCGCTGTCGCTAGGGCCGCCGCGAGCGTAGGTCGTAGAAAAGGATGCGCTGAGTGTCTCGCGCAGTTGGCGCTCGTAGCGCGCGCGGGCATAGCCGTTGTCGATGCTGATGCGGTTCTGCCCGGTGAGCACGCCCCAGTCTTGGAACTCGCCAAAGCTATCTAAACGCTGCCAATTGATATCGAACGAGAGTTTGTCTATGCCGGGGTTCTCATATACGGCGCGGGCAAAGAGGCTGGTGGGGCGCGTGATATCGTTGCGGCTCTCGATGTCGAGGTCGTCGTAGCGCGTTTTGCCTGGCAGGTCGCGCGCGCGCAGCCCAGAGCGATCTGTCGCGCTGCCATTGGCTGCGACTAAATAATCCACGCGCCCTTTCTTTTTGCCGACTAACAGACCGATATGGTAGGCGGGGTTGCCTTGGATTAGGCCGAATCGACTCGCCAGTTGCATGCCGTCTACGCGTTCGCCGCTGCGCGCAATGATATTGACGACGCCGAGATAGGCGTTGGCTCCGTAGAGCGCAGACGAAGGGCCACGCACCACTTCTATGCGCTCGATCGCCTGTATGGGGATCAGCTCTTCGCCGAGAAAATTCTCCGAACTAGGCCGATAGGATACGGGTTGGTTTTCGATCATGACTTTGACGATGCGCGAGCCACCGCGCATACCGGCGTTGATACCGCGCACACCCAAATTGTACTGCACGTGGTCGGTCAAGAGGTTGAGGCCGGAAACAGAGCGGAGTGCCTCGCCTACATCCCTATACCCATAGGTCTCGATTTGGCGCGCGTTGACCAACGAGATGACGGCCGGTGCCTCGCCGATATTCTGTTCGCTCTTCGTTGCGGTGACAACGGCTTGGCGGGTCGGATCGAGCCAATTGGCGCGCACGGTTTCGAGCAGCTTGGCAAATTTGGGCGAATCGAGCAGAGAGGCCGTATAATCTGGCTTGAGGGCTAACAGCGTTTCCGCCTCTTGGCGCGCGAGATCGTAGCGCTCGCTCACCATATGGGCTAGGACTAAGATGCGGTGTGCTTCGACGCGTTCGGCCCGCGGCGTGGCCGGCTGCCAGCAGGGCTGCAGTTTCTGCTCTAAGTCGCGAAAGAGCCCTTTGCTGAGCTGTTCGTCGGCTTCAATTAGGCCGGTGCCACAGAGAGACTGCGCGCGCGCACTGCCCGCGAACGAGAAGAAGAGCGAGAGGAACAGGCAGAGCCCGACCCAAGCCGTTGGGCGAATCGTTCTCATTCTTGTGCGGGGCGCGTGGCGCATCTCTTCTCGAATAAGCATTTAGGGAATGGTAATGGTCTCCACATCGACATAGGCTCCGTCTTCAATTTTCCAGACGCGGAAGGTGCCGCTAGATACATCTCCTCTGCTATCAAAATCAATGGAGCCAGAGGCTCCTTCGTAGTCGATATCTGTGCCGGCGTGAATCTGTTCGAGTGCCGCTGCAAAGGCGCCGCCTTCGACGACCGTTCCCCCGCTCGAAACGCTCTGCAACTGCGCGGCGATCGCCGCGGCTTCCGTCGAGCCGGCTTGCTCTATAGCTAACGTGAGCAAGTAGAAGGCGTCGTATACGGTATCGGCAAACTGATCGG
>Ga0055584_100004558_pt1 | contig 13585 bp, 14 predicted proteins | sample OSDHelmetaG_FD_58716 | JGI IMG/M metagenome (GOLD analysis project Ga0055584, IMG submission 58716) | Pelagic marine sediment microbial communities from the LTER site Helgoland, North Sea, for post-phytoplankton bloom and carbon turnover... | ecosystem: Environmental > Aquatic > Marine >... | reverse complement strand
CCCCATTCAATCACCCCATTCAATCACCCCATTCAATCACCGAGTTCAATAATTGTTTCGCGCGCCCATGGCTCCAAACCGACTGGCAACTCGAAATCAGCAACTACCCATGCGCGGCTTTGGTGTTGAGCTGCATCTTCGAGTAGTTCGGTGAGTAAGCGCGAAGACGGCGCATCTAGCGCCGCGAATGGCGTGTCCAGCAGTGCCACGCTTGCGCCGCATGCGAAGGCAGCGACTAAACCGACTTTGCGCCAGCTCCCCTTTGACAGCATGTAGATGGGCTTGGCTATGTGCTCGGCCAGTCCGAACGCGTCAATCAGATCTGATTCTAAAGCGCAATCCCATGGCGCAATCACAGCTCGACAAGCTTTAAGCCAGTCGCGGCCGCTATCGTGGTCAATGTCTGGGGCGAGCAAATCGGTCCGAAAGTAAGGCGTTTGTTCTCGCTGCAGCGTCCCTGATTGCGGCTGATGAGTACCAGCTATCACGTTTAGTAGTGCAGTTTTACCACGCCCGGCGCCGCCGCGAATCCAGGTTAAACCAGGCTTGATGCTGAAGTTGAGAGAGTTGAACACGCGGACATCCGTATAAGCAAAACTCAAACCAATAGCGCGCACGAATACCCTGCCATCGCCGACCTCGACCTCAGTTACCACGCTGAGCACCAGCTATTTTTTGATAAGTCTGGGCGATAATCATGCACCGAAGTGTAGCGGGGGAAGTTACTTAGAAGTATCGCGACATAAGTGTCACGGTAGGTGGGACGCAGTGCCGGCGCTTTAGCTACTAAGCCCGCCACCTCTGCGAAGCGCTAGCTTCGCGCTGGCTCAGCATCGATATGCTCAGCTCTTATACGGCCAAAGGGATAGATAAAAATATTGTTGATTGCCGATTTGATTACTGCAAGCACGCGGCGCTCATAGACCGAAAACTTAGTGTATCTCAACTCAAAGGGTTTGCCGTTCCGGCGCTCAAATCACGCACAATATTTGTGTCCCCGAACACTAACTATCGATGTACCCGGGCGCTTGCCGAATGCGCATCGAGCGCCTTCGCATCGGTGGGGTAGTGGACCTCGCAGCTACCTGAATCGAGCACATTAGTTAATGACTGCACCAGACCTAGAGTATGTGGCCTTAGTGGTGGATCAGCCCGCACGCAGTGCCGAATTTTTTGCGCGTGATTTAGAATTGCCAAGTGTTAAGGTCAAGCTTGGCACGCATGACGTGCCAGCGGTGGCGGTAGGGCGCACAGCGCTGGCGTTTTTCGCACCGCAAGATCCTTTTGTTAATTGCACTACGCACAGCGGTGTCCATCATATTGCGATCGCTGCTGAGCAGCCTGCGCAACGCGCGCGGGAGCTGGGTTTACCCATCGATTTCGAAAATGAAGGCTTAAATGGCCGCGCTCAAGTTGAATTGTCAGCGGATGCAACGAGCGGCGTACGCACGCGCTTGACTGAGCCTTTGGCGCTTGCCGATGGATTGTCTGCAAGTATTGAGCGGATCGATCACCTCGGCGTTGCCTCGTCAGACAATCATTTGGCTCGCAAAGCCTTCGTTGACACCTTGGGTTGTGTCTACGAGAGTCAGCAGACCGACAGCGAATTCGAGAGTTTAGCGGAGAATTTCACCTCTGATCGCTACCCGAATGTATTCCACACACGCCCAGCGCGCCTGAGTGGTAGCTTGCGTGTCCTATTTGTCACCGTCGGTGATTGTGAGATGGAGTTCCTGCAGGATTTGACCGCCACAGTTGCTACCGATACCGCCCGGCATGACCGTGCGGGTGATACGCGCGGAGACCGCAGCGCTATTGCGCGCTATGTCAATCGGCGCGGTCCTGGGCTACACCATCTGGCGCTGAAAACTCCCAATATCGACCAACTGCTAACGCGACTCGGCAGTGCAGGGCATCGCATGATCGACACCGTTGGGCGACCGGGCTCGCGACGCGCGCGCATCGGCTTTGTACATCCGGTCGCGACCGGTGGCGTGTTATTGCATTTCGTTGAGCGCGAGGAAATTTGACATGCGCGAGCCAACATTAAGCTACGTCGCGCTAGCCGCGCGCGATACCGACGCCGTGCACCGATTCTTAAGCGAATCGTTGCAACTGCAATGCAGCTACCGACAGCTAGGAGATCGCAGTGTGGCGTTTTACGCCGTTGGGCGCGCGGCCGTCGCAGTGTTTTCCGTGGATGACCCCTATCTAGAGGCGCCGCGCTTTGCTGGCGTGCATCACATGGCGTTGGCGGTGTCTGATCCGGATGCGTGCGCGATGCGCAGCGGCTTACCAGTTACACATACTGGCGTTGGCCCTGATGGCCAAGCATTTGTAGCACTTGCGCCCGCCGCCACCGGCGGGATTCGCACGCGGCTAGTGCCGGCTTCGGATTGCCCGCAGGCCGTAGGCGCTGTCAGCCGTATTGATCATCTGGGTATCGCCAGCGAGGATATTGACGCAAATGTTCGCATTTTTGTCGATGCACTCGGTTGCCCGCTGGAGAGTAGCGAAACTGACATTGAGCTGCGCCATGTGACCGAAAGTTTTGTCTCTGACAAATACGGTGCGGTATATCGATCGCGCCCAACAGAGATCCTTGGCGGCTTGCGCGGCGTATTCGTCACGGTGGGTGATTGCGAGCTCGAAATCATGATGGATTACGATCCGCAACTGCAGCCATTGACCGACCTGGGTCACGCACAAGGCAATACCAAGGGTGACCAAAGCGCAATCGCGAACTTCATTGCGCGCCGCGGGCCTGGACTCGTGCATGTCGCGTTTAGAACCAACGACATTGACGCGATGATGGCTAAGCTCGGTGCTGAGGGCTGGCGCGTCATCGATCAAAGCGGCCGGCCGGGAGGCCGAGCATCACGTATCGCCTTTGTGCATCCATCAAATTTTGGTGGCGGGGTACTGCTACATTTTGTCGAGCCACACGCATCCGAACCGCGTGCCTCCGAGTAATGGCAAATCAGCACTACGCATTAGCTAAGAGCTGCCACGCAGCTCAAATTGCTTAGCCTTGCACGATAGAAAACGAAACTGTCGTGGGGGCTTTTTCTGACGGGTGTGCGCCCAGGCAGATGCGTCCATCGCCAACCAAGTGTACCGATTCGCGGCGCACCATGAGCTCATTTTGTTGCGACACTCTCCATGTGCCTCGGGTACTGCGATCGGTCAATGTCACGCGGCCTTCGCTCACGACAATCATCGCATGCGTGCGTGATACGCGCTTAGAGCGTACATGCAGGTCAGCGTCTTGCGCGCGTCCAATCGAGATTGACGGATTCTGGTCGTTCAACACGATGCGCTGGCCGTCGAATGTCAGTTCAACCTCGATGGCTGCGGTCTTAGTTGCTGGCCGCGCTGACGTTCGTGTTGGGAACATTTCGGTCGCGTCATCGTCTGGCGCGAGGCGGCGGTATAGCACCGTCGCGTCAGTTCTACCCTTGAGGTTTTGCTGATCAAATGGTTGCAGTTCAGCTGCCCAAGTCTCGCTTAAATGTTCTGCTAGTGCAGCGCTTGCGATTCCTTCATCCGGACGCGCGAGTCCCATGAGTCGGGCGGCCACGTTGACTGCATCACCGAATATATCGCCGCGTCCACTGATGAAGCTGCCGTGGTGAAGGCCAATGCGAATTTGCACGCTGGCGTCAAGTTGCGCGAGCAGCATTTTCGACGCGGCCGCTACTGCGTCGTCCGCATGTTCGAATGTACACAGTAAATCGTCACCTTTGGAGCGGATGACGTTACCGGAATAGTCCGTGACAATTTCCGCATGCCGATCGAGCGCTGTGACGATGGTGTTGAACGCCACCCAGTCGCCAGTGTCCTCAAACAGCAGGGTACTGCCGCAAATATCGGCGAACAAGATCGTAGCCGTATGTTCGACGCGAGCGTCCTTTGCAGGCATCTGTATTTGACCGTCGTCGCGCATTTCCAGCGCATGGTGGAGCTTAGCAATGATGATCGCGCAGAACAAAGGCCTAAGGCTGTGCGATCATGCACGAGCTTGGCGATTTCTGGGCGGGCTAAGTTACTCCTCAATCGTCAATGCGCTTGCGGTGCTACCCGCGCCTATCGAGAATTTAGCGTGTTAGTGCCAGTTCGGTCCGGCCAAATTGGGGTTCGGTACAGTTCGTGCAAAAACTATCTGTGCGATCAGAAAAGAGGCGAGAATGCGAACAGTTGTCATTATAGGTGGCGGATTTACCGGTGCCGCTACTGCTATCCATCTCGCCCGCTCAGCTTTGACACCGCTAGAGATAGCGGTGCTAGAGCCGCGCGCTGAGGTTGGTCGAGGTGTCGCATATTCAGCCAGCGATCCGGACCATCGCCTCAATGCTCCCGCAGCCATGCATGTATTGTTTCCGGAAGATTCGTTCGCATTCGAAAATTGGCTCGGACGCACGGGCGGCTTCGAAGACGACCCAGAAATGGAAGCGCTCGGGGGTGGTTTCTACCCGCGACGCGGCGTGTTCGGTGCTTTCGTAAACGCCCAATTTTCGGCGCACGCAAAGCACAATCCGTCTCGATCTCGTATCAAACACATTCGCGCGACTGCGCTCGACATCAGTCCGGTCGGCACCCAGTCAAACGTGCACCTCGCCTGTGGTTCCAGTATTGCTGCGGACTTGGTTGTGCTCACGACAAGCAATGAACAGCCTGCGATCCCGCATCCGTTTTCTAGCGAGGACGTGGCGCGCCCACATTTCATCGCAAATCCGTGGGATTTAACTGCCCTCAGTAATTTGGATGCTGGTGCGCGATTACTCATTGTGGGTTCTGGTCTGACGGCCGCCGATGTGATTGCGACCGCGCTGCGTGAAAAGCCACAAACAGGTATAACCGTGCTGTCGCGCTCTGGGCTGCGTCCAGCGTCTCGCGCTGACAGTCCGCCGACGCGGGATTTTCCGTTGTGGGAACGATTGAACGCTAAGCCGTCTTTGTTCGAGGCACGTCACGGTGCGCTGCGCAGCGTACGCGCAGTGCTGAAGGCATTGCGCGCAGACATCGCAACGTTTGCTGACAATGGTCAACCTTGGCAATCGGCATTCGATGACCTGCGTGATTCCGTGCGCGGCGTGTGGATGGCGCTACCCGCGGATGAGAAACGACGTTTTCAGCGCCACCTGCGCCGACGCTACGATAGCCATCGGTTTCGCTATCCGCCGCACACGCACGCAAAGCTCAAGTTAGCGGAGGCTGCTGGTCGCCTGAGTTTCTGGCGCGCGAGCATCGAGCGCGTTGTCGCACAAGAGCGAGGATTTGAGGTGACATGGCTGGACCCTGAGTCGGGCTGCCAGCACGTGGACGTCTTCGCTGGCGTTGTCAATTGCACCGGGCCAGCCTCGCGCCCCGAAAACAGCACGAATCTACTGCTGCAACGAATTGTGCAAGCGGGCACTGCGCGCACTTCGCCAATCGGCGTGGGCATCGATGTCGACCATAACTGTCGTGTGTTAAACGCCAACGGCGAGGTGCAAGCGAACCTGTACGCCTACGGACCGCTGACCTATGCGACCTTTGGCTACCCTCAAGGCTCACCGTTCATTGTTGACCAAATTTTGCGGGCAATGCCAATGATGCTCGATGTGGATGCAAGTCACGCTAGCTGAACAGGGGGTGGGGGCACGCGGTACTAGCCAGTCCTTATATTCAGCATAGATGTTGACATTGCGAAGCTCGATCAGATAGCGGCTCTCGCCAAGGCCCACGACACCATTGTCATGGTCGATCACAGCCATGCGACCGGATTCGTCGGCGCCAGCGGGCGCGCAACCGCGGAGCACCATGGGGTTCTTGCAGAAGTCGACGGGGAGTTGACCGCCACAGCTCGCGCCGGTTGACGGCACCGTTCGCTAGTTTCCCACTGCTTAGTCCGGGCAGAACCATCAGCCCCTGACTTGCGCCTATCAGTCGGTCATGCATTCGCGTAACGCGTTGGGCCAGATTTGAGCCCAACAACAACCATGATCGAAGTTTTCCACCGTAGACCAGTTCACCCTATCCGGTCCGGCCATTTCAACCAGTCGCGATAGTATGGGCTGCGCCAGATGTGGTGGCACAACAGTGTCGCGTTGCCCGAAAAGATGGCACTGGCGCACTGCTGCCAGCTGCCTCAACTGGGGCTCGAGCGACAAGGATCCGAGCAACGGCGAGACATCATGGAACGTTGTCCAGCTTTGATGGTCAAGGTTTGCGGCAATGGTGATCAGCCAATCAACGTCGTTGCGCTTAGCCGTCAGCAGCGCCGCTAGGGTGCCACCACCGGAATATCCAATCAGCGTTAATCGGGCTCGAGGCTCACGCTCCGCAGGTCCCGCAATTTCATCCAGCATGGTGTTAATGGCGGCGAGGACCTCTTCCGAGAAACGGTGCGAACTCCAATATCGAGGCGCGCATTGGTCCAAATCAACGGCGCTAAGGTACTGGCACGGCCGCGCGATGTAGACAACCGACGGGTGTGTGTCCTTGACCGCCAGCTCCAACGCTGTCGCTCGACGCGGCGTAGGATCAGCGCTTAGGCGTGAGCGCGAGGCCCAGGCGTGCCCGTCCCCCTCAATGTAAACGTGGATTGGACCGCTGTGGTTTGCCCGGCGCGTGGCCGTGGCGATCTTGAAAATACCCGCCTTGCGCAACGACCACCGCAGGTCAGCTGTACGCGCCAGTTCCTGTGCGGAGTCCACGCGTTGCTGTGAGTCGAGCAATCGCCACTTGCATCCGGAGAGCGTGCAGGCAAGTATCAGGACCACCACACAGGACGCAATGCAACGAATCGACTGCGTCGAACGCGTAAGAGTACTGACTAAATGCTGAAACATTGTCACATGATACAAGGGCTGGTTGAGCCTGTGACCTGGCTACTGTGCAGGCAGGATTGCTTCAATGCCATCAGGATGCGCAATCGGGTAGCGACGATGGTGAGTGCTACCGTGTTGTGCATCATCTGCCTCGGCGTCCCTCAAGTCGCTCACGCTAACGGCAAGGTACGGCTTGCCATCGGCGACGCGTTGGTCGTCAACACCGGTGGCCAACAACGATCTTTACGGCGCGGTGACCGAGTCAATTCGGGCGACACTTTAAGCACGGGTTCGCGCAGCCGGGTTGCCGTCGACTTTGACGACGGCAGCAAATTCTCACTCGGTTCGAATTCGCGCTTTCGGATAGATAATTTCAAGTTCGGCAAAAAGCCCTCTCCCAGAGACAGCATGAGTTTTAGAATTCTCCGTGGTGCTTTTCGCTTCGTCAGCGGCTTGCTCGGAAAACGTAATCCGCGCTCAGTTTCGTTGCGTCTGGGGTCTGTAGCAACCATCGGCATACGTGGCACGGTAGTCGGGGGCGAGTTCGACGGCGCTGCTAAGATAGTGCTGCTGCCGCCCGAGGACGCAACGCGCAAGACCGCAATCGAGGTTTTTAACGCTGCTGGCTCCGTCGTCATCGACGAGCCAGGCTTTGGCACCGACGTGGCAGATGCGAATACGGCACCAACGCCACCGCGACGCATGAGCCTCAGGACGGTTGAGAATCTGACCAGAACCATTCGAAACATTGGCCGCATTGCCCCGCGACCAAGAGTGCGGCGCTGATGCTGTCAGCACACTCATTGTCATCTTACGGCGGTGTTGAACGTCGGGATTGATGCGCGTGCGCGACGCACACACTTTAGCGGCTACGAACGTGTGTTTGCTCTGACATGATCGGAAAAAGGGCCCGGTAGCGGCATTGAACAGTACGAAGCCGCTCCGGCAACTGGCATCTCAGTCTGAGCCGGGCGCGTGAACAGCACTCGCTGGCGCCGCCCACGCACCCGGCGCCGTTAGAACTCTGCCCTGAGGTTCAACTGAAAACTATGCTCGGTATAGTCGTCGCGAAGCAGCAGCGTTGAGTATTCAAAGCCGCCAGTCATGCCATTGGCTCCGAAGAAGCGGACGCCTGCGTTGACGAGCACATCGGACCGGTCGTCCTCCGGCCCTTTTGTGCCGCCCGCGAACACACGCCGTGTTTTAGTGTAGGCGTGGTTCAGTGTAGCGCCGAGATAAGGCTCCCATTTGTCGTAGCTGTAAGCCGCCTCACCGCCAACGCTGACCTGTCCAATACGGAATGTCGACTGCGGCACGAAGGTGCCATCTGATTCGGTGAACCCATCCAGATCACTTGACAGCCAGGTGATGCCGCTGCGCGCGCTCAGATACCAGTTGCCATAGGTGTGGCCCCAGTTACCGTTACCAGAAGCGAACCAACGCTTGGTGTTCGTGTCGCCCGTTATTGCACGTCCCGGTCCACGCGACTCGTCATGCGACAAGCGTGAGTAACCGACCGCAAAATCTACACTTATGGCATCGTTCACCAGGTAGGCCATGTATGGGGCAACCGTGAATCCGAAACTGTCCGACTGACCATTGTTCGCCGATGTCCTCGTGTCGGCGCTCTCGAGGCCTAACGACAGTCCGGCTATCAAACCTTCGGCCAAGGTTGTGTCGACGCCGCCAGTCAGATTCAGACGTTCGGATTCGAATGGTGCAGTCGAGTCATCTTCGGAGTCGGTATATGAACCGGACAGCCACACACCCAAGGGCACATCCATATGGTCGCCGGCCGACATGCCGCGACTTGAGAATTGTGCCGAATTGGCAGTAACTTGTCCCAAGGTGTTGGCGCGCGGACGGGTCAACGAGCTGGTGTAGCGAGTGAGTTGTCCCACCACACCAGTCGGGCTGAGCGCCGACTGTGCGTCAGCTTGCTGTGTTTGTGCCGCGGTGGCCGTGGTCTCGGGGTTAATGGCAAACGTTGCACTTCCAGTCAGTGAAAAAGTAAAAGTACAGCTTGTACCTGGGGAGGTACCTGGGGAGGTATTGTTGTCGGTCCCGTTGCCGCTAAGCGAGACGGATGAGGGGCTGATGGAGCCAGCAATGGTGTCAATGTTGGAGGAGCCGAAGTTGTCCACGACGGGACAAATTCCAGCTCCACACCCTTGGACCTGGCCATCAAGAGCACCACTCAGATTGTTCAGCGTCGCGGTGGCTGGCCCATCACCGTCGTCCCCATTGAACGACAGCTTGGCATCGAAGATGTTGCCGCTTACGTTAGTAATCGTCATTGTGCCCGAGTCGCTGAATGACGAATTAGGGTCGAAGCAACCTGGACCGTCATTGCCTGAAATCGAGAACTCATAAGTACTTCCTACACTGACCTGTGCGGCTGCCAGTACAACCGAAGACATCGCTAACGCTCCCACCAGCATTAGCGCTCTTACCATCCATGAACAACTCATTAGTGCACCTCCCTCTGAATTGAAACCCGAAATTGGGACCATTTGCCCGTCCACACCCAATTTGTTGGCCCATGGCGCTGCAATCCGTTACGCCATGGTTTCATCGCATAACGCGATTAGTGCATGATTAATCGAGCAGAAAAATTCTAAAAGTCTAATTATAGTCGAGAAGTTTAGCTTCGAGTAGATCTTTTGTGAGCGCGCGCTGTTGGTCGTTCACGTGCCTGGACGTGCTCTAGAATTCGAGCAATGAGGTTGGGTTCAGTCCTTTCGCCAATCACCCTCAGTTCGCCGCCACTTTGCCGCGTACTGGTCTTGCGTGCGGCCTGCGCACCGACCGCAATGCGGTAACGCACCGCCGCCGCGCTCAGTTGCTCGAGCTACGAAGCGAGCGGCAGCTCGAAGTAGGGCACTGCCAAATCTTTGCACAAAGGCAATGGGTGCCCGTTTGCGCCCCTTGATTGCGCCGCGAACACCACATGCAACGGCCAGGGAAACGACATCACCCATTGGTGCATAGCCAATGTGCGGTGGCACCTGTTCGAGCAGATTGCGGGCCCACCAGGATTCGAACCTGGGACCAGCGGATTATGAGTCCTTGAGAACCCGCACTCCACAAAAGACGACGACACGTGACCGTAGAGTATTCAGAGGCTTACGCGGTCGAAGTTGCTGGCGCTTGCTGCCGGAAGCTGTGTAGAGCTGCCGCCGAGTGTGTATTCACCCAGTGAATTCCTGCTCAGGTGTTACCGTCACACGGAGACACTTATGAGCACAACGATGGACGAACAAATTAAGCGCTGGACGGCACTTCGCAAATCCGCCCTGGTGATGGAAATCCTACAAGGCAAAACGCCAGTCGCTGAGGCCAGCAGACAGTTTGACCTAACGCCTTCGGATGATCTGTGCCGTGTCTGGTGCGGGCGGGACCGATGTCTGACCATGGCGCTTGTGATGGACTGCCATAGCCGGGAGATTCTGGGCTGGCAGCTCTCGCGCAGCGGTAAAGCTACGACCGCAACTGCGGCACTTGAGCCAAGCACTCATTAGTCGCTTTGCCACCCTGGGACGTGTCAGCGAACCGTTCCTATTGCGCTCGGACAACGGCTTGGTCTTCACTAGCCGCACGTACACTCGGCTGGTGCGCAGTTATGGACTCAAACAAGAGTTCATCACACCGCATTGCCCTCAACAGAACGGAATGGTCGAGCGACTCATCCGCACACTCAAGGAACAATGCGTCCACCGGCACCGCTTCGAAACACAACAACACGCCGCGCGTGTGATCAGCGACTGGATACAGTTCTACAACCACCGGCGGCCTCACCAGGCGCGCGGAATGAAAACACCCGCTCAAGCGTATGCTTTAGCGGCATGGCCTGTGCAGGATCCGCTGGGTCAATACAAGTGCACCATAAGTTCAGTACGGCCGGGCCCGAGAATGTCGAGGCGTGCGCATGTCATCTGCGAAGGGTCGGAACAGCCTACGCAAGTGACGCTTCGAACTGTAGGTCGGGTGGCTCTTAGCTTACACCGGTGATGGACGAGCCGAGATGCAATGGGGCATATGTGTAGTGCCCGTGTTCAGCGCCCGTGTCCCAAGTCTGCTGGCGGCCAAGTCGAGCGTCGCTATGTGCGTCACCGCCCGGAAGAAACGGCGCTTTACGATGTGGTCGAACGCCATCAAGGCGCGTTCCCGGGTTCGTGCGCGATGAGTTTGACGCGTATCTGCGCTGTGGGCGGCTGGAGCATGGGTAGTTCGGCGCAAACTCAAGTTTTCACGCAGTCGTCAACCACGATCATCTATGCTCTCGGCGATATCCCACCAGCGCCAATGACAACCCGCGCATGCGGTTACGAGAAGGTTGACTACTCAGGTGGTATCCGAACAATGCGTGGAGACACTCAATTGATGGACGCTGTTCAGCTCGCGCAAGAACTCATTGCGCTGGAAAGTATGAATCCGGGCGGGAGCGAAACCGCCTGTGCCCAACGCCTCGGTGGCTTGCTGGACAAGGCTGGGTTCACTACCAGCTACCACGAGGTTGCCCCCGGCAGAACCAGTGTAGTCGCCTCCCGGGGCGGTAGCCCCGGCTCGCAACATCTGCGTTTTGCCGGTCACATCCAGAAGGTTGTTCGAGGCCGCACGCAATCAGCACCGGCCCATACGTGGAAATCGTGCGCCTCAGCGAACCCTGAAGCCCCCGGAGTCAACTATGGTGGCAAGTCAGCGACAAATATGTTCAACAATTCGTCGTTTCGGCCGTAAACAAACGAGGACTAAGTCCATACGCAAAGATAATGCTAATATCTAGGAGCCGTTAATTGTCTTTGCGCTTCAACCGCGAATTCGCGGTTGCGCATAACCAATTGGCCAAAAGCTCTTCGAGTCAAGACCAGTATCCCATCGATGCCAAAACCACCAGCCGTGCGTTCGAGCGCGAGAGCTGTACGCGATTCCTTACAAACCGGATTTATTGTCATTAAGACTGAGATAACACCGTGCTAATTATCATCGGTGCAATTATCGTTTTGCTCTCTGTCGGCTTTGGCTATGTGCTCTCGCATGGCCAACTGATGGCGCTGTGGCAGCCTTTCGAACTCTTGATCATTGGCGGTGCCGCCTTTGGCGCTTACCTGTCCTCGAATCCCATGCCTGTGCATAAGGCTGTGTTGCGTTACATCATCGTGGTGCTCAAAGGTGCGCCCTACAAACGCAAAAATTACGTTGAACTGCTCCTGCTTCTTCATGACCTCTTGCAAAAATCGAAGGTTGAGGGCCTGTTGAAACTTGAAAATGATATCGACGAGCCGCACGGGAGTGAAATTTTCAAGCGCTATCCCAGCATTCTTGCAAACCATGAGGCCCAGACTTTTATTTGCGACAACTTACGCATCTTGATTGGCGGCGGACTCGACACATTCCAGTTCCAGGAACTCATGGAGCTGGAACTCGAAACCCACCACCAAGAGTCTGAATTGCCTTCGAGCGCGGTTACAAAGGTTGCTGACGCATTGCCCGGTTTCGGTATCGTCGCGGCCGTATTGGGCATTGTCATCACCATGGGATCGTTAGGTGATGGCGATACCGCTGCGCTGGGCCTGCACGTAGCGGCCGCTCTCGTGGGTACCTTTCTAGGTATCTTGCTGGCCTACGGATTCGTTGCTCCCGTCGCCACAGCCATGGAGCATGCTGCTCGCGATGAGGCTAAATTCTTCGAATGTGCAAAAGTCTGCATGCTGGCGGGCGCTCAGGGGTATAACCCGAAAACAGCGGTCGAGTTTGCACGTAAAGTTCTCTTTCACAAAGACCGACCCACCTTTGACGAACTCGACGGATATCTCCGAGCCCCGCGCAAAACCGACGACGGGTCCACCGAATGAGCGACGATCGCCCGATTGTCGTCAAAAAAATCAAGAAGGGTGGACACGGGCACCATGGCGGCGCTTGGAAAGTGGCGTTTGCCGATTTCACCACAGCGATGATGGCTTTTTTTCTTTTACTTTGGCTGTTGGCTGCTGCGAGCGATGACCAAAAAGGTTCCATCTCGGAGTATTTCATGAATCCAAGCGACCTCGTTGGATCGTCATCGGATCCACCCCAAGCCAGCTTCATCGTTGGTGGCGAAGCTGGCAGTCATTCGCTGGTATCGATTAGCGAAACCCGAATCAACAACACCTCCGGCGATGGCGAAGGCATCAGCGATGGCGATGGCGACGCGGATTCCGAACTCAGAGAAAACGAGCAACTTCTGGAAGAGCTGAAGGAGCTTATCGAACGCACCCCGGACCTGAAGGACCTGTCCGAGCAAATGCTCATCGACATCACGCCTGAGGGCTTACGTGTGCAAATTGTCGATAAAGAAAACAGGCCAATGTTTGAGCTAGGTGGCGCGTCCATGAAGCCACATACCGAAGCTTTGCTCGCAAAGCTAACGACAGTACTGGCTAAACCGCGACGGAAACTAAGCATTACAGGCCACACGGATGCCCGAATCTTGGCGAAAAAAGATTACACGAACTGGGAGCTATCGACTGACAGGGCCAACGCTGCACGCCGAATTCTTGTCGAGAACGGTTTGATGCTGGAGGATGTGGAGCGTGTCGTCGGGCTCGCGGCGCGAGTGCCGCTGGTATTGGACGACCCACACGCCGCAGTTAATCGCCGCATTTCGATTATCTTGCTAAACAAAGTTGACGCTATTGAGCAAGAACCGGGACCGGGACTAGAGTCAAAACCAACAGCGGCGCAAGCAGAGCCAGCGGCGCAAGCAGAGCCAGCGGTGCAAACAGAGCCAGCGG
>Ga0055584_100004557_pt1 | contig 13586 bp, 9 predicted proteins | sample OSDHelmetaG_FD_58716 | JGI IMG/M metagenome (GOLD analysis project Ga0055584, IMG submission 58716) | Pelagic marine sediment microbial communities from the LTER site Helgoland, North Sea, for post-phytoplankton bloom and carbon turnover... | ecosystem: Environmental > Aquatic > Marine >... | reverse complement strand
GTTGGTGGTTGTATCGGGTCAGCTCCTGTATTTACAACTCCAACTGATCCTCAGGGAAATCCTGCTCAATACTATACTGCAGCTTGTGCTGATACTACTTTCATTCTGGTACTTGACAACTTAGTTCAGTGCGGTTCAATTGTTCCAACTGATATAAGAGTAGTTACTCCTCAAGGAGTTCCAAATCCTGTTTTGAATGCAACTCCTATCAATTGCACAAACGGTCAAACTGATAGTATTCTTGTAACAGTTTTCTATCCACTTACAGCTGGTGTTACATACGCTTTCACTAAAACAGGTTTCGACGGTAACACATTCCTTAGTGAATGTGGAGTTGAGATGCCTGAATTCGATTCACTAGGATATGAAGTTATAGATCCGGGAATCTTTGATATAGAAACTCTGGATGTTGGATGTACATTTAATGAGATCACTGTAACGTTCCAATATGAGATCATGTGTAATACTATTTCCGGTAATGGTTCAGAGTTTTACCTACTCGATGCAAATGGAGTTCAGTATCCGGTAACTGCTGTAGGTAACTGCCCAGGTGGAAATGGTTCTTCAAGCACAATTACATTCAATGTTGGCAATAACATTTCACCTGCATCACCACTATATCTTTTTGTACAGAATGGTAATGACAGTAATACTATTGCAAACAGATGTAGCACATTCATAAATGCCGGTGACACACTTGCAATTCTAAATGTGATTAATAACCTCATTGTTAGTGCTGGTCCTGATATTGCAGTATGTGATACAGACCCTGTACCAGTGATAGATGCAGGTCTAGCTAACTTCACATATGTTTGGGAATACAACGGTAATGTATTGCCAAGTGAAACAAACCAAACTATTAATGCCACACAATCTGGAACCTATGTTGTAACTGTTAATGCGACTCCTTCATGTATTGGTACAGACACCGTTGTGGTATTGATTGAACAATCACCGGTGGTAACTTTGGGAGGTGATATAAATCTATGTAACTCAGACCCTATTCCACCATTGGATGCGGGTAATGCAGGTGCAAACTTCACCTGGTTTGAAAATGGTGTTCCAATTACTGGAGCAACAGGACAATTTTACCAACCTACTCAGGCAGGTTCTTATTCAGTTGTAGTTTCAACAACTGGTACTAATTGTGTCGGCACCGACTCATTGACGATCAATATTACTCCACAGCTAATTGTTGATATTGGCCCTGATGAATCAGTTTGTGATAATGATAATCCTACAGTTCTTAATGCAGGAGTACCGAACTCAAGCTATGTATGGTTGCTGAACGGTAATGTGATTCCTGGTGCAGTATTCCAAACTTATCAGCCTGCAGTTGGAGCTGGTGGTATTTACACTGTTCAGGTTACAACTCTCTCAGGTTGTCAAGGCACAGACACTATGGAGGTTAGCGTTATAGCTTCTCCGGTATTAAACCTCACCGATGTCTCAGCATGTCCTGGAGATGCATTTAGTATTCTGGATGCGGGTAATCCCGGTTCAACTTACTTATGGAGTACAGGTGAAACAACACAAACAATAACTCCAAGCACTGCAGGCGCTTATACAGTTACAGTAACAATCGCTGGAGCTACTTGTGATGCTACTGGTTCTGCTAATGCTATAACATTAAATGCTCCCGCACCTTCTATCACAGGTAATACAGCTGTTTGTGATGGTGATTCTTCAACATTCGATGCAGGTTCCGGATTTACTACTTATGTATGGAGTAACGGGAATACAACACAAACCATTTCCATTGGGTCTTCTGGAACATATGATGTAACTGTAACAAATGCTGATGGCTGCTCTGGAACAACTAACCAGTCCTTGGTAGTTAATCCAAATCCTATTGTTGATCTTGGTGAAGATCAGCTAGTTTGCGGTGATGGTACTGGTGTTACATTAGATGCAGGAAACCCAGGAAGCTCTTTCACATGGTTGTACAATGGAACACCAAATGGTGAAACATCACAAACCATCACTCCTGAGAACCCTGGAGTATACCAAGTTCAAATTACCGACCCTAATGGATGTGAAGGTAATGGTGAGGTTACTCTGATCCCTTGTGAAGTGATCATCCCTAATATATTCACACCTGGAAATGGTGATGGGAAAAATGATATGTTCTATATCAAATACCTTGAAGTTTACCCTAATAGCGGTCTTGCAATTTTCAATCGTTGGGGAAATCAGGTTTTTGAATCATCAAATTATCAAAATGATTGGGATGGCGGAGACCTACCAGATGGCACATATTTCTATTCTCTAAAACTAAGTAATGGAGAAGGTTTCCAAGGTGCTGTTAAATTACTGCGAGTCTCTAAATAAATAAAGTTCTATAAATTAGAAAAAAGGCTTCCTTTCAGGAGGCCTTTTTTTATACGGTTATAATTCATTATTTACTATCATTGCAGCCATGAAAGTAATTGACCATATTAATAATGCTGACAAAACTTTGTTTTCAATGGAGATCCTCCCACCATTGAAAGGTGGCAGTATTAATTCAATCTACAATTTGATAGATCCATTGATGGAGTTCAATCCTCCATTCATTGATGTAACATATCATAGAGAAGAATATGTGTACAAAAAAAGAGAAGGAGGTTACCTTGAAAAGATTTCTATAAGGAAGAGACCTGGTACAGTAGGGATTTGTGCCGCAATCAACAACAAGTACAAGACCGATGCGGTGCCGCATATAATCTGTGGTGGATTTACACGTGAAGAAACAGAAAATGCCCTAATTGAATTGCATTATTTAGGCATAGATAATGTCTTGTTATTAAGAGGAGACCCTATCAAGACAGAGCCAAACTTTATGCCTGAACCAGGCGGAAATAACTATGCACTAGATCTTGTTAAGCAAGTTGTAGATATGAATAAGGGAAAATTCCTTGACGAAGACCTGAAAGAGTCTGAACCATCTAACTTTTGTATTGGAGTAGCCGGCTATCCTGAGAAACACTTTGAAGCTCCAAATATGTCAATTGACATAAAATTTCTAAAACAAAAAATAGAAGCAGGCGCAGAATATATTGTTACCCAAATGTTCTTTGATAATGCAAAATATTTTGCATTTGTAAAAAGTTGTCGCGATTCTGGAATTGATATTCCCATTATTCCAGGGCTGAAACCTATTACTACATTGAAGCAGATCACCCTACTTCCAAAAACTTTTCACATTGACCTTCCTGAAGACTTGATGAAATCTCTTGAAAAATGTAAATCAAATGCTGATGCCAAAGAAGCCGGCATTGAGTGGAGCATACAGCAGTCTAAAGAATTAATGGATGCCAGAGTTCCGTGTCTCCATTACTATACCATGAGTAATTCTGAATCTGTCAGGAAAATAGCTGAAACGGTCTTCTGATTAATTAACACGTCGCTTTAGGCAACTTTTTTTTACCTGATTAATTAGATTCATAACTAATTGCATAATTTTCTTGTAACTAAAAATATTAGTTATGGATATGAATTTTATTGCAATCGTAGTTGCAGCTTTAATTCCACTTATTCTGGGTATTATTTGATATAATCCTAAAGTATTGGGAACAGCCCGGATGGAAGCAAGTGGCATTACAGAAGAGAAAGCCAAAGGAGCTAATTTGCCTCTTATAATTGGATTCACTTTCGTTTTGAGTTTTTTATTTGCATTTGGTACCAGTCAACTGGTGATACACCAAAATCACTTTTATTCAATGCTTATAAATGAACGGGGATTTGGTGTAGAGGGCTCTGAATTACAGAACTTGATCAATGGCTTCATGGCACAATACGGAAATAACTTTCGCACTTACAAGCACAGATTGTTGGATGGACTACTTTCAGGTATGATGCTGTTCCTACCGATGGTTGCAGTAAATACGCTTTTTGAAAGAAAGAGCTGGAATTATATCTTGATTAATAGTGAATACTGGATTCTGAGTATGATAATGATAGGTGGTTTAATTTGCAGATAGACATAGTAGTTATTTGATTTTTAGTTATTTATATACTTTTAAGGTGATAGCTGTGAATAAATCACAGTGGCAGTCTCCGAATTACCTTTCATTCCTTCCTACTTTCAATAAAACCATAAAATCAAAAATCATGAAAACACAAGTACTTATCGCCACATTAATTGGTGCAATAGTAGCATTCATTGCTGGGTGGGTTATCTGGGGAATGCTAACTATGGACTATTATAACAGCAACCTAAGTGAATTATACGTTAGTATGATATCAAGAGAAAAACCCATTTTATGGATGATATTTGTTGCACAGATCGTATGGGCTTTATTACTTGCTTACTTGTTCGATCAGATGAACATTAAGAACTTCATAGATGGTATGAAGTGCGGTGCGATCATATTCTTCCTCATAATCTCAGGTTTCGATATTATGTTTCACGCATCATCTGATTTCTTTTCAAACTATACAATAATCATAGTTGATATTCTACTGAATACTGTGTTTGGAGGAATCATTGGCGGTGTCATTGGATGGTGGTTAGGAAGAAGTAAAGAGACAGCAGCAAGCTGATTGTATTCATTTACAAGTAATGTGAAAGAGCTTGTGGGGACACAGGCTCTTTCACATTAATTCAATTCCATGAATGATGGCATCTAGTTGGCGGACATAATCCCGCTTATCAAATTTTGGTGAAAAAATAAATGTATCAATCATTATAAGGTCAGACCTCTTCTGATCATGGATCAGATAGGAGGTGAAAGGACCACCCATAAAATCACCATTTGTTTTCCACAATCCTTTTAACTCAAATGTATAATTTTCGCCAATTGAATAACTAGCCGATACTGGAGGATACTTGAGTTCAGTAACCATGTAACTACCATCAGATGGACCAGGGATATAGAGCTGGGAAATAGAATCTCTTAGGCCTATCATTCTATTTAAAGTGAACATTGAGTCGCCAACAAATGGAATTCTGCATATCTGAATTCCTAAACTTACATGTTCAGTTTCGCGGCGAATCCAGACATACGATTCATTCTTAGAAGCAATAAAAAAATCATTTGTAACTGGAATATTCAGAAAAAAGGAATTTTCCAATTCAGTATTTATACTTGCAGAAGCTAGTTTTGAATAACCACTTATCATTCTAGATCGGTCTTCTTGAATAAATTTATCTTTAATGGTTTTACTGAACGTCAATATCCCTGCCTCTAACCAGGTATTGTCAGTTGCTGTTAAACTTAACACCAATTGATTTTTTGCCCATACATTCCTCTTTTCACCTAGCAGGTAATTCCTATCCTTCAAACTATCCTCAATTGCAACGCGTAAAATATTTCTGTGCAACTTTAATATATTCTTAAACTCAGACTCGTTTATACTTATCAGTCGAAATGCTGGTTCCTGTTGTGGAAGACCCGCAATAGATGTAGCAACTGAATCTCTTAACAACTCACCTAATTCACCATTCCATAATGATGTATCAATAACCACCAAAAGTTCACCAGATTTCCCTGCTGAGGAGGGTTTAATTTCCTGGTTATTACAAGACGAAATAATAAATAAAGAAAAAAGGATTAAATGAAATTTGGCCCTGAAAAATTGTATATGAGATCTAGCCATTTACCTTAACCTTTAGCCGGGTACCGGGTTTTAGTGCCTTAATGTTGGTTATCTGATTTAACTCTTTCAATTGTTCAACAGTTACTCCATCATATTGACGTGCTATATTCCATAATGTATCTCCCTTCTGAACTAAATGATACACAGTTTTTAATTGCACATCACGGCCAGAACTATTCGCTTTCTTTTCTTCAGCTTTCGCCGATGCAACTGATGGCTCATCAAGATATACTTTTACCTTTTGAGAACTATAGATTGTTAATCGTTGACCTGGATAGATCATATTTGATTTCAGTCCATTCCACTTTTTTATACTACTGGTAGAGCAACCATGCCGCGATGCAATCACTGAAAGGTTATCGCCACTTCGCACCTTATATCTTTTTTTCACTCTTTGATAATCGTAAGTGAATGGTCGTTCTCCATTTGGGTCAGTAATTGAATCTGATTCGCTATCTGCATACATTGGTGCGAATAACTTTCTTTCAGCATCAATGTAATCTGATATTTTTTGAACTGGCAACCTCAGATGTGCCTCATTTTGAGTTGCAGGTACTACACCTCTTTTATATACAGGGTTCAAATATGTTAATACATCTAAAGGGAGATCTATGGCCTTAGATATTTTATGCAATGAAATGCCTGAAGGGACAGATACGGTATCTACTTCAAAGTAATTATATGCGGGAGCTACCGGAAAAATATAATGTTCGGTACTATAATTCATCACATAGCAAACAGCAATGAATGCTGGAACATAACCTCTTGTCTCACGTGGCAGATACCGTCTGATTTCCCAAAAATCAGTTTTGCCTCCTGATCTGCGTATGGCTTTATTAACATTACCAGCACCACAGTTATAGGCAGCAATTACAAGGAGCCAATCGCCATAGATCTTGTACATGTCATTGAAATATCTTGAAGCTGCGTAGGTTGACTTAACAGGATCTCTCCTCTCATCATAATATGAGTTGATTTTCAGGTCATAAATTTTCCCGGTGTTATACATAAACTGCCATAAACCGGTGGCTCCAACTCTTGATACTGCCGTAGGATTCAGAGCAGATTCAACGATAGCCAAATACTTCAACTCTAAAGGTACTCTCTCTCGGTCAAAGGTCTCTTCGAAGAGTGGAAAGTAGAGCTGAGAAAGGCCCATTACCCTAGACATCAATCCTCTTCTTTTGTATGCGTATAAATCTATATACCTACTTACTTCTTCGTTGTAGGTTAGATTGATGGGACTATGAATCTTTGATATCCTTTTGCGATAGACCTGTTCACTAAAGTGTGGATAGGCTTGAGGCTGGTCTTTTAGTTCTTCGCCATTTAATTCATCGAGAATCTTGTTATACCTGATAACATTATTCAAAGTCACCAAACTGTCGAGCATGTCTGATACAGGATCAATATATGATTTCGCAGATGAATCTACGTCAGTAGTTTCCTGAGCATCTGATATGGATATTCCAAAAAATGCTAAAAAAACACAAAAAAATACATAATAAAACAGCTTGCTCATTCCCGGGTGAAGTTACTGTTAATACAATTGATATAATTTAAACGTCAAAATTATAAATTCTGTTGCCAAAATGATTTTATCTTATATAAATAATTGAATTTCAGTTATTTATATTTCTCAATGGTGGATGAAAATGCTAGAAGATCGGATTCTTTAAATCGGGGACTCATTAGCTGAATTCCAAATGGAAGCTCATTAGAATGGCGACCTGTAGGAATTGAGATAGCCGGAATACCCGTAAGATTAGCCTGTACAGTATAGATATCTTGTAGATACATTGTGACCGGATCTTTTATAGCATCCAGGTCAAAAGCGGTTACCGGAGTTGATGGAGAAATGATGAAATCAAAATTCTTGAAAATCTCATCAGTGCGATCTTTGAGTACCCTACGGACTTTTTGTGCTTTATTATAATATGCATCATAAAATCCTGCGCTCAAGACAAACGTTCCTAACATGATCCTACGTTTCACTTCTTTGCCAAACCCCTCGCTTCTGGATTTACGAAATGCAGAATCGATGTCAGTAGTTTGTGCACTGCGATATCCATATATTACTCCACCATACCTTGACAAGTTGGAAGAAGCTTCGGCAGTTGTCAGTACATAATATGCAGGCACCATCAGATCTAAAAATGGAAAACTTACAAATTCCAAATGATGACCATCTGCCTTAAGTTTCTCAATTACTTTCTCTAAGTGTGCTTTTATTTCAGGATCAAGGCCAGAATCTTCATAACATTCCTTTATAATAGCTATGCGTCTTGGCTGATGTGTATCATAATTACTGATCTGCTCTGTAAAGCTTTCCACCGAGGTTTGAGTTGCCGTTGCATCAAATTCATCAGGACCTGAAATGATCTCAGTGATAAGAGCAGCATCGTACACATCATTTGTAATTGGACCAATCTGGTCAAATGAGGATGCATATGCAATTAATCCATGTCGTGACACACGACCATACCCTGCTTTAAACCCAACTAGTCCGGTAAATGAAGAAGGTTGCCGAATCGAACCTCCAGTATCGGATCCAAGGGCTGCGGTACATAAGCCAGCAGCTACTGCTGCTACCGACCCTCCTGAGGAACCTCCTGGAACCTTTGATTCATTCAATGGATTTTTTACAGGACCAAATGCTGAATTTTCATTGGAAGAACCCATTGCGAATTCATCACAATTCAGTCGTCCTATTATTATTGCATCTTCTTTCAAAAGCCTTTCAACAACAGTAGCAGAATACAAAGACTCAAAACCCTCAAGGATCTTTGATGATGCTGAAACCTTATGCCCTTCGTAACAGATATTGTCTTTAAGTCCAAGCACCATTCCAGCCAATCTTCCAGCCTTTTTTTTTGCTATTCTCTTATCTACTTCAATTGCTCTGGAAATTGCTTCCTCAGCATAAACTTCCCTGAAGGCATTCAGATGGCTTTTTTGCTCTATTTTGCTGAGATAAGTAGAAACAAGTGATGCACAAGTTGCTTCTGCACTACTGATCTGTGCTCTAATTTGTCGATATGTAAGATTGCTCTTCAATTAGGATGCTAGGTTGAATTGCAAAGATAGAAAGTGTTTGTAGATAATCTGAATGATAACTTAAAACTTGACGTTAAGAGAATTAGATTTCTGTGACTGGATCTTCAGTAAATAAGGTATAACACTCAAAACAAATGCCATGAAAGAGAGCAGCACCAGCAATATGAAACTACTTGTATTTCTTAAGAGTAGTGCTGTTATGATAAACACCAAATTCACTGCATAAAGGGTTATACATGCTTTTCTGTGAGAAAACCCAATATCTAATAACATGTGATGTAAATGATTCCTGTCGGCATTAAAAGGACTTTTCTTATTTAGCAACCTTATCACAAAAACCCTAAACATATCTACTAGCGGAATGATCAATATTGCAATGGCCATTGCAGGACTTGAGCGAAATGGAAACGCAAATGGCGGAGAAGCGAAACTCAACTCAATAAAACTTATAGCCAATATGGATAGTATCAATCCAACGATCAATGATCCGGTATCACCCATAAAAATATTAGCCGGTGAAAAATTATAAACTAAAAATGCGAGCAATGAACTGAATAACGTGAAAGAAAGGATGCACAGTGAAATATGATTATAGTTATAAAACCACAATCCAAAAGTAAAAGATGCTATGGCTCCTATTCCTCCTGCAAGTCCATCAATTCCATCAACAAGGTTGAACGAATTAATAATGACAAGAATCGTAAATATTGAAAATAACACACTGATCCAATAAGGAAGCTCATATACTCCCAGGATTCCATATAAACTGGTGATTCTAATGTTGGCAAAAAGAACAATAATGACTGCTGACACCAATTGACCAATGAATTTCTTTCTTGCAGTTAATTCAACAATATCATCTTTTATCCCTATAAAGAATTGAACTATAATTGCAGCAATGATGTACTGAGTGACAAGGTTATCAAATCCAGCAGACCAAAATGTAAAACTAAAGACCACACCAGCAAATATCGCAAGCCCCCCGAGAGTTGGAACACTTGCAATATGCGATTTCCTTTCACTTGGTTCGTCGATCAGGTTCTTAATGATTGCCACCTTAATTATAGACGGAATAGCTAGGAATGTTATTAAAAATGCAGTTATGCAGCCAAACGTAATATTGATCATAGTGCTATTGCTGAAGCAGTACAAAAGTACCTTGTTTTATTGGAACTACTCCTCATAAATATATTAAATAAATTCCTAGTACTTTTTCACTTGGCATTGAAGTGTTAATATAAATATTTCAATCAAATTTTGCAATTTATTGAGATACGAATACCATCAAAAATCAAGATAACGGTTTGTTAGGCTAGTAGTTATCCCCAAAAAGTAAAATGTAGTATTTGAAGTGCCAATCCTGTTCTTTGTATTTCGTATTCTGACTCCACCCTGCAATGCAAGATTGTATGCAGGATTGATCACATACCATGTACGAAATGATATGTGAGTCATATCGGTTGTTAGACCTTGCCCTGTTTCATTCCCATACTCCAGCTCTCTGGAGTCATAACTCAAAAGTACATTGTTACCGTAATTTGCCGGGTTGCCAATTGAATCATAATCATAACCTACTTGTGCAATGTTCACCATAACTTCAGCATTCAGTCCTTTATATGCCCATGAAACACCTGCAATTGCTTCTGTGAAATTGGCACCTAATGGATGAGCAAGAGGTTGGTTAAAATGAGCATATGCTGTTCTGGTGGTTCGATGTTGATATAGATATGGCCGGGCGTAATTATACTCTGCAAATACATCCAAATGCTTCACACCCAGAAAATGAAACGCTCTTGCTCCCAATTGGAACCCTTGTTTATTACCCCACCATCCGTTACCGGACTTCACTTCATTAATTTTAAATTCATCCAACATGAGCTGACCATAGATATAACTATTTTCAGTGGTCATGTATTTAAGATTAAACCCTAGTAATACATTATCGGGTGAACCAATAGAGAATTCTACTGGTCTCAGGAAGATGATAGGATTCAGATAATTGATATCATATCCTCTGGCACTATCATCCCAAATTATTGCCTCCATAAGACCAAGAGAGAGTCGTTTTCCTATATTAATATCCAGATAATGAAATGTCCCATACTTACGATCAAATGCATCATCATTAATTGTTTGATAAGGACCATCCTGAAAAAATGTATATAAAACCATATACTTTATCTTCCAGAAATTTGCATTGATCTTAAAAAAAGGATAGTTGTATGTATTATCTGATAATAACATAGATCTATATCCATCACCAATGAAATTTTTATCATGTCCGAATTGAAAGCTGAAGTATTTTTTCAACCTGTAAGAGATTGTACCATTTACAGTGCCATAATCGTATCGACCATTCAGAGTTTTTGTTCTAGCTCCACCTGGAACAACGTTTGTAGCTTCAACCAATGAGTCAACGTAATTTGGAAATTCCGCAAGGGATTCCATAAAGGATGTTTGAAAAGAGAACCTCTCTCCAAATTCTCCTCCAGCAACAATTCCTCTTGAGTTGATGGTCATTGTTTTACTACCTAAATCATCAGAAGCACTACCTCCAACAAACTCAATGTATGGACTTGCCCAAACATGAAAATCTTCTTCACGATGATCAAGAAGGTGCTCTCTCCAGATTTTTCTGCCTATCCATTTATCACTCCAGATCTCTTTCTTGCGATCGAAATACATGACTGAATCAGGATCCACGAATTCTTCAACTTCATTACTTATATATGGTTTGACAGAAGTATGGAAAGTAGGATGAAATCCATATACAGAATGATCATACATTCTGGTGATATCACGCTGTAAGGGAGTATAATAATGTTGGGAAAAAGAAGAGAGCGGAATCAAAAATAGAAATATGGCGATGAAAATAAGCTTCCAATGAATTCTCATGAAGTGAAGATATAAAATTCTATTTCATAACGCATACCAGATGCATTCAACTTATCTACCAGATTTGGTTAAAAATCCTTCAAATGCATTTAAATACTGTTTTGCAATATTTTGCCAATGAAAAGTGGATTTTATTTTTTCCATATTCCCTTTCACAAAACTGTCTTTGTTGTTAAAGAAGTTGGAATCCTTGTTGATTAAGGAAGTAATCTCCTTACTATTTAAAAAATACCCTGCATTGCTAGCGGTGACCCATCGATTAAAATCATTCCCATGTGCTATGATAAATGCTCCTGACGCCATTGCCTCTAATAGTGATGGATTGGTGCCTCCGACAGAATGACCATGAAAATAGTATTTACAAAAATGCCTTAGATCATTTAATTTCTGTAGGTCATAGATACCACCAAGAAAACGAACCTGAGAATTATTTTTATACTTAGCTTCAAGCTTTTTACCATAAACAGTATTTACTTTTCCAACTATAAGAATAGGTTCTTCAAGATTTGAATCAACATAACCTTCCAATATCATTTCAATGTTATTCTCGGCTTCTAATCTGGCAATGATCAAACTGTATGAGTTTTTCTTCACATTAAATTCTGCGATCTTTTCCTCGTTGAAGCTTTCAACCACATTGCTTCCATATGCGATACAAGTAGAATCAATCTTATAGGTCTTTCTTAGATAGTCCCGTATTCTTTCATTATCCGCTATATGGTATTGAGAGTATTTTGCACCTAGTTTCTCAAACCACAATGCAAGTTTCTTAACTGTACTATTCCATTTGTCCCTTTTCCATTCAAGTCCATCCATATTGGTAACCAATATAGATCTCCTGAAATCCAATATAGGGTAAAACACAGATGCAGTAGTATATCCTAACATTAAGATTACATCAAATTCATATTTAATGGCGTGCCTCATACACAAGTAATCGTAAATAAAATTCCCTCCTGCCCCTATTTTCTTTTCAGGGTTGTAAACATGTTTTATACTGACCTTATTAAAGTTTGTTTGCTGATAGGGGTGATCGTGAGAATTATATACAGTAACATCATGGCCGGATTCTACAAACAATACTGATAAAAACTCAGCACATTGTTCAAATCCACCATAATCGTTTGGGATCCCCCGAGTACCTGCAATGGCTATTTTCATAATCCGACACGAAGGTAATCAATGGTGCATGTATCAAAAAGTGTATCTAGATTTGTTGGTAATAACTTATTGTGTGTTCAACCACATCAGCCAGCTGGATCGGCAAGTTACTTGAGGTCATGGGATGCACTCCACCAAATGTATGATCACCCTGTTGAATCTCCAATAATCTGATAGAATTGCCATGTGATAAAAGTTCTTTTGCATGAGATACAGGAACTGTTTCATCATGTGTTCCATGAATCAGCAGAACTGGAGTAGTCATATTGGCTACACACTTTTCCAGATCGAATCGTGACCTGTATTTAAAAAAATCATCATATAGTTGAACATACATTGGCATATTCTGTCCGGTACGGGCATTTTCTACATAGATTACTCCATGTTCTTTCCATTTTCTTATTTCCGCTAAACTAATGTATCGGTTAAAACTGGATACCGAACCCCAGGTAACAACACCTTTTACCCTGGAGTCTTCTCCAGCTTTTAATATACTTATGCCTCCTCCTCTACTATGTCCTAAAAGTAAGATCGATGAGGGTGTAATCACTTCCAGTTCATCTATTGCAAAGTTAATCACTCGGTCGAGGTCATTGAGTTCATGCGTGAAGTTATTGTTGCCAAATGCATCAAGATCTGTGAAATCATATGGTGATTCAATGGTAGTTCCATTAAAAGCAAAATTATATTTTATAAAATGAAAACCTTGAAGTGCAAAGCGTTTAGCAATAAGGTCGAAAGGTCCCCAATCCTTGAACCCTTTGAATCCATGAGAAAATATTATAGCTGGCGAGTTTGCACCCTTTACTGACAAAGCAATATCCGCTAAAAAAGGTCGTCCATGAACACCTATTAAGTGCTGATTTCTCAGGAAGACCACTTCATCGTTAAAG
>Ga0055584_100004556_pt1 | contig 13587 bp, 8 predicted proteins | sample OSDHelmetaG_FD_58716 | JGI IMG/M metagenome (GOLD analysis project Ga0055584, IMG submission 58716) | Pelagic marine sediment microbial communities from the LTER site Helgoland, North Sea, for post-phytoplankton bloom and carbon turnover... | ecosystem: Environmental > Aquatic > Marine >... | reverse complement strand
GCCAGTTCACGCACATGAGTGGTGGCGGTTCGGCGATCGGGATTCCGTGTCATCAGTGATACCAAACCCTCGTCCAGCGCGAGGTCGATTCGGTCGGGATGATTCTGTTCACTGGCTGCGCGTAGTTCCTTGGCTTTCGCTCGTAGGAATTTCTTGTCCGCCGGCGTGGCCAGTGGAACAACCGATTCGGCGAGATTGGCACCGATCAGGAGATCGAGGGAAATGTCCTGTGACGCCTGGGTGCGTTTGATGAAGTCTCGCCGCCACGTCTTGAAGTGATCCACCCAGGCGACAACCGTGTAGACGAAGCGGCCGATCTCGCGAATTTTGAAAGAAGCCTGCCAGCGGTCGTTTTCCAACGGCTCCATCGGCAATTCGAGCCATTCCCTGGCATCTTCGTGGCGGTAGCAAAGAACCGCCGAAATCATGTCATGACCGTCCGCGAAGATGTCCGCCTCCACCACGATCTCTTCTCCCGGCGTCCGCTTGATGCCGAACCGTCCGCCGTCCACCTCCGGAGTCACGCTTTCGATGACGGCCCGCTGTCGTCCGTGGGAGACACCTTTGAGGGATGAGCGGGAAGATGATTTCTTCTTTGTCGAGGCCTTCTTTTTCGTCGCCATTAGATCGGGTGATAGTGGTGTAAATCGCCAGTTGCCCGGTGCTGTCCGCGTTCAGGTCAACTGTGGAGTGGCAAGTAACAAACAGAGACGTTTTTCGCAATCTTCGATTGCGAATCTATCGTGCTGAGCGGCCTTCCAAAAAGCTCAACAGCATTCTCTCGGTGATCGCTCCGGTGGCATTGTGACCTTTGCCGACTGCCTTGTAATGAATCACGTTTCCGTTCAGGTAACTGAACTCCTGCAGCTCGCCGTCGGTTCGGTTCGACTTGGTCAGTTTGGATCCTTTGTATCCCATTGCCTGTGCCCATAGAAATATGGACTCTTCGGCCGCGACGAACGCCAGTTTTCCGCCTTTCGCAGGGATGACTGGTGACGGACCTCCGCGATAGGGGACGAGTCGATCTTCCGTTCCGGAGATGTTCAGCAGGCGTTTGCCTTTCATGGGCGTCGTTGCTTCCCGGTAGTCGTTGTCTTCACCCTTGGCCTTAAAGTTCTCGCCGTCGTGTTGGAAGACGTTTAGCGGACTCACCGCGCTAATGTAGTTCTTGATGTTGGGCAGTCTGCTTTCAATCGCCATCTGATTGACGAGTGCCGCACCGTTTGAAGACCCCATGATGGTGAAATCATCCTTCTGAATATTGTCGAATTTCGCCAGTCGCCTGACGATGGCTTCGATGAATCCCCGATCGTCCGCCTTTGATCGTTCGGACACGATGTTCCAGCTCTTCAGATAGCCATTGGCGAAAACCATCACATAGCGATTTGCCACGTTGCGATAACGACGGGTCAGGCCCTTCATCGCCCCGGCGGCGTTGCCGCCATTGCCATGGAGAAAGATGAAGACCGGAAGTTTCAGTTCCGTCGCAGCGGGAGGGACTTTCACGTGATAAGCACGTTTGAAATCGCGTTCTTGCGACCACGTTTGCGAAATCGAGTATTTGCCGGATTTGAGATCTGCTGCTGAGGACAACAGCGATGTTCCGAAGATCACGCTGACGAAACCGAGATGTCGAAGACAGTTCATTTTATTGCGAGAGAGTCGATCGGAATCACGGAAAGTCCGCATTCCTCTTTGCCGATGGAGTAGACGACGTATAACTGCCCGTCGTGTTCGTAGCCGTAGGGGTAAGACCATTGCTTGCTCTTGGCAAAGCCCTTGAAGCGGGGCGCTTCCGATTTGCCATGCCGGACCCGCCACATCCGGTTCAGCGTCAGAGCTCCGGGTTGGCCGGTCGAAAGCACGAGAGTGTCGCGATTGCGGAAATTGGATATCAAATATAGCTGCCCGGTTGAAAGTTTCCCGAGATAGGCCTTGGCTCGAGGCATTGGCAGATTGCTCGGTTGGGCTGTGGACCACGTGCGGCCGTAGTCTTCGCTGCGCGAAATCCAGGCGATGCCGCCGCCGCCTCGGATGACGGCCAACACGGTCGATCCTTCCGCCCAGACGGTTGTTTCCGCAAAACTCGGGGCGAGGCGTCGATGATAGGGGATCAGAATGGAATCCCACATTTTTGTCAGGTCATTGCCCTGACTGATCGCGATGACCGGCAGACCGTCCTTGTCCTGTCCGCCGGTGATGAAGTTGCCGTTGTCCATCTTCACAAGCTCGTCGTAGGGCCAGCAGTTGGTCATCACGATGCCGCGGGATTCCCAGCTGTCTTCGCTCTTGTTCAGGACAAAGGCCTCACCCTGCAGTCCCGGGAAGCGCTTGCCCAATGTGCCGATGCCGAAACGGGCCGCGATGGTCCAGACCTGATCGTTGTGCTCAAACAGAGCACCGTGGCTGTGCCGTTCGGCACCATCGAATCCGGGCCCGATCATTTCGAGATCCGACCAGGTGCGTCCGCCGTCGGTGGAGCGTTTTCCCTGCAGTGTTTCGTGCGGGCCGTTTTCATTCACCGGACTATTGGCCCAGTTCGCGTAGAAGACTCCTTTGTGTTCCACAATGGCCGCTCCATGCAGAAACTTGTAGCCATCGGCGTCTGGCCGATGGATGACGCGATGCTCGATGTCTTTCGCAAAGGGAATGGATTCCGGATCCTTGGGAATGACCGGCCCCGTCCACAATGGGTAAGGCTCAGGCAGAGGTGCGACTTTTCCTGGATTGGGAATGGCAGTGCCGGATTCGATCACCAGATCATCGATGAGATACCAGGCCTTGGACGCGATTCGAGTTCCGGAGACGAGGCTGAGTCCGCCATAGGGCAGGTCGATGCGATATGCGGCAACAGTGGCGGTTTTCTTCTTGGGCAGATTTCGATCTCCCGGACGGGAAACCCAGAGATCGATGCCGCGCTGTTTTGCATTCATGACCGCCCGCACGCGATGCCAGACTGGGTTGCTCTGATCCTTTGAAGCCGTGATCTTTGCCGGAACAGTTATCCAACTTCGCTCACGTCCGTCGTAGTGCTGTAGTCGCCCGTTTTGCACGCAGAGGTTGAATTGGCTGGCATCCTTTCCCCGAGGTTCCTGCGTCCATATATGGAAAGCTCTTCCACGGCTGGCCGACACCGCGAACGAGAATTCGACGGCAAGGTTTGTTCGCGACGATTCGAACCAATGCGACAGCGCGACCAGGCCGCCATGTGAAGAACGCTGCCCGCGCAACGCACCTTTCAGGCCGACCACATCAGGAGCTGTACCTTTGTTAAACGAGACCCAGCCTTTTGGAGCCGCGGAATCAGGGACATTGTTAAAAGCTGAGGAGAAGACCGTCTCCCGTTGCTGTGCCATTGACGTGCAACACGCGAAAATCAGTTGAAGGAACAAGATGTGTTTCATGACCGAAGAGTTCCATGAGGATGAACCACGGAAGTGACAGAAGACACGGAAAACTGGCATGGAAATGATTTCGTAGCGGTGACTTTCAGTCGCCGTAAATTGTGTTCGATACACGTAGGTGAGGCTGTGAAGGCTTTGCCTTCATCGGCGACTGAAAGTCACCGCTACGAGTTTCACTTTTGTGTCTTTCGTGATCGGTAAGGAATCAACGGCTCAGCTTTGATTTTTTTCTTTTTTTGCCGGCTGGCGGGGCCCAAACCCTCTGGGCGAGATGTCCGGGGGCGTTCGATCTTCGTGGCATTCTTTGGAATCCGGAGCGGGGTGAGCTTGGCTCTCGGAAGTGTCTTCAAGTGGATGTCTTTGATCTCGACGCGGTTGGCATTGCCGCGATGGAGTTGGATGGCGATGAGGCCTTCGAGGGTTCGGCCTTCGTGATGATCGGTCAGTTCGGATGTGACCTTGCCATTGACCATGTGGATAAGGTGATTGCCGCGGGCAATGACCGTAAATTCGTTCCATTGGGAGGTGTCTGCTTTCACCGGTTCGTGCTCGGAGAGGAGCCAGCGTTGGCCGTCGGGATCGAGGAGCACGTTCTTGCCGTTGAGTCCGAACAGTCCGCGGCCCTTTTCCTCGTAGGTCATGCCGGTGTGTTCGACGGCGGGGTGAACGTCGTTCTGATAGCCGGAGATCACCCATTTGCCGATGTCGGGTCTTTCACGACTGCGATATTGAATGCCGGAATTGTTGTCTCCCACGACACGGATGGTGGCGCGCAGTTCGAAGTCTTTCACTTCACCGCCGCGCCAAATGAGGAAGGAATTGTTCTTCAATGCAGTCGGGCCGGCGCAGGTGCCGATGATGATTCCGTTTTCGATTTTCCAGAGTTTCGGGTCGCCGTCCCAGCCGGTGAGATTCTTGCCGTTGAAAAGGGATTTGAACCCATTGTGCCTGGCTGTCTTGCGAGGCTTGGCCTTGAGGGTGGCGATGAGGTAGTCGGTCGGGGTCTTGTGTTTGACGCCCTTGGCGCCGGGAAAGACGAGTTCGCAACCGACTCCGGTGGCTTGGCAGTGTTCCTGCAACTTCACGCCGAAGTTGGACGTGTGGGTGGGGTCCTTCTGATTCTCTCCAATGGCCGGTGGACGGGAGTAGATCAGGTAAACCGGCGGATCGTCCCTAGTCACGTTGTGATAGGGTGAATATTCGTCAATCAGCGGGAGGATGTTTGCGTGGCCGGCGAGAAATTTGGCGAAGTTGCCGAAGCCGAAGGCGTGTCCGCCGTAGCGGCTGTTGGGGGTCCATTCCTTCATCTGTTTCGGATCCAAAGTGGTCTGCGCACCGGTGACGGCGGCGCACCACAGTCGGCTGGATTCGCGCGCGACCGGATCGTCGCTGTCCGGATCAGCCAGATCATCGTGAAATGCGAGCCACAGGCTGGAACAGGCTCCGGCAGAACCGCCGGCCGCGCCGATACGCTCCTTGTCGAGGTTCCATTCCTTGGCCTTGCTGCGGACGAATTGTAGAGCCCGCGCAGCATCGTGGAGCGGGGCCTTCACCGGTGGTTTGATGCCGAGTTCATCCGCCTGTTTCACGTAGCGGTAATTGCAGGCGACGACGGAGATTCCGGCGTCCAAAAGAGCCTTGGCGTCGGCAAACCGTTGCAGCCGTTCTTTGGAACCTCCTTGCCAGCCGCCACCGTGGATCACAAACGCGACGGGTGTCGGCTTGTCCGACTTCGCTTTCCAAAAGTCGAGAACGTGCCGCGCGTGATTGCCGTAACGTACGGAAGCAACCGTCGGCTTGGGCACGGCGGCATCGTAGCGCTCTGCGCGTTTGGTGGTCTGTTTGCCCTTGGACTTTGGTGCCGCATCGATTGGGCCGATGGCCAACCAAAGGCAAGGCAGAAGGAGCAGGAGTGATTTCATGCGACAGACTCTCCGGGAGGAATTGCGTTTCGACGAAGAAAAAAGTTCTCGGGTCACCTGTTTGGAGTATCCATCTCTTTTTTGGGACGTATGTTTAGCTCCGCGAAATGATCCTATCGCCTGAGTTTCGCTGCGCACCTTCGGCTTCTTTCACGTCCTCCGCAGCAAAGAAGACCGCGTCGCGGCACCATTGCCCACGGCTGAATCCCCCGGGTGCTCGTGATCGATGACGAGAGCAGTGTGCTGCGCGCGATTTCGCATCTGTTGACCCAGTAAGGCTACCAGGTGACCTGCATTGATCTGCCGAACAAGACTCTTGAGGTGGTGAAGCTGCTGGGGCCGTTTGATCTGGTGATCACGGATATTCTGATGCCGGACTGCGATGGCTTTGAACTCATCGGCGAGCTTCGGAATGAGCTCCCTGACATGCGCATCATGGCAATCTCAGGAGGCAAGTTTTTCGGGAACAAAACCTTCGCGGACTGCGCGCATGAAGCCGGTGCGGACGTGGCCTTGCCGAAGCCCTTTAATTACAAGGAACTCATGACCGGTTTGCGCAAGGCGTTGAACGAGGACGTGTAGGGTCGCCCTTGCGGGCTCTGAAATGGGTTACGGGGATTCTCGCTGTTGACCGCTGGCGCTGGGGGAGGGTGTTTGTTGAACGGATCATTTCTTCGGAACCGGTTTTACGCTGCTCTGGGTTTGGATTCCCCATTGGCTCAAGGCTGTGAAGAACTATTTCTGACTTCCGCTTGATGGCTGACAAATGTCAGGTAAATTGCCGCTCCATGTCAGAGCGAACCAAACGAGGCGAAACCCGGGAGCGTGTTTATCGCTTTGTGCGGGAGCGGCTGGAATCGGGACTGCCACCGACGGTGCGGGAGATCCAGAAAGCCTTTGGTTTTGGGGCGTTTCAGACGGCGCATGGGCATTTGGAGCGATTGGTGGCGGATGGGCGTCTGGCCAAGCGGGCGGGGGAGGCGCGCGGATATTGCCTGCCGGGCGAACAGTTCGAACGACCGGCGGCCATGGTGCCGATTCTGGGGCGGGTGCAAGCCGGTGCCCTCAGCACGGCGGTGGAGGATCTGGAGGGGTATGTGTCGGCAAAATCGACAAGCTCGGAGGATCTGTTTGGATTGCGGGTGCGCGGCGATAGCATGGTCGGAGTGGGGATTCTGCCGGATGACATTGTGCTGGTGCGTTCGCAGCCGACGGCTGATTCGGGGGACATTGTCGTGGCCCTGGTGGGAGATGAGGCGACGGTGAAGACTTTGCGCATTCGGCGCCGGAGGGTTGAGTTGCATCCTGAGAATCCGGATTTTGAACCGATCATTCCCGCGCCGGGTGAATGTTCAATTCTGGGGAAGGTGATTGAAGTGCGGCGGGAGTTGGAGGCGGGGAGGTTTTGAAAGCTTCAAACCCAGCGCCAGCGGTCAACCCCTCGGTGGGGAGAGCGTACCCGCGAGCCCTGACCAGAGTCCCGGAGGGACGAAAGAGGAAAACTTCAATCTCCAAACTTCAATCTTCAAAGAAGCATCAAGCTCCAGACTTCAATCGGAGGGCGTTTGCGAATCGATACGCTTTTGATTGGATTTTGAAGCTTGAAGCTTGGAGGTTGAGGTTTTGCCTCGCTGCTTCTGGTGCTCGCATTCGGTATGTAATTGATCTCCGCTTTTTCTGTCGCCCTTTCAGGGCTCTGAAGTGGGCTCGTGGGTACACTCTCCCCACCGGAGTTGGGACCGCTGGCGCTGGGGGAGAATGTCTGTTGGGAAAGGAATGGGTTGCTGATGGAAAATGAGAGCTGCATCTATGAGGCTTCAGGGCGGAGCAATCCATCGGCGGGTGTTCATGTTCAATCCGATGGATCGACGGTTGTGTTTCTGACGGTGAAAACTTTAAGGAAGCGTCCTTGGTTGGCTGATGAGCTTGCCCACCGATTGATTCGGGAAACTTGGCTTGAAGCGAAGGCGTGGTTGGTGAGCGACTACGTTCTGATGCCGGATCATCTGCATCTGTTCTGCATGCTTGGGGAACTGGAAACTGAGATTGAAAATTGGATTCGATATTGGAAAAGAGAGTTTCGAAAGAAGCATGATCACACTGATTGGAAATTCCAAAGCCGCGGCTGGCATCACCGTTTGCGCGCGGATGAATCCTACGCAGAGAAGTGGCAATACCTGCTGGAGAATCCGGTCCGCAAGGGATTGGTCAGGGAGCCAACTGATTGGCCATACCGAGGGAAGGTGTTTGATCTCCAATGCTAGCGCCAGCGGTCAACCCCTCGGTGGGGAGAGTGTACTCACGAGCCCTGATCAGAGTCCCGCAGGGACGAAAGGGGGAAACTCCAATCTCCAAACTTCAATCCTCAAAGAAGCACCAAATTCCAAACTTCAATCGGAGGGAGTTTGCGAATCGATACGCTTTTGATTGGATTTTGCAACTTGAAGTTTATCTGGAGTTTGAGGTTTGGAGTTTGAGTTTTTGCCAAGCTGCTTCTGGTGCTCGCATCCGGTACGTAATTGATCTCCGCTTTTTCTGTCGCCCATTCAGGGCTTTGAAGTGGGCTCGTGGGTACACTCTCCCCACCGAGGTGTTGACCGCTGGCGCTGGTATCGGGGGGCAAAGGTTTCTTCCTGACGTAGCTTATTGGAGTTTGAAGCTTGGAGCTTCCCCATCCCCTGTCCAACCCTGCGCGGCAGGCTTTCATCCGTAATATGAAAGTTCTTCCCAATATCAAAGGTGTGCTCACAGCTAGCCGTCTTCCGGAACCGACGGTGGCGGATGATTGGCGGTTGAAGACGACGGCCGGCCGGTTGGTGGAGATTTCCAGTGTCGGGAATACGGCGGCGTTGACGATGGCGGCAACGTTGGTTCTGGAAGCCCAGCGTAGCAACGAGCCGGTCGCCTGGATTTCGGCGCGTGATTCAATTTTCTTCCCACCGGACTTCGCGGCTTCGGGGATCGATCTGGAGGCGCTTCCGGTGGTGTGGATTCAGGATGTGGCCAAGGCGGCGCGGGTGACGGATACCTTGTTGCGTTCGGGGGGCTTTGGATTGGTGGTGCTGGACCTGGACAACGCGGGGAAGTTGCCGATGGCGGTGCAGACCCGGTTGGCCGGCTTGGCCAAACGACATCATGCCGCGTTGATCTGCCTGACGCGTAGGGATGGCCGGATGTCCAACCTGGGATCGTTGGTTTCGTTGCGCGGCGAGAGTTCGAAACAGCGTAAAGACTTCAATCGTTTTCACTGTGAACTGCAGGTGGTGAAGGACAAGCGGTGTTCGGCGACCTGGCAGCATTCGGAGATTTGTCATGGACCGGATGGCTTGTGTTAATCTGCCGGCGATGCCGTTGCAGGTTCTGCTGAGGAGTCATCCTGAGTGGGAGCGACTGCCCGCTGCCGTGGTGGATCGCGACAAGCCTTCCGGCCTCATCCAGTGGGTCAACGAACGTGCCCGTGCCAATCGCATTCTGCCGGGCATGCGTTACGCGGCAGGACTCGGTCTCTCGCATGAACTGCGCGCGGGAGTGGTGACGGTGACGGAGATTGCCACGCAGGTAGAGGGGCTGATTCGTCGCTTGGCGCGCTTCAGTCCGGACGTCGAACCTTCGGACAGGGAACCGGGGGTCTTCTGGGTTGATGTGTCGGGGTTGCGACGCCTGTATCCGTCGCTGGAGCAATGGGCACGGATTGTTCGCGGCAATCTACATAAGGCTGGTTTTCATTCTGTCATCAGTGTGGGGTTCACTCGCTTCGGTACTTACGCGGCGTCCATGTCTGGTTCGCGCGATCTGGTCTTCCGCAATGTGAAGGAGGAACAGGCGAAGGTGAAAACCGTCACGCTCGATCGTCTGGGCCTGGAGCAGAAGTTGCGCGACAAACTGCTCAAGCTTGGCGTCCGCACTTCGGGCGATTTCATGAAGCTGCCGGCCGAGGGAATCCGTAAACGTTTCGGTATTGAGGCGCAGGAACTACACCGGCAGGCCAATGGTAAAACCTGGACACCAATCCAGGCGGTGCCTCTGCCGGAACCGGTCATTCGCAAGACGGTCCTGGATTATGCGGAGACGAATGCCGATCGCCTCTGTGTTCTGATTGGCCCTTTGTTGCATTCCATGTTGGGAGATTTGTCGGAGCGGAAGCAGGCTCTGCGCAATCTGCGCTTCCGGCTTACCCTCGATGACAAGCGTGAGTTGGATGAAGACCTGTTTCCGGCTGCGCCGACGCTTGATGGCAAACAACTGATGGGCCTGGTTCATCTGCGGTTGGAGTCCCTGGCCCTGTCCGCCGGGGTGGTGGAATTGAAGATGCATGCCGCCGGTGTTCCCGCGACCGAGCGTCAGCTTACGCTCTTTCGCGAAACCCCGCGTCGTGATCCCAAAGCCGCCGAGCGAGCTTTTGCCAAAATTCGTGCGGAGTTCGGGAACAAAGCGGTGATGCGCGCTCGCCTGCATGAAGGTCATTTGCCCGAGGCGCAATACGTCTGGGAAGCGATGAAGGAAATGTCTCGGGCCAAACCGGTGGAGGATCGGCAGCTCACTCTGATTCGCCGGCTCTATTCCAAGCGTATTCCTTTGCCACCGCGGTCGCGTCACGAACCGGACGGTTGGCTTATCGCTGACATGGCGGATGGCCCGGCTGAAGAGACATTGGGGCCTTATGTTGTTTCCGGCGGTTGGTGGACCCGGGAAACCGTTCGCAGCTATTACTACGTCCGCGTGAGAAGCGGTCGTTGGCTCTGGATCTACAACGATCACAAGCGGCAACGTTGGTATCTGCAAGGCGAGGTCGAGTGAGACATGAGGTCCGTCATCCCTAGCGCCAGCGGTCAACACCTCGGTGGGGAGAGTGTACTCACGAGCCCTGATCAGAGTCCCGAAGGGGCGGAAGCGGTTTGGTCATGTAGTTTACTTTCTCTGTCGCCCTTTCAGGGCTCTGAAGTGGGCTCGTGGGTACACTCTCCCCACCGGAGATTGGACCGCTGGCGCTAAGAGAGGATGTTTATTGGGAAAGGAGCAGATTTATGAAAGAGAATGAAGCTCAGGGACGGAGCAATCCATCGGCGGGTGTTCATGTTCAACCCGATGGACCGACGGTTGTGTTTCTGACGGTAAAAACCTTTAAGAAACAACCTTGGTTGGCTGATGGGATTGCCCACCGACTGATTCGGGAAACCTGGCTGGAAACGAAGGCGTGGTTGGTGAGCGACTATGTTCTGATGCCGGATCATCTGCATTTGTTCTGCATACTGGGGGAGCTGGATGTGGAAATTGAAACTTGGATCAAATATTGGAAGCGGGAGTTTCATCTCAAACACAGCAACGAAGGTTGGAAATTTCAAAGCCGAGGCTGGCATCACCGTTTGCGCGCGGATGAATCCTACGCAGAGAAGTGGCAATACATGTTGGAGAATCCGGTCCGCAAGGGATTGGTCAGGGAGCCAACTGATTACCCATACCGAGGGAAGGTGTTTGATCTCCAATGCTAGCGCGAGCGGTCAACACCTCGGTGGGGAGAGTGTACTCACGAGCCCTGATCAGAGTCCCGAAGGGACGAAAGCAGCTTGGATATGGTCTTTGCCTTTTCATTCAATCCCTCTGTCGCCCTTTCAGGGCTCTGAAGTGGGCTCGTGGCTACACTCTCCCCACCGAGGTGTTGACCGCTGGCGCTGGGGGAGGGGATCACTGATTCGCGATGTCTCATACTGCCAACTACGTGCCGCTGTGGTGCAAGAGCAACTACTCCTTCCTTGAGGGGGCGAGTCATCCGGATGAATTGGTGGAGGAGGCGTGTCGGTTGGGGCTTCGTTCGCTGGCGTTGACGGATCGTGACGGGGTTTACGGGATGGTGCGGGCGCACAAGAAGGCGCAGGAACTCGGGGTGCAGCTGATCGTCGGTTCGGAGGTTACCTTATCCGATAGTTCGACGCTGATCCTGTTGGCGATGAACCGGGATGGATACGCGAATCTCTGCCGGCTCATTTCTCGCGGACGTCTGCGTTGTCCCAAGGGATCAAGTGAGCTTGAGTGGTCGGAGATCTGTGATCATGCGGAAGGACTCATCGCTTTGTGGGGTGGTGAACGAAGTCTGCTGGTGGAAAAGTCCGAACCCGAATTGATTGCCCGCCGGTTGAAGAAGGCATTTGGCGATCGGATCTACGCGATGGTTCCTCGGCATCGCGAAGTGGCAGACGTCATGCGCGAACGCCTCGTGCGTGAACGGGCCAAGGAATATGGCTTCCCGACAGTGGCTTGTATGGAGACGCTTTATCACACGCCGGCCCGTCGGGAATTGCAGGATGTGCTCACCTGCATTCGGCACGGCGTCACGCTTTCGACCGCGGGCCGACTCATCAAACCGAACGCGGAACATGCGTTGCGCGCGCCCCATGGTTTTTCTCGTCTCTTTGAGGACGACCCGGCATCGGTTCAGCGCAGTGAAGAGATCGCGGCGCGTTGCAATTTTTCACTTTCAGAAATTCGCTACCGCTATCCGTCGGAAAGATTGCCCAGTGGCATGACCTCTTCGGAATGGCTGCGGAAACTGACTCTCGACGGCGCGCGCAAGCGATATCCGAAAGAGGGTGTGTCGGCCGCGGTGAAGGGGCAGATCGAGAAGGAATTGAGCCTGATCCGGAAGCTGGATTACGACGGCTACTTTCTGACCATGTGGGAGATCGTCCGCTTCTGTCGCGAGCAAAACATCCTGTGCCAAGGCAGGGGATCGGCGGCGAATTCAGTGGTCTGTTATTGCTTGGGAATCACAGCGGTCGATCCGAAGAGCATCAACCTGTTGTTTGAACGTTTCCTTTCGCTCGAACGCGCTGAGCCGCCGGATATCGATCTGGATATCGAGCATGATCGGCGCGAAGAAGTCATCCAGCACGTATACGGCAAATACGGCCGCACGCACGCCGCGATGGTGGCCAACTTCATTCGCTATCGCAGCAAGTCTGCGATCCGTGAAGTCGGCAAGGTGCTGGGGATTCCGGAAGTTGCCTTGGAACAGCTCGCCCGCAACTTCACGCATTACGAACGCGCCACGCCCGAGGCATTTCAGGAATCACATGGCACGCAGGACAATCGTCTGTGGGAAACGTTCTCGCGGTTGGTGGCCGAGATTCAGGATGTGCCGCGGCACCTGTCTATTCACCCCGGTGGTTTCCTGTTGGGGCATGAACCGGTGCATAATCTGGTGCCCATCGAGAATGCAACCATGCCGGAGCGTACGGTCATTCAGTGGGACAAGGATGACGTGGAAGATCTCGGGCTGTTCAAGGTGGATCTGCTCGGTCTGGGCGCGCTGAATGTCGTTCACCGGGCCTTTGATCTGATCGACGAACACTGCGGCAAGAAGTGGTCACTGGCGACGATTCCGAAAGGCGATGGCCCGACCTATGAAATGATTCAACGGGCCGACACGGTCGGCGTGTTCCAGATCGAAAGCCGGGCGCAGATGTCCATGCTGCCGCGGTTGAAGCCGAAGAATTACTACGACTTGGTCATCGAGATCAGCATCGTGCGGCCGGGACCGATCAGTGGTGGCATGGTGCATCCTTATCTGCGGCGTCGAGACGGATTGGAAGATCCTATCTATCCGCACAAATGTCTGGAACCGGTGTTGAAGAAGACGCTGGGAATCCCGCTTTTTCAGGAGCAGGTCATGCAGTTGGCCATTGTGGCGGCTGATTACACGGCCGGCGAAGCGGACCAGTTGCGGCGTGACATGGCGGCCTGGCGGAAGTCCGGCCGCATTGAACGTCATCGTGTGCGACTGATCTCGCGCATGAAAGAGAAAGGTATCGAGGAGGAGTTTGCCGAGCGGGTGTTCGAACAGATCCGGGGTTTTGGTGAATACGGATTTCCTGAGAGTCACGCCGCGAGTTTTGCGCATATCGCGTATGCCACCTCTTGGTTGAAGTGTCATTATCCGGCGTCCTTTCTCGGTGCGATGCTCAATGCCCAGCCAATGGGGTTCTACAGTCCGGCCACCTTGATAGAGGATGCCAAGCGTCACGGAATCCAAATCCGTTGCATCGATGTCCGTCATAGCGATTGGGAGTGCTCGTTGGAATCGATGCGGGGCAGCGGTGAAGGTTTTGCCGTGCGTATGGGGTTGCGTTACGTGAAAGGCATTCAACCCGGTGATGGAGATCAAATCCTGACAGCACGTGAGGCCCGGTCGTTCGCCTCGCTGGATGACTTTTCCCAGCGCACCGGGTTGGATGAAGGTATGCGTGAACGCCTTGCCGAGAGCGGTG
>Ga0055584_100004555_pt1 | contig 13589 bp, 13 predicted proteins | sample OSDHelmetaG_FD_58716 | JGI IMG/M metagenome (GOLD analysis project Ga0055584, IMG submission 58716) | Pelagic marine sediment microbial communities from the LTER site Helgoland, North Sea, for post-phytoplankton bloom and carbon turnover... | ecosystem: Environmental > Aquatic > Marine >... | reverse complement strand
ATAAATAGGTTGAAGACCTTTAATAATAAAGAGGAATGTGACAGCATTAGGGGGCTTTACATAATTATGCCAATAAAAATAACTATACATAGTATTGATACGAATTCAAATAATGCAATCATATCATTGCATGACGGCAGTGTTGCGTTGTCGGAAAATCAGAATTTAAGGATAGAGATGAACCCGGATGGTTCGGCTAATACACAGTGGCTAAAAACTTATGCAAAGTATTTTGCTTTTCATAAAAGACTTGTCAGATTGGATAGTATTGAGGATGACTTGCTATGAGGCAAAATAAATTTATTGCAACCAAAGATCATGTGATTTTGATTGCAGCTTCAAATGAGGTGGGTGATGAATTATGGGCAGGTCATGATGGATACAACCAACAAAGTTTAGGTGAATATACTTCAAATGCAATTGGTTTCATTGCTAGTGGTTCTGCAAATTCTTTTATACATAATTCTGATGCCGATGAATCTTGGGATCATTATGGATCAGCAAAATCCCCTTTGATGTTGGTTAGGAAAAATTTTTCTGATCTAGGCTTAGTTTCTACTTCTGAAAAAACTATTTTTGGATCTATTCTGAGTAGAGATCGTGTTTTCTCAATTCGCGGTCCTTCCGAAATTCTTTCTCAAAATCTTAATGTTGCAGAATCGCATACAGTTTCCTCTTCAACAGCTACAGTAAATGTCGAAAGAAAATGTAAGGTGTATCAAAAGCGAGATCCGCATACATTCGATAGCATCTACGGGCAAGACCTTGATATAAACGTTATTTCAGATTCTGAAATTGAAATAGAAGGCGTATAATGGACCGAGTATTATTAGGCGAAAAATCATCAGGCGATACCGGCTTGTGGACATCAAAGCCCGGACAAGATGTTAAAACGGCAGAGGGTGGATTTCTTTCTTTTGATTCTTCAGCAGATTTTGGTACACTGCGAGTTCTTCAAACTGGAACATTTCAGATACAATGCAAAAAAACTTTTATGGGGAAGAAGGGTGCGTTGGAAATTGGTTCAGATGAGCAACTTCGTGCCAATGCAGACTATACAAAATTATATCCATCTGAACTAGATGTGATTAATGATTTTAACGATTATTATTCAACGCTTCCCAAAAATGCAAATGTGGCACTGTATGGTTTTGGCGAGAACGAGGTTCCCATTACAGGGAATGCCATTAACCATCAATATGTACAGAATGTATATTGTGATTACGGAACACAGACTATCGAATTCAATCCACCACTTCCTGATCATGTTAAAACTCCGCATATTTCTGTGTTTTTTGCTGTTGGTAATTCTGCGGGGCATTTTCATCCGTGGTATGCAAATGTTAATTGTAGTGGAAGTGATCATGAATGGCAATATGCAAACAGTCAACATTGTGTCCACATGGATTCTGCGTGGTTTCGCGGAAAGTGGTCATTCAGGGAAAGGACGTTTGCTCCATTTGGGACTAATGTGAATGAGCAATTTCCTTCAATACTTGAGACGGCACCGGGAACTTTCTCGGATTCAGATAGGGAAGCTCAGGGTAAGATTTGGGAGTCTCATTTTATAGTTGATGATGGAGCCGGAGTGGTAGAACCGCATTCTGTCAAACCTACTGGTCGAAATCCGGTGCGGAAGACGTCAATCGCTGGCAATCAATACGAGTTAGCTCCGCAGGCGGTCGAAAGGGTTCAGATTGCATGGCACGAAAACATTTCATATAATATTGGAGATACCGATCTGAATTCTCCGACTTCGTTATGGGGAGGAATGTTAAAATCTTTTGCTGGATTGCAGGGGTTGTCATATTTCGCAAATAACACACACTTGAAACTTGATGGATTTATGACCCCAACCCATACACCAACTCCATTTGAAACTGAGATTGCCAAGAAACGAGTCGTTAACCCAGATTCGGAAACTTTGACCTCGACCTCTTCTGGCGCACATCCAGATGCCGGAACAGATTTTGATCCGTATGGCAACTTCAGAAAAAATGTTGGAATGTTTGAAGCTGTGGGTAATTATGATTATGATTCGGTCGAAAACAACGCTTTTGCGAAGGGCTTCGGAATGGATTATAAAGAAGAACTTCCCAGAAAATTCAGAACGAAATATTGGGATGGTTCACAAACAGAATATGAGTGGTGGCCCATTGGTCATGCGAATGGACACTTTACAATTGCAAAGGCAACCAACTCTGGCGGCGTTGATTTGCTCGATCCGAATAGAACCACAGTAAAAAATATGATGCAGGCAGAAGCAACTGCAATGTATGATGCGGGTGAAATTGCAAGTGCTGATGTCCAATTTGGAACTGTTGGAACTGATACTGGATTTATCTCACCCATTCCATCAGATTCAGTTTATTCGGGTGCTGATCCAGCCTATCACAAGCCTTGGGACAGCGAACCATCACCCTACATTGCTGCTGCATATGGAGACTATCGAATTGTAAAGGAAATGGGTGCAGACACCACTCATGAAGGCACACCATTTATTACTGTTGTGAACAAAGGAACCCGATTTTCAAATCAACTTCCTGATACAGAAGCAAAGGGAGTCCCCCCAAACTCTCAATACGAACCCGGCGATGCGTTTTTGAAAACCCGAACTTTTCAGGGTCAGCCAACGAGTCTCGATTCATTTTGGAATTCCTTTTCAAACAACAGATCTCAATGGGTCTCTTCCAATACCCCCTATGGCGAATTTTATTATGCAGACGGTGGTTATGCAACAGACCATTCCCCATACTTTAATTATGGCGGCGGCAAGCAATTATACGCAGCGCAAAAGAGTTCAGTTAGTTCTGGCGGAAACCAATTCGTCAAGATAGTTCCCTCTGATTGGAATGTGCAAAGGCAATCTTTCCAAAAACATAATTGGCATGGTGGCAATCCAAAAGCTGGCGTAGGAACAGAAGGAAGACGATTTGGCTTTGGTGGTGCCGGGTCGGCTGAAGCACTAGGTGGAGAGGGTGAAGGCGTGTTTGATACATATTATGGAAAATATATCGTTTATGATATCGAGGGAGGTGATACTGATGCCTAACAGCACAATTTATGTTTATGATGCGGATACCGGGAAAATTAAATATACAGTTGATCAAATGAGCCACACTCAAATTAATAGGTTTAGGGAGAATGGTGAGACCTTTTTTGTCGGACCAGCAGGTTCAAAGATCTCAGGAACTTTTGTAAAAATGGATGCCAATACAGGAACTCCTATGGGAATCACCCCCCTTGAGCAAATGACTTTTGTTAACTTAAACAAACACGTTGTTGTCGCCAATGGAACTGATGAGGCTGTTATTTCTGGACTAAGAAATGGTATGCGGGTAGATGTGAATCACGAACACTCCTATATTGTGGATGAAGATAGTGGAAATTCTCTTGAGCTTAGCTGCAATAATTTCTCTTATATTCCAGAACAAAATCAAATGACAGTTTATTTAAAATCATATGGGTGCTATGATTCCATGCTTAAAATCAATTTTGTAGAGGAAGATTAAAATGAAATTCCAAAAAGATAATAAAAATATTGCTCTCACAAAGGAATTTAAAGAGCAAGAAGTCAAAGAAAGGCGAGAAAGAGTTGTTCAGGAAATGGAACGCCAAGAAACTGTGGCTCGACTGGAAAAGGAAGTTTGGAAACTGAAGGATGAATATCAGAAGGTTACTGATAGCCTGTTGGCAAGACAGATGTCATATCTTCCCGTGGATCTACAACTCGACATGCTTTGGCATGATATGGATTCTGGTAGCGTCAAGGTGGACAAGCGGCGTGCAAATACATGGTATAAACATATCAAAAGTGTAAAGGATGCATATCCAATTTCTGAAAACTGGAGAGAAGAACTTGGTGAAATTCAATTAGAACTAAATGAACTTATGGCAAATAACAAGATCGAAGTCGTATAAATACTATAAGAGATATATTTCAACACAGGGATGGTTTTAAATGGCAAGCAGAACCCAAAATTTCGTAGTAGATATTGGAACAGACTTTAGTGCAAATGTATATGCATATGCAAATGGTTCTGCTACGGCTGCTTTGGATTTAACTGGATACACATCAGCAAACAGCCTTGTTAAGAGGAGTTTTTATACAGACACCATTGCTGCTACCATAAATGTGGCAGTTGTCGAAACTACAAATGGTATCGTCAATCTTACTTTAGACCGAGCAAACACAATAGCGATGTCCCCCGGAAACTATGTTTATGATGTGGTTATTCTAGATCAAAATACCGCTAAAAAAATAAGACTTGTTGAGGGGATCATCACAGCAACTCCGGGGATAGCAACATAATGGCAGTTCCTACAACACGAGCAACATTCAAAGACTATATTAAGCGAAAGTTGGGTCATCCAGTTATTGAAATTAATCTTGATGAAGATCAAATAGAAGATCGCATCGACGACGCGCTTCGTTTTTGGCAAGAATACCATTTCGATGGAACCGAGAAACTTTTTGTGTCTCATCTAGTTGATGACGATGACATTACACAAAAGTATCTTGATCTGACAAATGCTCAGAACGACTCGATCATAGGCATTAGTCGAATGCTTTCTACATCGGGTCAATCTACAAATATGTTTTCCGTTCGATACCAAATGGCATTTAATGATATTGCAACATATAGTACCCGTGGTGTCAGAGAGATGTCGAATTATTGGATGAGGATGTCTCATCTCAATATGGTTCAGGATCTCATTAGCGGCATGAGCAACCTTCGATTCAATCGAGTGACCAATAAAGTATACATTGATTGGGATTGGGAAGTGGATATCAAAGCCGGGGATTATATTGTTCTTGAAACTTTTCAAAAGGTCGGAGACACTGCCGAACTTTGGGGTGATCCTTTTCTGAAAGATTATGCCACTGCCTTAGTTAAAGAGCAGTGGGGAATGAACCTCAGTAAGTTTGAGGGTGTCCAGCTTCCGGGTGGTGTTACGCTAAACGGGAGAGCCATTCTTGAAGATGCCCGCGCCGAGATCGAACGACTCAAAGAACAAATGTCTCTGGCATATGAGCTTCCTGTTGATTTTATGGTGGGGTAAATTATGCCCACTAATCATTACATTAACCAACATTCAAGCTCCCCCGAGCAAAATCTTATTCACGATCTTATCATAGAAAGTATCAAGTTCTATGGTATTGATGTGTATTGGCTCCCTCGTATTTCATCCGACCAAGCTGATCAGCTTTATGGCGAGGATACCCTTGAAAGCTATAATACTGCACATGTGTTGGAAATGTACATTAAGAATGTGGAGGGGTTTGAGGGTCAGGGTGATTTTCTTTCCAAGTTTGGTCTTGACATTCGCGATCAAATTACGTTCACTACATCTATTCGCAGATTTGATCAATTGGGATCGGGATATGCTCGACCTCGCGAGGGGGACTTGATTTACTTCCCGCTTAACAAAAAACTTTTTCAAATTCAATTTGTGGAACACGAAAGCATTTTCTATCAAGCAGGAACACTTCCAGTATACGATCTTCAATGTGAACTCTTTGCATATAATCAACAAGTTATTAACACTGGTGTTGATGAAATCGACCAGATTGCGGGAACAACTGGACCGAGGGGTCAAGCATTCACATCCAATGCTCTGGCAGAGGCAAGCACAACAGAAGATAACTTGGTGATCGAAAATGAAGCCGATCAGACTCTTGACTTTGATGAAACAAATCCATTTGGGAGGTTCTAGACAATGTTAGCCGAAACCTTTTCACATGGACTGATCCGAGACTTTACGGTTGCGTTTGGAACGCTGTTCAATAATATCAAAATTAATCGTCGTGCAGCGACCGGAGAAGATTCTGACACAATTGCAGTGCCGCTTTCATACTCTCCTCAACAGAGATATATTGAGAGAATCACTCAAGATTTGAATCTGGATCGTCCAACGGCAATATCCCTTCCGCGCATGTCATTTGAATTAGTATCTCTGAACTATGCTCCTGAGCGAAAACTTAACACCATGCAGAGATATTATGGAAGAAGAACAGATTCTTCTAATACTCAAATTGCCACAACATATGCTCCAGTACCATACGACATAAATTTTCAATTGAGTTGTTATATTGCCAATATCGAAGACGGCACGCACATCATCGAACAGATTTTGCCATACTTCACCCCAGAGTTTACTGTTAGTTTGAAAAGTGTGACAGAACTTGGGGTTAATATGGATCTCCCGTTAGTTCTGAATTCTGTCAACGTGGAAGACAACTTTGAAGCGGGTTTTGATGAAAGACGGATCATCATTTGGACACTTGATTTCACCATGAAGGGGCATTTATTTGGTCCGGTTTCTAACTCAGGAATCATCAATAAAATCAAAATCAATTTACACACATCGACAAATACTGCAATTGCAAATAATTACGAACAGGTATATGTTACAGCCGGTCAATTCTCAAATGGTTTAGCAACTAATGTTGCTGCTTTGAGTGTCGATCCCACTTTGATCGAAGCCAATAGTGATTATGGCATTTCTCAGCAAATTTTCAATGTCGGTCAAGATCCTAATACATATAAGTATTGGGATTTCAGAGATTCAACGCACAAGCAAACGATCAACTTCGGACCTGCTATTGGAAACACCTCCTTTGATGGATGGGAAACATACGAACCGGGTGCATATACCGCAAACGGAAATGTTTCGCTGTCTGAGGGAGATCATTTTCTGCGTCACAGAATCATGAAAACTGTTTCTGATCCGATAAGTGATTATCAAGAGAGTGTGTATTTACAAATATATGCAAATTCAACTCCAAGTCATATATTTGAACAATTCTATGGGAAAAATTATCAGAACGTTACCATCAGGTTCAGAACTCGACAGACAACAGGCAGCGGTGGAACTTTTAATTATCAAGGAAAATTACGATGGTTGACCACTAATTCAGGTGAAACTGATGGATGGAGCGTCGGCTTGACAGATAGGCAGAATAGATATGTATTGGGAAATACTCCGAGCGATTTCAACACAACTGAATATGATACATTAACACAACAGTACCAGACAGTAAATTTTGATCTTGCCGGATTGGATGATTGGGACAACCGAATTATTACGGCACTCCGCTTCGATCTTCTTAATGCTACCGACACCAGTGGCGAAATGGTTGTTGATACAGATATTGACTATATAAAGATATCAGCCAACACACAATGATAGGATAAATTATGAGTGAAGATGAAGAACAATTAGAATTGCTTCCCCCGGAAGAAATATCTTTGGTGGAGAGGCATGAGCATCAAGACCAAGATTATGAATATGTTCGTAATAATCTACAAGATATTATTGAAACTGGCAGTACGGCATTGCAGGGTATTGTTGAACTTGCCGAAGGCTCTGATCATCCACGAGCATATGAAGTAGTTGGACAAATCATGCGCCAACTTGCTGAAACGAATAAAGACCTCATTGATCTTCAGAAGGATATGAAGAAAATCAAAAATGAGGAGTCTGCAAAAAAGGTGACACAAAATGCCATCTTCATGGGCTCTACTGCCGAACTTCAGAAATTTCTTCGTGGTCAGGGTCATGTGAGTCAAAAGTTAAAGGATGCAAAGGGTGATGACTGAAGAAAACACCGCATATCTAGGCAACCCTAATCTCAAACCGGCTGGAACAAAACACAATTTTACGGAAGATGAACTTGATCAATATTTAAAATGCTCCGATGACCCGGAATACTTTATTGAAAATTATATCAAGGTGGTCAGTGTTGATCTTGGTATTGTTCCATTCAATCTATACGATTTTCAGAAGACGATGGTCAGTACGATTCACCAAAATCGTTTCTCTATTTTTTGCACTCCCAGACAGGTGGGTAAATCTACGACCGTTGTGTCATACTTTTTGTGGTATGTTCTTTTTAATGAAGATGTTAATATCGCTATTCTTGCCAATAAAGGTTCACTTGCTCGTGACATTTTAAGTCGCTTGCAATTGGCATACGAGAATCTTCCCAAGTTTTTGCAACAGGGTGTGCTGATATGGAACAAGGGTAATATTGAACTGGAAAATGGTTCAAAGATTATTGCTGCCTCTACCTCTAGTTCTGCAATTCGTGGTGGAACATATAATATGATCCTTCTTGATGAATTTGCGTTCGTTCCACCTAATATTGCCGATGAGTTCATGGCATCCGTCTATCCTACAATCTCTTCGGGAAAGTCCACCAAAATTGTTGTTGTGTCTACTCCTAATGGATTGAACCATTTTTATAAAATGTGGGAAGACGCGAAGAGTAAAAAAAATAATTATGTTCCGGTCGAGGTGGCTTGGAGAGATGTTCCGGGTAGAGATGATGCTTGGAAAGATGAGACGATAAGGAATATCGGTAAGGAGCGATGGGCTCAGGAATTTGAGGGTGAATTTGTAGGCGGAACTAATACACTAGTTAATGCCAGCATTTTGAAGAACTTGGTATTCAAGGCACCTATTGAACAAAAAGGAGGTCTTGACATTTATGAACATGCCAAAGAAGAACGTGTATATGCGATTGGCGTAGACGTGTCGCGTGGAGAAAATTTGGATTATTCTGCATTCTCTGTTTTTGATGTTACGGCATTTCCTTATAAACAAGTTGCCAAATATAGAAACTCTTCAATTTCTCCATTGCTATATCCGAGTGTAATATTTTCGTGCGGTCAAGAATATAACAATGCCTATATTCTCGTTGAAACAAATGGTATTGGGCAACAAGTAGCAGATATTCTTCATGGTGAAATGGAATATGAAAATATGGTTCTGATTACGTCTAAAGGTCGTGCTGGTCAGGTATTTGATGGTGGATTTGGTAAAGGTTCAACTCAGTTCGGAATTACCATGTCCAAGAAGGTGAAGCAGGTTGGATGCTCTATGCTTAAAGATTTGATTGAAAGTGAAAAGCTCATCACTAATGATTTTGATACCATCTCTGAATTGAGTTCGTTTGTTTCTAAAGCTCATTCGTATGAAGCAGATGTGGGATGTCATGACGATCTTGTCATGTCAATGTTATTGGTTGCATGGTTGAGTTCCCAACCACACTTTAAAGATATAACAGATCTCGATTTGCGAAGACGCCTACTTGAAGAAAAAATGCAGGCATTGGAAGACGATTTATTGCCATTTGGATATATTGATATGGACGAAGAAGATAGCTTCACGGACACTGAGGGTCAAGAATGGTTCTATGTTGATGGGCATTGAAAAACTCCTTTTTTATAAATATTGAGGAATAAGTTTATGGTTTGGATTGAGATTACCATTTTGCCATAGTCCTTATAAGGAGAAAAAACATGCCTTTTCAAGTTTCACCCGGAGTAAATGTATCTGAGGTCGATTTAACGACTGTTATCCCTGCCGTATCCACTAGCATTGGTGCATATGCCGGACATTTCAAATGGGGTCCAATGCTCAAGTCTTACTTAATGACATCTACCGACAATATGGTTGAGATGTTTGGTGCGCCAGATCAAGCCCTTACTGCTGACTTCAATACAGCAGCAAACTTCCTTTCATACACCAGCGCGTTGAGGGTTGTCCGCGCGAAAGCCACAGGCGCGAAAAATGCATCGGATGGTCCTTTTTCACTTGCGGCGGACGCAGAAATTATCGAGAACGATGATGACTGGCTGGGAATGGGTGAGATTGGAACAACTGCTAACACATTCTATGCCAAGTATGCTGGAAACGTAGGCAACGAGATCATTGTCGAAGTTTGTGATACCGCTAACAAGTTTGAAGATTGGGCTTCCAACTCATACTTCAGCGCAGCCCCCGGCACAAGCGTATATGCTGCTGATAGAGGTGCTGCAAATGACGAGGTTCATGTCATTATCCTGAACGCCAGTAAGGATGGGTTCACTGATACCGCGAATGATGTTCTTGAGGTTTATTCCTTTTTGTCGAAGGCTGAAGATGGGCTAAATGCTTCACAGGAATCAGCGTATTTCAAGACAGTCATTAACCAGTCGTCGAAATATATTCGAGTGGGAAGCGATGAGAAAGTTAATAACTCCTACGGAAGCGCCGTTTCTAACGGATTAGCGTATGGAAATTCTGCTGGACAAACTCCTCTATCAGTTCAACTTACTGGTGGAAATGATGGAGGTATGGTAAAATCTGATATGACAGACGCATGGAACATTTTTGCTGATGCCGAGCAAGAGGATGTGTCTCTTCTCATAACGGGAACTGGAGGCGCAACTCTTAGTGCGACAGATTCCAATGGCGTCAAGAGTCATGTTATTGAAATTGCCGATACACGAAAAGATTGTGTTGCGTTTATTTCACCGGCTAAAGACGATGTGGTTAATGCATCCAGCGAGGCAACAAAGCTCGATAATCTAACAAACCGCGTGACTGGATTCCGAAATTCAGATGTAAATAAGAACACTTCATATGCAGTCATGGACACGGGTTGGAAATATCAGTTTGACAGCTTCACTAAAAAGTATCAGTGGGTTCCTCTGAATGGTGACGTTGCTGGTCTTGTTGCTCGTACCGACGCGCTACGAGATCCGTGGTGGAGTCCTGCTGGTTACACGCGCGGACAGGTCAAGAATGTTACTAAACTAGCCTATAACCCATCAAAGCCCCATCGAGATTCTCTGTACTTACAGCAGTATAATCCAGTTGTGTCTTTTCCGGGTCAAGGTACGATATTGTTTGGCGACAAGACAATGCAAACAAGACCCAGCGCATTTGATCGAATCAATGTGCGTCGTCTCTTTATTGTTCTTGAAAAGGCAATCTCGACTGCTGCTAAATTCTCACTCTTTGAATTCAATGATGCTTTCACCCGATCAATGTTCCGAAATATGGTTGAACCATTCCTTCGGGATGTTAAGGGTCGTCGAGGCATCACAGAATTTATTGTTGTGTGCGATGAAACAAATAACCCCGGAAGTGTAATTGATAGAAATGAGTTTGTTGGAGATATTTACATTAAACCAACTCGCTCAATCAACTTCATTCAATTGAACTTTGTTGCTGTTGCAACAGGTGTTGAATTCTCTGAAGTTGTTGGTAATTTCTAAGGTTATCCGCATAAATATAATAGGATTAACAAGGAGATAAAGAATGCCCTTTTCAATTAATAATTTCAGAGCCCAACTGATAGGTCAGGGAGCGCGTCCCAATCTATTTGAGGTCACAATTCCATTTCCCACTTCAGTTCAAACGGGTGAAGCTGGTCAGAAGATGTCCTTCATGTGCAAAGGGGCTCAAATACCCGGAGCGGATCTTGGTACGGTTACTGTTCCATACTTTGGTCGCGAAATAAAGCTGGCTGGAAATCGAACTTTTGCTGAATGGACGACTACGGTTATCAACGATGAAGATTTTGCTGTTCATGGCGGAATCACCAACTGGATGAATGCTATCAATAGTCATGGCGAAAATGATCGTTCCATCACTGGAACTGATTATCAAGTTGATGCCGAGATTATTCATTACACTAAAACTGGTGATGTTGCAAAGACGATTACGATGATCAATTGTTGGCCTACATCAATTGCTGCGATTGAGCTTGGATGGGATCAGAATGATGCCCTTGAAGAGTTCTCGGTCACTTGGCAGTATGATTATTGGCAGGCACGCGATAACATTCACGCAACAACTTAATAAAACAACAACTTTCTGGTGGGTATACATATAGGAGATATTCCTTCAGAAAGGTAATGTGACTCATGGCAAAACGAAAAATATTAGGATTCACTATAGGTAAAGATGACGAGACGGTGCCTGAAGAACGGCTTCAGGCATTTTCTTTGCCTGAAAATCAGGATGCTGCTGTTGAGCTTCAGGGACCAACTGTTACCGGAGGCGCATACGGCACATATCTTGATATTGAAGGCACCATAAAGAACGAAATCGAGTTAATCACTCGTTATCGTGAGATGGCAATGAATCCTGAAGTAGAAATTGCCATTGATGATATTATCAATGAGTCTGTTATTACGGAACATGGAAAAGCCCCTGTTTCAATTTCCCTTGGCAATGTGGATGTTCCGCAAAAAATCAAGAATCAAATTGTTGAAGAGTTTGATGAGATTCTTCGATTGCTCGCATTCAATGAATATGCATATGACATTTTCAAAAAGTGGTATGTTGATGGAAGAATATATTATCATGTAATGATTGATGTGAAAAATCCATCTGATGGGATCAAGGAATTGCGTTCCATTGATCCACGCAAGATTAAAAAGGCAAGGGAAATAAAGAAGCCAAAGTATAATGGAGAAAGGCTGTCTTCGCTTCCACAAAGCGCGACAGAGTATTATCTTTATTATCCCGGTGGTATATCAAACCGCGTTGGTGGAATGGGTGCGCCTGATAGCAAAAAGGCAATCAAGATTGCACGAGATTCTATTTCTCATATCCACTCAGGAATTCTTGATGCGGGTAATAAGATGATCCTTGGCAATTTGCACAAAGCAATTAAGCCCATGAATCAGCTCAAGATGCTTGAAGACGCAACCGTCATTTACAGGATTTCACGGGCTCCAGAGAGAAGAGTTTTTTATGTGGATGTTGGCAATCTACCTAAAACAAAAGCAGAACAGTATCTCACTAGCATTATGTCCAAATTCAAAAACAAGCAAGTCTATGATACTGATACGGGAGCTATCCGTGATGATCGAAAGCATATGTCAATGCTTGAGGATTATTGGCTTCCCCGAAGAGAGGGTGGCAGAGGAACAGAAATTACAACACTTCCCGGTGGAACTAATTTAGGTGAAATTGAAGATATCATCTATTTTAAGAAGAAACTTTACAAGGCATTGGGTGTTCCTGTTTCTCGTTTGGAGCCAGAGGGATCATTCAGCTTGGGTCGTGCCACTGAAATTACTCGTGATGAAGTTAAGTTTGGTAAATTTGTCAATCGACTTCGATATCGTTTCACGAATCTTTTTGATGATCTTCTTGAGAAGCAACTCGTCCTCAAGGGTGTTATATCAAAAGATGATTGGAGTGTTATCAAGACTTTGGTGGAATATAGATTTCGCGAAGATTCTCATTTTGCAGAGCTGAAGCAAATTGAGATCATGCGTGAACGGATGGAAATCGCACAGACCGTTGATGAGTATGTTGGCAAGTATTATTCAAAGAGTTGGGTGAGACAGAACGTCCTGAATCAGACCGAAGAAGAAATGCGTATGATGGATCAAGAGATGGCAAATGAAATTGATGATGGTGATCCTGACGCCGATCCATTCGAGGACGAGACTAGGCAAATTGATCGCCAGAGAGCAGGCGTTGGTCCTGTTCCGAATGATGACGAAAAACCCACAACTCCTCAACAAAATCAAGAAAACGTTTCAACATTTCAACGTGTTAAGGCAATTCGATCAAGAAAAACACCGCTTGCCGAAGATATTGATTGATATAAATAGTATACGTTATTCCATTTAAGGAGAATATATCATGAAAAAAACAATTCGTAATTCAATAGAAGATGCCATTGACGAAGATCCTAATAGTTTTATGGAAAAGATCAATGATGTTCTTGGTGCAAAGTTAGCTGATGCACTACAAACAAAAAAGATGGAAGTGTCCAACAATTGGCTCAACGA
>Ga0055584_100004554_pt1 | contig 13590 bp, 17 predicted proteins | sample OSDHelmetaG_FD_58716 | JGI IMG/M metagenome (GOLD analysis project Ga0055584, IMG submission 58716) | Pelagic marine sediment microbial communities from the LTER site Helgoland, North Sea, for post-phytoplankton bloom and carbon turnover... | ecosystem: Environmental > Aquatic > Marine >... | reverse complement strand
GCCGTAGTCGGCGAAGGAGCCCACATCGAAATACACGTCGCCGTCGTCGGTTGCGTAGGCGTGACCTGCATCAATGAGGCGCTGCATCAGCACGACCATCTCCGGAATATGACCGGTTGCTCGTGGCTCGTAGCTGGGTGGGAGTACCCCCAACAGTCGGTAGGCGTCGGAGAAGCGCTGTTCGTGTAGGTAGGCCCACGCCCACCATTCCTCATTTGCTGCAGCTGATTTGGTCAGGATCTTGTCATCGATGTCGGTGACGTTTCGGACCAGTGTTACCTCGTAGCCGTTGTGGCTGAGCCATCGTCGCAGGATGTCGAAGGCGATGGCTGAACGCATATGTCCGATGTGTGGGTCTGACTGCACGGTGGCACCGCAGACATAGATCGAAGCCTGACCCGGTGTAACCGGTACAAACTCGCGCAGGCTTCGCGAGGCGGTGTCATGGATGTGCAACGTCACTCGTTAAGGCTAGCGAGACTGATCCGCCGCCGATGCGTTAGGCGGCACGAATTGCCACGAGTGCGGTGGCAATGGCTGCTAGACCCTCCCCGCGACCAGTCAATCCCAGGCCGTCAGAGGTGGTGGCGCTGACATGGACGTGGCAGCCGACCGCTAGTGACATGGACTCGCAGGCTTCTGTTCGTCGTGGCGCGAAGCGCGGATGGTTACCGATGATCTGGATGGAGATGTTTTGTGGCGAATGACCGGCTGCGCGCAGTCGAGTCGCAGTTTCTGCCAGCAGCCTGGATCCGCTGGCACCGGCCAGTTCGGGTTCATCCACACCGAAGTTGGATCCGAGATCGCCCATGCCAGCAGCGGCAAAGAGGGCATCGCAGGCGGCATGAGCAGCGACATCACCATCGCTATGGCCTACCAACCCGGGTTCATCGGGCCAAGACAACGTCGCAAGCATCAGCGGCGTGGCGCTGTCGTAGCGATGGACATCTACGCCAATGCCTACCCGCAGATCAGTGAACACGCCCCGACCTCCGCCGCACGATCGCTTCGGCGACAAGGAGATCAATAGGTCGGGTGACCTTCATCGCCTCCTCATCGCCTGGCACTACCAACACCGGTTCTCCTAGCAGTTCGACCAGTCCAGCATCGTCAGTCGCCTCCACCCGATCCACTGATAGCGCTGCGCGCAGTAAATCGGCCGTGAAACCTTGTGGTGTCTGTGCCGCACGCAGTTCATTTCTGTCAACGGTGCGAATAACTTGCCCTGCCGCATCGACTTCTTTGATGGTGTCCACCACGGGGACGACCGGGACTACCGCACCCGCTCCGCCAGAGACTGCATTAATCACCCGGTCGATGACATCCACTGGAACTAGCGGTCGAGCTGCGTCGTGGACCAGAACGATACTGCAGTGCAGAGGCAAAGCTGCCAGCCCACGGCGGACCGATCCGGTGCGAGATTCGCCACCGGCAACGATGTCCACGTTGGCTGCTACTCCCAGCCCGGTCAGTAGAGATGTGGTTGCCGCCAGTTGGTCCGGTGGAGCTGAAACAACAATGTGTTCGACTGCCCGGCTCGCTGCCATCGCTCGAACCGCGTGTTCCAGCAGGGTGGATCCGGCAAGCATCCGCAGCGCCTTCGGTTGTCCACCGCCCATTCGTTCGCCGCGCCCGGCAGCGGGGATGATGCAGCCAACACTCATCAGGAGCTCCTCAGTTGTGCAAATGCCATTCGTCCGTTCGAGGTCATCAGCACGCTAGTGACCTCGACGTCAACGTCACCACCGATCTTCGCGTGACTGTCTTCCACCACAACCATGGTGCCATCATCGAGATAACCGACTCCTTGACCAGCCTCTTTGCCTTCCCGAATCAGGCGGACGGACACAGTTTCGCCAACTGTCACCGGCGGACGCAGTGCGATCGAAAGCGCGTGGAGATTTTGAACCTGCACGCCGGACACCTGGGCGACTCGCGCGAGACCGGTATCGGTGGTCAGCAGGGCGTAGTCATTGCGAAGTGCCAACTGGACGAGTTTTGCGTCGGTATCAACTACCTCGGGAACTTCATCCGGAATCACCTGCAGTTCAATACCAGAGGTGCGTCGCAGTACCTCAAGAGTGTCTAGCCCGCGCCGGCCCTTCGCCCGCCGAGTTTCTTCGGAGGTATCAGCAAGTTGCTGTAACTCGTCCAACACTGGTTGGCAGACCACGATCCGGCCAAGCCCAAAACCGGCCTTGGCGACATCCACAATTCGGCCATCGATTGCCACTGAGGTGTCGAGTAGTCGGACCGGATGAGATTGGCGACCCCCGGCCTTGGCTCCGGCAACGCTGAGCACTGCTTCTCGTCGGCGCTGCGCCACGGTGAAGCCGAAGGCGCCCGCCAAGACCACGATGAAAGCGAAAATGGTCAGCCCAACTAGAGGCTCGGCCACTAGAAAGATTGGCCACACCACAATGGAGGCGAGAACGCTACCGACGACTGCACCGATCGTGCCGGATACAAGTTCTTCAGGAGTTATGCCGTCCAGCGCTCGATCTCCTCGGTCGAGCACCTTGACGAGATAGCGAGCCAGCGCGCCCCCCAACGAGTAACCGAGCCCGCCCCCAATGATCAGCCCCAACATTGGAGCGGTGAAAATCCCCAAGACTTCAGCATTGGGGTCGTCCACGATGCTGCTGGCGATCTGCACACCGACCGCGCCGCCGAAGACCACGACTAGGAGACGCAATATCTCGACGATAAAGCCGTTCTTTTTGACTGCAGGACTCACAAGGTCAGTGTGTAGCCCATGAGGCTAGGAAGCCAGTACCTCGTCGAGAAGGGCCTCGGCTTTGTCCTCATTGGTGTCTTCAGCTAGTGCTAATTCGCTGACCAGAACCGCACGTGCCTTGGTTAACATGCGTTTTTCGCCGGCGGATAGGCCACGATCTTGGTCCCGTCGCCAGAGGTCTCGGATGACCTCCGCCACGCGAACCACGTCGCCGGAGGCCAATTTCTCCAGGTTCGCCTTATAGCGCCGAGACCAGTTGGTGGGCTCCTCGACGTAGGGCTTCCGGAGGACCTCAAACACCTCATCGAGGCCTTCGGAGTTGACGACATCTCGCACCCCGACCAAGTCAACATTTTGTGCTGGGACCCGGACGATGAGATTGCCCTGATGGACTTGCAGCACCAAGATTTCTAGATCTTTTCCGTTGACGTTTTTGTGCTCGATCGCATTGATCTCAGCAGCTCCGTGATGCGGATAGACGACGGTGTCGCCGACTTTGAACGTCATGCGCAGAAACCCCTTCCCGGGTTACCAGAGTAACACGCGCACCTGTTGCATCCGAAGGCGAAGACTGGCGCTAGGCCGCGACGTTGATCTTGGTCCGAGACGAGATGGCCGACAAACACCGGCAACTTGTCCTCCTCCTTGAGTGGTCGTGTAGTGGCGGCGAGCTAGGTTGGCTAGTCTGGCGACGAGTTACTACGAGGAGGCGCCTGTGAATCGCTCCGCCATCATGCTTGCCGCAGTCGCGCTGGTGCTGGCCCCCATTGCTACGGGTTGTGCCACCGGTGATGATGCGGCAACGAAGGTGCAAGGCCGGTCCGGTGATGGGATCGCAATTGAAGTTGAAGGCATGCTGATCGACAACGCCACCATTGTGGCCGGCAATCCTGGCTCGGGCAAAGCGGCGTTCCTCGGCACGCTGTACAACCCCACGAGTAATGAAGATGCGCTGATCAGCATCAAGGCGGGAGACAGCCAGGCGGAACTATTGCCGGAGCCGATCCCGGTAGCCGGGATGTCGGCAGCGAAGGTGATGGCTGGTACGGACCAGCAGGCGCTGTTCTCGGACTTTGAGGTACCGCCCGGTGCATATACCGACCTGACGCTAGTTTTTGAGTCCGCAGCGAGTGCCCAGTTCGAAGCGCTGGTGGTGGCTCCTTACGGGGCCTACGTCACGGCTGCACCGGAGGGCACCGACGAGGTCGTCAAGAAGGTCGAGGAGCACTCCGGCGGTCACGGCGGCGAGTAGCAGTTACCGCGTTGGGTTGGCTGCGCTGGTGGCGGGAAGAGCCACCGTTAGGCAGAACTAGGCCCGGGCTCGAACTTGTAGCCCAAACCGCGGATGGTCACGAGTAACTGCGGCGCGCTGGGGTCTTGTTCCATTTTGGAGCGCAGCCGCTTTACGTGGACGTCCAGCGTCTTGGTGTCGCCGACATAATCGGCGCCCCACACCCGTTCAATCAACTGGGCACGAGTGAGTACGCGACCGGCGTTGCGGGCGAAGAGCGCGAGAAGGTCGAACTCCTTTAGTGGCAGGTTCACCGGTTCCCCGTGAATAGTGACTTCATGTCGTTCCACATCGATGTGAACCGGGCCAGCGGCGATGACCAACTCATTCTCTTCCGCGTCGATTTCTTGCTGTCCGCGACGTAGCACTGCCTTGATTCTGGCAGTCAGTTCGCGGCTAGAAAATGGCTTGGTGACGTAGTCGTCGGCACCCAGCTCTAATCCGACGACCTTGTCAACCTCGCTGTCCTTTGCGGTCAGCATGATGATCGGAACCCGTGATGTCTTGCGGATCATCTGGCATAACTCGGTGCCCGACATCCCGGGGAGCATGAGATCGAGCAGAATCAGATCGGTACCTTCGCTCAGGAACGCAGCCATTGCTGCGTTGCCATCCGCTACTGCCTGAACCTCGAAGCCTTCACGACGCAACATGAAAGAAACGGCATCGCGGATGGAATCCTCATCCTCCACGATCAGAACTCGGGTCATGACACTCCTTTTGCGTTATCCGGTGGTAGACAAACCTAGGCAGGTTCGGATTCTTTCTGGTACTCGGGCAGTCGCAGGGTGAAGGTGGCTCCCTCGCCGGTCGCCGACCAGACCTGCACGTCGCCACCGTGGTTACTACAGACGTTGCGCACGATGGACAGACCCAGTCCGGTGCCACCAGTTACTCGGGATCGAGCCGCATCGACGCGATAGAACCGTTCGAAGATTCGGTCTTGCTCGGCTTCGGGAATACCGATTCCCTGGTCGGTAACGGAGATTTCGATCATGGCCCCGCGCTTTCGGCTCGCGACGACGACTTGCGTATGGGGTGGGCTGTAGGCGATCGCGTTGGACAAGACGTTGCCCACTGCGGCGACCAATTGTCCCAGATCGCCGTAGATCCAGAGTTCCGGTTCGGTGGTGAGGGTCAACTCGATGGAGTTGGCTTTTGCTGTTTCCCGGACAAAGTCCAACGCGTCTTCAATGATTGACGTCGCGGAGACAACCTGTGCCTCCAACAGTGGGTCCTCACCTTGTAGCCGTGACAAGTGAATGACATCGTTGATGAGGTTGGAAAGTCGAGTCGCTTCGATCTGCATTTTTTCAGCAAAATGGCTGACGGCTTCTGGATCGTCGCGGGCGGCGACTAGGGCCTCTGCGAGCAGCGTAACCGCGCCAACGGGTGTCTTGAGTTCGTGGCTGATGTTCGCAATGAAGTCACGTCGTACGGCTAGTACTCGATTCTCTTCCGTGAGGTCATCAATGATGAGGAGCACCCAGTCGCCCCCGAGCGGAACTGCGCGAACACTCAGCTGCCAAATCCCTACATTCATGGGTGGGCGAGGAATCGAGACTTCTCGAACTGCCAATTTGCCGGTCGCGCGAACAAGAGCGGCGCAGTCGGATATGGGTCGGTAGGCAACTCGCTTGCGTCGGACGAGTCGCGATTCTGCCGCTTCCTCGGAGGCGTAGTGCAACCGGTCATTTTCGTCTACGAGGAGCAAAGTCCCAGGGAGCTGCCGAATGATGCTGAGCAGTTGTTCGCTGGGTTGGGAGTTTTGCACTCCACCAACCGCCGGTTCAGTGGAACTACCGTCACCGTCGCCGGTGGCGGACCTCCCAAAGATGCGACGGGATCGCTTGCGCGGGTCTGCGATGGCAGCAGCCTTTCCTAGTGGATGTTGGTCTAGCAGGAGTTTGCGCGACAGGCTGCCAACAGCGCAAGTGACAGCGGAGTCTGCGGGCCAGGTTTTTTCGAGGTCATGCCAAACGTTAGTTTTGCCGTAACGCGTCATTCACCCAAACGGCGCAGAAACCCCGCTCACTGGCGATTGACAGGCTCTAGACTGATACTGAACTTAGATGCGGGGGTTTCTAGGACGCTTAAGTCCTAGACCGATGCCTGAGCATGATGGGAGGCGCTCCATGCGGGATCGCTTCCGGCGCGATTTATCTGACGTCGACCGAGACTTGGTCGAGATGACCCATGCGGTTGGAACCGCTATCCGGCAGGCCACGAAGGCGCTGTTAGAGGCCGATTTGGAACTGGCCGAATCGGTGATTGCGGCTGACGCCAACGTTGACTTGCTGGCCTCTGAAATCGATGCGCGCTGCAGTGATCTCGCTGCCAGACAGCAACCTGTTGCTGCTGATCTGCGAGTGGTCATGAGCGGTATTCGTATCTCGATGTCGGTTGAACGCATGGGCGATCTCGCCAAGCACGTGGCTAAGCAAGTGCGTCTTCGCTACCCGAAGTCGAGCATCCCCGACGAGTTGGGCTCAGTCTTCGCGGAGATGGGTGACTTGGCAGAAGGGGTCGCCTTTGCCGCTGGTGATCTCATCCTGTCTCGTGACTTGGTCGCGTTGGCCACCATCGGTCGCTATGACGATCAGATGGATGCCTTGCATCGGCAACTGTTCCGCATCGTTTTGTCGCCGGATTGGTCGCACGGAGTGGAGGAGGCCATTGACGTGACGCTGCTGTCCCGGTACTACGAGCGCTTTGCCGACCATGCCGTGACGGTGGCGCGACGGGTGGCTCACATTGCGACGGGTGACCCGTACGAATCAATCACAGTTCCCAGCGAAGTGGACGTCTCGCAGCCCTAGCGGTTTCTGAACTCCCCGGTGCAGTGGGAATGATTCTGCTGCCGCAACGGTTGTTGTCGGTGGTGGAAGGAGGCGGTATGCCCCACACTCGGCCGCACCGAATCGCGATGATTTCAATGCACACTTCACCGCTTGCCTCCCCCGGAGTTGGCGATGCCGGTGGAATGAATGTTTATCTGGCCGAGGTCTCGCGTCAACTTGCCGCTGCGGGTAATGAAGTCGACATCTTCACCAGGAGAACTTCAGCCGAGTTGGCTGATCGGCAACGGTTGGCAACGGGGGTGCAGGTTCACAACATCGGTGGCAGCGAAATCGCCTCGAAAGAGAAAAACGACCTTCCCGAGGTTCTGCAAAACTTCACTGCCGGCGTGCTTGAACGAGCCGCAGAAATCCCGGAACTTCGGTACGACGCTGTCCATGCGCACTACTGGCTCTCGGGGCCAGTGGCCCAAGCCGTCGCTCCGATCTGGAACGTCCCGATCATCGCCAGTATGCATACGCTGGGGGCGGCCAAAAACTTGGCTCGACAACAGCCGCCTGAGCCGGCGCACCGACTGCGGGTAGAGCAGCAACTTGTCGAGGCCGCTGATGTGTTGGTCGCCAATACCCCTGCTGAGCGGCAGGACCTGATGCTGTTGACTGGCGCCGATCCGGAACGAGTTTTGGTAGTGCCGCCCGGTGTGAATCACGAGTCCTTTCACCCTGGTGACCAGTGGGCCGCGAGGATGCAGTTAGGCCTTCCGGTAGATCGACGCATTTTGTTGTTCGTTGGCCGATTGCAACCGCTGAAGGGGCCAGATATCGTCATCCGCTCGGTCGCTGAACTCGTTCGAGAGCGGCCATCGTTGCGGAATGAGGTACATCTCGTGGTGTGTGGCGGGCCATCGGGAGTTGGGCCGGGCTATTTGCAAGAACTGCATGAGCTAGCGATGGCAACCGGTATTGCCGACCTCGTGGAGTTTCGCCCACCAGCCACGGCGAGCCGGTTGGTCGACCTTTATCGCAGTGCAGACGTACTGCTAATGCCCTCCCGATCGGAATCATTCGGACTGGTCGCTTTGGAATCGCAAGCCGCTGGGACGCCGGTGGTGGCCGCCCGAGTTGGTGGCCTCACAAGTTCAGTAGCCCCCGGCAGCAGTGGTCTACTCGTTGACGGCCACGATCCCGTTGATTGGGCGGCGGCTATTGATCGGCTGCTCGCCCAGCCAGAGTTACTGGCCGCCCTCACTGCTGGTGGACTGGCCCATGCCTCCCAGTTTGACTGGAGCCTTACTGCGGCTGGTTTAGCGGCTGGATATCGGCGGGCGATCGCTGGGAATGGCGTCGACGTCGTGGAGTCGGCAAACTACGAATGATGAAAGATCATGCCACCGATGCCGCGGAGCAAATCCGACAGTTTCTGTCAGATGCGGGACTAGAGCCAGAGACGACTGATGAGAGCACGCTGGTGGTGCAGTTGCCAGGTGAACGCAAATTGCAGACCACCGTCTCGATCCGCATCGGCGCACACGGGGTTAGCCTGAATGCTTTTGTGGCGCGCCATCCCGACGAAAATATGGCTGGGGTCTACCGCTGGCTGTTGGAGCAGAACCGGCGAATGGGGGCGGCCCATTACTGTGTGGATCATCTCGGCGACGTCTATCTGACGGCCAAGATTCCGATGGCGGCCCTGTCTGCTGAGGCTTTCGATCAGGCACTAGGAACAATTTTGAAACATGCCGATGGTGACTTCAACGCGATTCTGGAGCGTGGGTTCCGCTCTTCGATTGAGCGGGAATGGCGCTGGCGGCTCTCTCGGGGTGAGCCCACCGAGAATCTGGCAGCTTTTCGGCATCTAGCGCCGGCAGATGTCCCCGGAAGTCCTACTGCTGGGTCGGCAGATAAGGATTCGTCGGGAGAGGTGCCCGGCTAACCGCGGGTGACTGCGGCACCATAGGAACATGAGCACTGCTGATATGACGCTGGTCCTTCTCCGACACGGTCAAAGCGATTGGAATGCCAAGAATCAGTTCACGGGTTGGGTGGATGTAGATCTGACTGAGACAGGTCGGGCGGAAGCGGAGCGGGGTGGCCAGTTACTAGCTGAGCAGGAACTACATCCTGATGTGCTGCATACCTCGTTGCTACGCCGAGCTATCCGAACTGCTGAAATCGCGCTCCACGCGGCAGATCGGCCGTGGATTCCGGTGCGGCGGCACTGGCGACTAAACGAGCGACACTATGGCGCGTTGCAGGGCAAGAACAAGGCGGAAACGCTTGAGCAGTTTGGGGAAGATCAGTTCATGGAGTGGCGCCGCTCCTACGACACACCGCCGCCGCCGATTGAGCCGGACGATCCCTGGGCGCAGACTGGTGATCCCCGCTATGCGCGACTTGCTCCGGAGGAACTGCCAGCGACCGAGTGCTTGGCCGATGTTGTGGATCGCATGTTGCCGTACTGGTACGACGCCATCATCCCTGACCTGCGCGATGGGCGAACTGTGCTGGTGACCGCCCACGGGAACTCGCTGCGAGCCATGGTGAAACACCTAGACAACATTTCCGATGCTGACATTGTGGGGCTGAACATCCCCACCGGCATTCCGCTGGTGTACCGGTTGGATGCCAACCTGCGCCCGACGGTCCCTGGCGGTGAGTACCTAGACCCGGCAGCTGCCGCGGAAGCGGCCGCAGCGGTTGCAGCGCAAGGAAGAAAATGACAGCTGCCGCTGACGGAGCCGTACTGGAGCAGCGGCTGGCAAATCTCCAACGAGAGTTGACTGGCTACTCCGGGCTGCTAGTTGCCTTTAGTGGCGGAGCTGACTCCGCTTTCCTGCTCGCAGCTGCCGTTCGAGCTAGCGGTGAAGTCCTAGCAGCTACCTCTACCAGTGAATCGCTTGCTTCCGGAGAGTGGGCGGCCGCGGCAAGGTTTGCGGCGGAGTTGGGTGTAGAACACGTCCAAGTGTCAACGCAGGAACTGGATCGTCCCGGCTACACCGCCAACGGTCCTGATCGGTGTTATCACTGCAAGTCGGAACTGCTGGATACGTTGCAAGAAATAGCCGCAGTGCGAGGTCTTGGAGCGGTCGCGACCGGCACCAACGCCGATGATCTCCAACAGCCGCACCGCCCGGGACTGTTGGCCGCTAGTCAGCGAGGTGTGGTGACCCCACTGGCGAACGCTTCCTTGACCAAAGCAAACATCCGGGCGGCTTCGCGAAAGTGGCAGCTCCCCACTTGGGACAAACCGCAGGCCGCCTGTCTGGCGAGTCGACTGGCCTATGGTGTGCCGGTCGATGCGAAACGCCTCGCGCGGGTAGACCAAGCCGAGATTGGCGTCCGTGCCGCGCTAGCTGCCGCTGATATTTTCTCGGAAAACGTACGGGTCCGAGATTTGGGTGACTCCGCCAGTATCGAACTGGATGCCGGAGCAGTTGCTGCCGCGACAGCGACTCCAGAGATCACGGCAGCGGCGCTGGCGGCGGGTTTCACCGCCGTCGTTGTCGATGCGCGCGGATTCCGCAGTGGTTCCCTTAATGAATCGTTGCTTCCCGGACAACGAGTGGCTTGGCAACCGGGAGGCTCGTCATGGGACCTTCCGGTGGTGGACTAGATTGTGACAGTGGCGCAGCAAGCGTCGCAGTAGTCAGGAGGTCCTCGTGCCCACCGGAAGCGTCAGGTTCTTCAATGCCGAAAAAGGTTTCGGCTTCATCAGCACCGACGATGACGAGGATGTTTTCGTCCACATCACCGCGATGCCAACGGGTACCACTGATGTGCGTCCTGGAACGAAGGTCGACTTCAGTGTGGCGGAAGGCCGCAAAGGCCGGCAGGCGCTCTCGGTGAAGATTCTGGACGCGCCAGCATCGGTCAGCAAGGCCAAGCGTCGTGCGCCGCAGGAGTTTGCTGGCATCGTGCAGGACGTCGCCAAGCAACTCGATGATGTGGCCGTGCAACTGGGCGGAAACGATTCCGATGCTGCTGGTCGATACCCGGATGACGCCACTGCCAAGCGATTGGCCACCATCCTGCGCCGAATCGCGGACGAACTAGACGTCTAGCCGACCCAGAAGCGCAGCGGGCGCTTTGGGGGCGCAGCCGCTGTAAGCGTTTACGAGCCGGTACTGGGCTCCAGGGTGACTAACCAGGCCCCTTTGGTGCCACTCGTACCGCCGGCAACTATCTGCAGATTGATGGTCTGCGGTGGTGTCGCGTAAGGGAGTCGGTAGTAATTCTCGTAAATCGGGGTAGTAGTGACCGGCTGGCCACTCACCCGGATTTGCCAGCCTGCCTCGGCAACGACTGGGTCAACGCTAATTCCAAAGGTGCTGCCTGGTTGGGTGGGCAAAGTCGGCAACCCGTCGCTTCGGGTACCGGCCAAGATGTCCTCTGCGCAAGTACGCGAATCCAATGGCTCGTCGTCAAAGGACCAGCACTGCGCGGGAACATATTTGCTGTCCGAGCCAGACCATACGGTGACCGCAGGTGGCGGCTTTTCGCAACTGGTGATCATTGCGCTGGCTACGGTAACTGCCGCGATGGCTCCGGTTGCCCTGGCCCAACCCATGCTGTCCTCCTGAGGTCCTAGTCAGGCTACCGGGCGGGCGCTAGTAGCCTGCGCACTGCCCGTGTTCAGGAGTGACCCAAATCCAACTCATCAATGGCGACTTCGTCTAACGCCGCTTGTGGCCGACCCGAGTGCACCACTCGGGGCACTGCCTCGGAGTGAGCACCGCAACCATGCTCAAAGGAGACTACTTGGCCGTCGGCGTTGGCGATCCGATTCGAGCAGACCCCGAAGGCCTGGCCGAGCGGACCGCCGATAGTAAGCAACCAACCGCAACTGCCACACTGGGCCGGCGCGGATCGGGACTCTGCGTTAGCGGGTCCCGCGCTGCTCTTGTACCAGCGTGTTGCTGCGCTCTCTCGACCGAAAGCCGAAAGCACCCGACGGCGTTGCAGAAATGGTTCCCAGTTCACCGGATGCAGTGGTCCGGGATCGAGTTCCGCGGCCAGGTCATCTTCGCCCGACCAGCCTGCTGCCAACCGGGGTTCGTCAGGATCGGTTGGCGCGACACTGCCTGGCGATAGATCTCCGGCTTGCAGCCGCTGAGACCACGGCACCCACTTCGGTGCCAGCAGTGCTTCATCGCCAGGGGACATGAACACTTCGTCGACAGTTACCTTCTTGGATCGGGGTGCGCGAGTTACCGTGACCCGCCACTCCCAACCGTGATAGCCCGACAGAGTACAACTGAACCGGTGGGCAACAAGTCGATCTTCTTGGGCTTCGATACCGAGGTGCACGGCAACGGCTTCCGGGCCGCCATCCTCAATCACCGCCGCCAGCGCCAAGTCAAATGCTGCAGCACAAATAGGGTCCGGGATGCCGACGTCGACCGCCGGCAGTTTTGTGGTCATGGCTCAGATTGTCTCAGGTCACGACAGACTGAGGAAAAGCTTCTCTAGGCGTTCCTGATCCATGGGGGGCTCGTCACCGACTGCCTCGGCAGCGGCACATTGCCGCATACCTTCGGTGACTATGCGAATGCCGGCACTGTCAATCGCCTTAGAGACTGCAGCGACTTGCACCAGAACGTCGCTGCAGTCGCGACCTTCCTCGATCATGTTGAGGATGCCGCGAATCTGACCCTGCGCCCGGTTCAACCGATTAGTGATTTCGGTGCGGCACTCGTCTTCGATGTTCATGATTATCGTTCTCGCTTCCGGCTAGCTGTTAGTTTTACCTATTTTTTTGGCAAAACCAAGACATGGCGGGCAATTTCGTCGTCCAGTTCGGCGCGACCGCTAGCTGTTGACAGCGTAATCCGGTCCTGCTGCCGTTGACACTCGACGAGAGCGCCAGCCTGCACGCCTGCTTGTTGAAAAGCCCCCATCGTCGCAGCAGTAGATTGCGCGGTCTCATCAATGCGTTGCACGACAGCGGGGCGGACTTCGTCGTCCGCCCACGAGGCCAAATCAGTGGTGCCTTCGGGAAGTTCCGCTGAACTGTCGGGAAGGTCCAACTCAGAAAGAGCAGGAATAGGATTTCCGAACGGAGATTTGGTGGGATTACCGAGAAGTTCCAGCATCCGGCGCTCGACTTCATCACTCATGACATGCTCCCAACGGCATGCTTCCTCGTGAACATGCTCTGGATCTAGCTTGAGTAGATCCATCAGCATGCATTCCGCGAGTCGATGCTTACGCATGACGCGAGCTGCTCGCTCGTGGCCGGCGTCGCTGAGTTCGATTCGGCGGTCGGCTGCGACCCGAAGCAAGCCGTCGCGCTCCATCCGGGCGACTGTCTGCGACACGGTAGGGCCGCTTTGGGAGAGTCGTTCCGCGATGCGGGCACGCAGCGGCGGCGTGCCTTCCTCCTCGAGTTCGTAGATGGTCCGCAGATACATCTCTGTGGTGTCGATCAGGTGGCTCATCGCGGGCGTGCCCGTGCCTTTCTGGCTGGTTCCGCTCTTATTGTGACGGTATTCGGCGGCCATGGGTAGTCCCGTCGCGCTCATCGTGCCCTCGGCGGCCCCCCGGCGTACGGTAGGCGCGTGAATAAAGTGGTGTGGTTTCGGCGGGATCTGCGGCTGGTAGACCATGGCGCCCTCGCGGCGGCTGCCGCCACGGCGGAACCAACAGTTCCGCTCTTCGTCATAGATCCGGCAATCTGGTCAACCGCCGGCCCCCGGCGCCGCAGCAGGTTGGCAGTGTCGCTCAAGTCCCTGGACGAAGGAATCCGCGATCTCGGTGGGTCAGGT
>Ga0055584_100004553_pt1 | contig 13590 bp, 6 predicted proteins | sample OSDHelmetaG_FD_58716 | JGI IMG/M metagenome (GOLD analysis project Ga0055584, IMG submission 58716) | Pelagic marine sediment microbial communities from the LTER site Helgoland, North Sea, for post-phytoplankton bloom and carbon turnover... | ecosystem: Environmental > Aquatic > Marine >... | reverse complement strand
AGAATTGATAAGAGATAGAGGGTTGTAACCACTACCAGCATTTAAAATCTCATCTCCAGAACCCATAACCGTTGGGAATAGGGCACCCTCTGAACGACCGTCCTGAATCTTACCAATTTTTTCTCCACCCTGAGTGTAGAAGTTAAGGGCGTTAGACGGTGCATATCTTACGCAAAGCTCTGCGTAGGCAATTGAGGCACCGCTTGGAAGAGGGAAGATATCAAGATAAATCTTCTCAAAGTACGAACTCATAGAGTAGTCTTTAGACATCCCTAAACGAACGTCGTCGTCTAGAACTTGCAGTGGGACTTCGTACCAAGAAAATTCAGTACCAGTAACTACGGGGTATTGAGTAAGCCTGTAATGATCTCCACCAGCGTTTCCGCTAGCTTCCCAGTAGTCTTCGTGTTCAGAAAGGCTACCGCCAGCGGGAACGAAATCGTCATCGTCACTGTAGAACCCTGAAATAACAGGGTGATTTCCAACGGTTCCAATTACTAAATCATTAAGGTTCACACCAGAAGGGTTTTGTAAGAACCCACCAGAAGGAGATGTGTTGTGAAGTAACTTATCTTCACTGTATCCAACTACATCTAGAACGTAATCTCGTGACCCAATAGCTTTCTTCGCCAAGACCTTGAGGGTGACCGTATCAACAGTGTAGAATAGAGAGTCATTGCGATGGATGTTTTCTATACGGTTTTCTACGTTGAAGGCACCGCTAGGGCTAAACCAAATATTGTTAGTGGACTGATCGAACTCGTGGTTGAATGGACCCGGAGTGATCTCGTCTACATTTGTGGAGCAATCACCGAAACGTAAGATCAACTTACCAGAATCAGCGAAGTCCGTTGTTTGTAATTTGATGAATTGGCTTGCGTTTGGAACACTAAGAATGTCTACAAGACTTTTAGCACCACAAACATCTTCGTTTGTAACGCCAAGAGGAGACCCTTCTAATGAACCAACATCGTCTGTCCAGACGTTGTCTGTGGAAGGATAGATAGTAGTATCGAAGTCATTAAGGGGCATGAACTTCGCACGGATAGAACGCTCTAAGCGTCTACCGATTTCTTGGACTTCCATATGAAGTGGGAAGTAATCTTCACGTCTTGGACCAAATCCCCCGCTATTACAAATTTCAAGAGCAGAAACTTTGAAACCATTAGTCGGGTTGAGGAATTTAACCTCTTGCGTAGACAAGGGGGCACCGTCTAACGCTAGGTAGTTATTGCCACTACCATCTGTTAAAATATCAGGAAGTATGTAGTTTTCCTCGAAACCCTCGTCGAAGCCGGGAGAGAAAGGGTCATCAAGAGATACGGCACGAACGCTAAATCCTAGCTGATAGCCACTTACCATATTCATGTGAGGCTCGTCTCTACGGTCCCATTCGTATTCGTCTACCTTATTTATTTCAGGTAGAGATGAATAAGTAGAATATCTAGGGCTGTTCGTAGGCGAGTCTCCACGCACCTGAATATCATTGTACTTAACAACAAGATTCCCAGACGGATCTAGAAGTTTGATGTTGTAGACAGTATAAAGAGGGGCGACTGATGATTCGTAGTTTTCCAGAGGTGCAGCCACTCTCATTCGGAAAGCAGTATGCTCTGGACGTACATTTAGATTGGTCAGTTCACAGTTATACTGGAACAGACCTTCTGTGTTTACCGTGTCTGGCTGGATAAAGGATGTAGCGTCGTCACTCAGGGTAACAGAGTTTCCACCGTTTTCGATAACGCCCTCATAAACCCCCTCGTCAATAAGTCCGAACAATCCAGACGATTGACTGTTAGAGCCAATAAATGAATCAAAACCAGACGCTATAGATAGGTCAGCCTTGGGATATAGCTTCTCTTGACAGTAAAAGTCTCCAAACTCTCCAGCAATCTTATCTACATCTAAGACATTTACATTAGCCTCAAATATAAACTGTTCACTTAGGGCGTAATTCATCGTTAGACCGTCTACTATTTCGGTCTCAGATATAACTTCCGCTTCTAACGGCAGGGAAGCACTCAGTCTGCCCTCTACCTCTGATAGAAAAGTTAGGGTTTCTTGCAAATCAAAGGCTGTAGAAATATTAGGAGCAGTTTCAGGGCAGAACCCAGAGAACTTAATGGTGTCCCCTTGTTCAACTTGTCTGTCTATAGAATTAGTACTTGAGGCGTACTGAATAGTAACATCGCAACCGTTAATGGATGTGATAGAATAATGATATCTTTCTCCACCACTCTCTATCTCAGCAACATATGTATCATCAAAACATTCGCCGTCACAAGACTCTAGCGTTACAGAATAAAGGGGGCCAGAACCAGCAACCGAATCTACTGTTTCTATATAAACGGCGGCGGGAGGTGGAGACGTAATCTCGGCCTCAGCGATCACGGTTGTTCCCATGTTCGCATTGATAGTCATTGTTGCATTTACTTCGCCACCCATAGAGCAGGTGGCGTCTGTTGATTTTAGACAGCTACATTCTAGAGCTACGTGATGTTCAGACATTATAGTACCGTTTTCCTTATTTCCATATCTCCACCACTATTGGGTTTTGCGTTCCCAATTTCCCTTTTGACTTCTTCAAGAAGTTCTCTCTTGATATCGTCTTTCATTGATGACAAGAAGCTACCACCATTAAAGTTTACGTTCACGTTCGTTGTGTCCAGTTTTACATGGAAATTAGTGTTCGCTAAACGATCTACCGCACTAGAGAAGTCAGCAAATACATTTCTAAGCATAGGAAGGGCATTTGAGAATGCACCGCTAATTCCTTCTACTACGCCTCCAGTGTTGTAGTGTACTCTTCCTCCACCGCTCATGTGAGTAGCACTGCTAGCCCCACTCTGTCCAGAAGAGTTCATAGCCCTCAACATTTGTAAGTTGTTGCCACGCTTAACAGCGGAGCGATTTACCACAAACTCGCCCGGAGTCAACATTGCGGGAACGGTATCTGTACCACGAGGAATAAAGGCACCGTTGCTCAAGTACTCCGTTGGGCCAAGCGATCCTCCTTCCATTCCTCCTCCTGCCACTCTAGAGTTTCTTGAGGAAACTCCTTGCAGCTCCTTTTGGAAAACGACATTAGTGGCAATAATGGTGGCTTCATTGATCTCAATCTCTGACACTTCCATTTGGGCGGCAGCACCAGCTATATCACCGAGAGTTCTAGCTAAATCACGCCCCTCGGCTTTAATGGCTTTTGCTTCACCTGTAGTTCCAGATAATACACCCGCAGCGTTTGGATCAGTAATCCCAAAGTTACCCAAAGTAAGTCCAGCAGCCCTATTTAGCTTGTCGTCAGACAAGCCCTGCCCCTGTAGGCTCTTAAATCCAGCACCAAGTGCAGACCCAGAGAACAGACCGGCTAAACTAGAGGAACCAGACCTAAGGGCTGCACCCGCACCAGCGGCAGCTTGACCCTTGATGAACCCTTCAATGTCCCCGCTAATCAATTTGTCAAGGGCACTTTTCTCTTCTCTATTCTTAGCTTGAACAAGCGTCAGCTCTTCTTTCAGCAGTCCAATTCTCTGCTTTGTGAATGTGATTAGAGCTTGATTTGCACTCTTAGCTTCATCACGCTTATCCTCGCCTCTCCCAGTGGCTCCAGAAAACACTCCGGCACGACCGGGGTCGCCAGAGGCACGACCTGCAATATCTCTCGCTGCGGCATTCTGTTGAGTATTAAAGACATTAGCCAGTTCTCCTGCTACGCGGCGAATGTCACTGACACCCCCTTTTCCAATGTTTACTCCCGCCCTAGCACCAATATTGTTGAACTGAGCCGCTCTAGCACTTGTCTTTTGATCACCCGTTAGTTTAGCACCGCCAAAATCTTCAAACGCTTGAGCTGCTTCTAGCTGAGTATCAATAGCTTTGTTTAGAGCTTCTGCCGCTTTCTGCTCAAGCTGTTCTCTCTGTTGATATAGATTGGACATCCTAGTATTATGGGAATCTTGTAGCTGTGCAGCTTCAAAGAATCCTGCCGATAATTTCTGACTATCCGCAGCTATCTTCTTCACTACTTCTGAGACGTCTGTAGTGGCGATATCTTCTGGCTTGATTGCATCTACATTTGAATCAATGACTCTACGGAGAGAACGCTTTACTTCTTCAGAAGCGTCTGCTGGAATAGCGTCAGACAAAGCTTTCTTAAACTGCTTTTTAGCTTGACCTGCATTACCCCTACTTAAATCAACATCGGAGACAGAACCTCCCACATCCCTAGAGAAGCTAGAAGAAGCTCTTGCCACACTCGCTTGACCTCTCAACGCACCTTTAAGCCCATCAGAAGCACCGGGATTGGAAGTTAATTCTTTCTCAATAGCATCAATGGCTCCGCCTACATCTACACCAACGTTTTTACGTGAAGACTCTAGCTGAGCAATATAGCCACCTAGAGAGCTAGTGCCAGTCTTAAGCCCTGCGGAAAAAGCGTCTACAGCACTATTAGCAGCACCAAACGCAGACGTAATCTTGAGAGAATCAAGATTGGCCCTTGTTACCTCTTTCATCGCTTCGCGGAGATTGATGGACGCTCTTGCTGATTGAAGTAGTTCCTTTTCGAGTTCTTTGTTTCCACCAGCTAAAGCACGAGCAGATTTCTCAGCTTGATCGAGGCTCACACCCTGCTTTATTAGGGCACTAAGGCTTATCTTCAGCCCTGAATTTACTTTCTCTTCAAGCTCTTTTCTTTTTTTACTAGTGGGCTCAAGGTCTTTAAATTCGTCTCTCGCCTCTCTAGCACTTTCTGCTAGAAGGCGGGTGGCTTCGCCAGCTTTAAGCTCTCCAGAAACGTCTCTTACATTGCTCTTCTTATCACTACTAATATTCTTAGTGATCTCTTTGATGTTTAGAGAGGCCGTTTCTGTGGCCGCCACAGCTCCAGCGGTTTCTCTTCGCTCTTTGAGTTTTTCAAAAAACCCATCTAAACCACTAACGAACGCAATATCTATAAGACCCGGAAGTGAAAACAGCTCTGCAATACCTGAAGATAAAGCCCCTGCTTCTGCCACCTGAGCAGACCCTTTGACGTTACCTTCGTCTCTTTGTTTCTTCTCAGCTCTTTCTGCGAGCTGTTGAACGTACCCATCAAGAGAGCCAACTATAGCTGATATTGCAGCACCTCCCGCTAGGGCTTTAGCTGCAACCTTACCCGTTTTAGCAGTACCAGAAGTAATGCTAGCCTTTAGCCGCTGCTTAGATAATTTCTTCTCAGCTTCAGTAGCTTTCTTGGCGGCTGACACCGCCTGTTTTTGTGCTTTATTAAGTTTAGACTGAGTATTAGCCGCTTTACTTGCCGCCTGAACCGCTGCCGTATTAGCCCTGACCGTCTTGTCTGAACTCTTTTTGTTTGCGTCTCCCGCCCTCTTCATTTCACGCCCAGTCTCGTCCAGTTCCGATCCGAGCTGTGCTAGTTGATCCTTAGTCTTCTTTGTTTCCTTTTCGCCCTGAGCCATCTCAGCCGTTAGTTGATCAAGTTGACTATCAAGATCTTTTGTTGTCTGGTCAAAATTCTCTAGCGATTTATTTAGTGTATCTAACTCTTTCTCTGCTTCTTTTAACTCTCTGGCAAGTTTAAGACCTTTTGAGCTATTCGGATCATCTCCAGCCGCCGCTGCTGACTTCTGAGACTTCTTTATGTGTTCGATATCACCTTTAACAACACGCTGCTTCTCAAAATCAGCCAGCCTCGCCTTAGCGGCTTTTTCCAATTTTTCTTTCTTTGACTTTTGTATCTTACTCTTTTTAGCTAAGCCTTCTTCAAGATCCTCTATTTTAGCTAGGATTGCTGCCCTTTTTTCATCGGCGGCAAGCATCTCTTCCTTGTCTACTACCTGCTTTTCAATATTTACAGAACGCTTACTCTCATAGTCGGCATTTTGTTTAAGAGTTACTCCCTGTGGAGAAGACGTTGAGGTGGCTGCGTCCCTAGAGCCAGAACTAGAACCTTCGCTGTCACTAGAAATCTTAGAAGCCCTATCTGCTGCGTCAGACTGAGCTTTGCTATTCTCTATGACCGTATTTGTTCCGTCGTCTACTGATTTTCCCCAGTCGTCGAAGAATGATGTAGCTTTCTTGAGGGCAACTCCGATGATCCCAAGCTTTGTAAGTGCAGAAAAGGCTTGTTCAGCCCCGACAGTCGTTTTGAACATTCCGTTAGACGCTTCTTCACTTTTATCTCCTAGTTTTTCTATGGCTGCTTGAGCTACTGGTAATGCGACGGCGAGACCCGTAAGGCCGCCAGCACTAAGGTCAAACAGGCTACTGATACCTCCACCTTTAGCTGTGCCTCCGCTCGCAAATTTTTGCACTCCAACAGACCCACCCTTAGCAAAGCGAGAGACACCGCTCTTGTTCATAGAGTTAAGGTTGTTATACCCAATACTTTGAGCAGATTTTTTGTTTACAACGAATTCGCCGGGAGTAAGGAGTGCTGGGACAGTATCGCTAGAACCAGAGCCCGCAATACTACCACCAGAGGCTTTTTTGGTTACTTTGAAGTCTTCACGGTCCAAATCTTTAGCGACCTTATTTACGAGTCTTCCCTCTCCCCCGGTAGCGGTATCTCTCGTTCTCTTTGCGTCTGCACGCTTCAGCTTGGAGAGGTCGTCGTCAGGATCGAAGAGTTGAGACAATTTCCCTACAGCCGCAGATGTGACGTTGGGAAAGTCAAAGTCTGCACGGATACCAGAAGCGGCAGAGTTGCCAGTCTTTAAGTCTCCAGTGGCACCAATAACAGATTCTAATAGGTAACCCTCAATAGTAGACTGTGCCCCGTCAAGAACATCTCTAACCTTAAAGTTTTCGCCATCTTCAAACTTGAGAGGCCCGATAGATAGTTTTTCTCCAAGTTTAGAATCAAAAATTGATTGTGCCCCAGCATCCAGAGCTTTTTTTGCACCCTTAGAAAATTCACCCTGTAGCTCACTCTGCACACTGCCGGGAGAGCCAATGCCAAATACTGGGAACGGCCCTCTCATCTGAAATGTAACTTCTTGACCCTTTTTGCGACGTGAGCCGACGTCTTTATTATACGCAGATAGGAGCCTGTCGGAAGGTTTGAAATTCCTAACTGTTTTGCCTATCTGGACCTTGTTTTGAGTCTTCTTTTCTAGGATTCCCTTCTTAAACTGCTCTTCTTTGCTAAGTCCGTCAGTATAGTCACGTAACTCTTTAGTGGTCGGTTGGGTGCTAACTCTCTCTGGCCCTAATATTTTGTTTATATGTTTATTGGCAGTCCCCGTTAAATCAACTGGTGTTTTAGCAATGTCGGAACCGCTTTTTTGGTCAAGAACTAAGGCTCCATACTTCTCAGGGTTTTTTACGTTAACAACTCCACCGCTAGCATAGCGGTTTTCGTTCATAGCATTAAGAGTGTCTGGACCTAACTTATTAGCACTACTCTTTTTAATTACGAACTCACCCGGAGTAAGCATAGCCGGAACGGTATCTCCATTACCAGAACCCGGAACATATCCCCCTCTGGCAAACTTCTGAATCTGTCCACCTTGAGCTTTACCAATTCCTCGTAGGGATGCCCCTGCACCACCAAGGAATCCACCTAACCCCTTAGCAAATTTAAAGGCGGCAAGCCCAGTTAGAAGTGGCAGTAGAGGACGTATTGAGTCTGCGACCTTGATAAGGGCAGAAGCTAAGTTCAGAGCCGTTCGAGTGAACACTTGGAAGGATGAGGTTTCAGCAAAGCCACGGACTAGAGCGAGGAACTCTTCTTTCACCTGAGTGATCTGTACGGCGAGAGCCTGCTGAGCCTTCGCTGCGTCTTCGGCAAGAGAGTTTGAGCCGTCTTGAGCTACCTGAAGGGCTTCTTGAGAAACTTTATATTGTTGAAGAAGGGGAATAACCTTACCGATTTGACGGAAGCCACCAAGCTCTTCTGCAATTTGGATAAACTTTAGATCACCCTGCGGCAGCTCTGCAAACGCTTTACCCAAACGTTGAGCAGCTTTAAACGGGCCAACGAACCTTCCGTTGACGTCTGTTAATTCAACGCCTAGCTCACGGAGATACTGAATAGTTTCAGGGCGTTGGATACGAGTGAAGATAGTACGTAAGCCGGTAGCGATGCTTTCAGCACTTTCACGAGTAGTCTGTCTTACGCTAGTGAAGATAGCAAGCAGTTCGTTCAGCTCACCGCCAGCGGATTTGAAGACACCACCGAATCGACGAACAGCACCAATAAGGTCTCCAGACTCAACAGCAAATTGTCCAGCTACAGCGTTTATAGAACCCAATTGAGATTCTAGGGCAGAAGCACCCTGTTTAAACTGACGAAAGATAGCGACGGCACCTTCCGCCGTCTGAGTAATGTCGTCAAACGTAGGTGCGAGCGTAGATTTAGCAAGGGCTGAGAGGGCAACGTTAAGTTCACTACCACGAAAACCGGCCTGAGAAAGGATTCTTGTTACGGCAAGCAAATCTTTGCTTACTACGCCTAGGCCGGTAGACAGATCAGTAATAGTTTTTTGTAGGCCGCGAAGCTCTTTAACGGACTGTCCAGTTACTTGAGATATTTTCACAATCTCGCGTTGGAAGTCAATGGCTTCGTCAACAGCACTAGCGAGGCTGTTGGTAAGCAGACTGACAGCACGACTGGCGACGGTAAACGCAGCAAAACGCTTAACGGCCTGCCCAAAGCTTCGCCCTAAAGCTTCAGACGCAGACGTAGCCTTTCTGAGACTACTGCCTACGTCATCTACTGCTTTTTGAGCTTGCTTCGCACCCTGTACTTCTACAGGCACAGTGATAGCCTGACCCGCAAGTTGCTGGCGAATTTGACCAACAACCTGACGAGCATTTGTGGGAGCTTGTAGTTGTAGCTGTGCAGTTAGTACAAATCTTGACATCTTAAACCTTTATGATTGCAACTAAGGCTACACTATCCAATTAGCTTTCCGTGGCTGTCTCTGTTTCTTTTTCTTTACTGGCGGGTTTATTCCGAGGCTTCTTGGTAACAAGATCGTTGTCATAATCTACCAATTTGTAATCACCCTCTGCTGTTAGCAAGTTACCATCTCTATCTGTACGATGTCCCTCGTCATTAAGATAGTAGCCAGACTCATCAATTCGACGTCCCTCTGTATCAATCAAGTCAGCAGGGTTGTTAGGGTCAATGAGGCTTAATTTTTCATTCACTAAATTATATTTGAGTAAGAACTGATTCTCAGGCAATTTTTTCTCAAAAGACGAGTCCATATTATAGAGCATTTCGCCTAAAACTGAAGCCGCCGTAAAAGCTACTTCGTCAGTGCTACGATTATCATAGTCTTCGAATGACTGGTAGTAAGGCTGACCGTTCTTTTTAAAGGTACAATGGGCTACAAGAAAATCAAAGCGGGCATTATCCGCTAGGCTATCTGCCGTATTTTCTTCCATTGATATCTTATCTGCAAGAAGGTTGCGAAGCTTGATTCGTTCTCTACGAATGTCAATGGCGATATCTCTGCCCTCGGAGAGTTTTGGTTTCTTCTTGCCGTCTCCGTGATAGAGTCTTTTTTCAAGCCGAACTAGTTCTTCGGTGATTGCTTTTTCTTCTTCGGCCTTGGCTTCATCCCAGATGCCACGCTTTTTCATCACTACGCTAAGCTCTTTTTTGGTAAGAACTCCATCTTGCATGGCGTCGTTCCAAACCTTAGACTTGTATCTATCTGCTCTTTTTAAGATATCATTATTAGGCATTTGAACAACAAATTCAACTTCTTTTTTGTCGTCACCCTCTCCAACCTCAACCGTTTTCTCTACCTTTTTTCGTATAGTCATTTAATTCTCCTTACTTTCTTCTTTTACTTTGACCGGAAGTACGGTCTGATAACGTAACCACTTAACGTCATACTGAGCTAGTTCCGCATCAACGTTCCTAGATTGAGTATTCCCCTTATCCAAAATTTCCGATCTTACCTTCTGGAAAGCATCGTACATTATTTTTTCTTCAGGCGTCATGGGGCCATCCCCAGTATCCCATAGAAAAGAAAAGTGTTCCTCAAGGGAGCTAAGTGCCCCAATCATTGTAGTTTCCACTTTCTTTTTCAGAATCTTCGCTAGACGCTCGCGAGAGTCTTGTCTATACTTGTCTTCTCGCTTTTTCTGGTATTCCGACTGCGATTTTACCATTACTAATTTGTCGTAATCGCTCATTACTGTCTCCTTCTTTGTTCCTTAAAATTTTCATGATGTTGGTTCATAATGTCTATCCGTCTATCTTGGAAATCCATATCAACCGCCGTGCCTTTCTGTCTTACCGTAGCTAATCTCTGCTTCCTCACGGTATCGGAATGAAAACTATTCATTCCGTGAATAGATGACGCTTCTTTATCAGAATCAGCCATCAGAAGAATTTCGTCCGAATTCGCTATTTTGCTATTCGTTCGCTTCTCCATATCTATTTTTGTTTTTTCAGCTTCTTGTTTTTGCCTCTGAATGATGAACCAGCCGTCCAACATGTCATCATCCTTTATTACGTCTTCTGTAGGACACTCAGTTGACTCTTGAATGTTGTCGTACATATTGGACCACACCAAGATTCCCTTTTGGTCAGGAGATAGCTCTCTCTCTTCTGGGTTAGAGAAAAGAGATTTATGCTCCTTCATTAGCCAGTGTAGCCTCCAAGGGTCATTTCTAGCTAGCTCTCTTAGTTGTGTTTCAGTTAACAGCATCTTATTGTATTCGTAGAATAAAGATGGGATATCAATATTCTCACAATCAAGAGGCTCCTTCTTTACAAAGCAGCACCTCTCAAAAAGGGCCGCAGACCTCTCTTGAGAAGCTAGCCCCTCACACGTTTTGCTAAACAGCTCGTGCTTTTCAGTTGCCAACTTGTTCTTCGCAATCTCTCCGGCTCTAATATATCTTCGGGTCTGATTCACTAGGGCCGTATTCATTCTTGATTCATAGATACCGACCTTCAACTTGTCGATATCTTTTTGAATGCCGTCTATCTTGTCTTCTTTTTCTTCAGACCAAAGATCACGGCTTTTCATCCATTCCCACATCTCTTCTTCTGTGAAGATGTTGTCCATGAGAGCCCTATCATAGGACTCCCTAAAGACTTCGTTGGAGTAATACTCATCTTCAATAGTGGGTGAGAGAACCCTTATCTGTACCCCGTTCAGGTTGATCAGGTATACCCCTGATCTTAGTCTTGATACAAAATACTCCCGTTCATAAGAGTTCATCGCTAAACCTCACGAATGCGGGAGTAATAATGTTTCATTTTAACCTTTCCTTACGCCACAGTTTCACTCGCTGTCCGAAAATCGCTATCGCAAAGTGTGGCGTGAATCCATTAGTAACAAAAACTTACTAATATTAAATCAGATTATCCGATTAGATTGTTAGGGAATGGTCCAGCCCCGTAGTCTTTAGCATAACCATTAGTTGTCCCCGCTTTAATAGCTGCAAACCCAATGTAGCCTTGGTTCCAGTCTTGTACGTCAAGCTCGTTGAAGTTTGTGTAGCTGTAGGAAACACTTACGTTTCCACCACCAGCGTCACCACCGCCGTAGTTCAAGCTAGCAAGACGATTTTTACCGCCCAAGTCGAATCCGTATCCACCACGCATTAACAAGAAGATGGCTTCTTGAGAAGTGTTGTTACCAGAGTCGATGGTGCTGTAAAGGGCAGGGTCACCAAACTCATAAGCAGATACGAAGTCACCAGAAATAGTGATAGCTTCGATTTCCGTAGAAACTTCAATCGGGAAGTTAGCAGGGCGGTAGTATGGGGTCTTACGGCCAAGTTCTAGAACGTCTTCACGAGAGAAGTCGGTAGAACAGGTAAAGTTCTGGATGTGAACTCTAGGAACACTATTAGAAGTATTTATGCCGTTACCATATCCACTACCAACAACTCCGTTGATACTTGTGGGCAAAATACAGCCAGACAGAAGTACGTCCTCACGACGCTGAATACCACCAGATGGGGCACCCGCCTGTCCGAAAGCTTTTGGGCTGTCACTACCATCAAAGTTAGCTACAACTCCAGCCAACATTGACTGACTTGAAGTCAACCACGTCTTGTTGTTCCCTACAAGAGTAACAGATTCGGTAGCATTTCCCTCAACGGGGACCGTATAAGAAACGTTGGAAACGTACATGCCTGAGCAGTAAATTTCAACTTCAGCAGAACCACCGTTTGCGGCAAGGTTTGAAGCTGATTCGTCGAAAATACCAAGTCTTAGGTCACATTTTTCAGCGGCACGACCCGCCAAACCACTATTGGCTGTTCCAACAACACCTATAGTTGCCATATGATAGATCAGTGGATTTCCGTCTAGTACCTTCTCTAGGGTAACTTCAACGTCTGGGGTACCTTCGATATTCTCGAAAATCTCAATCTGACCAAGCTCGAAAGCCTGCTCTAGGTTGAAACTCGTATTCATACCGACGCTTTGGGCACCGTGAACCATGTCTCCAGTAGCTAGGACAGTATCGCCCTCAGCAGTGATCGCAACGCCTTGGCAGGCGTAAAAAATTCTATTGTTAACTGACATCTATATCTCTCCTCTTAGAATTGAAAGATTGCTATTAAATTATACACAAAAAGCACCTAAATGTTGGTTTTAACGCCTTCTGTAGTGAATCGAACTGTTCCACCAAAAAGATTTGGTGAAATCATCCTCATGTCCTCAGTTTTTCCGTTTATTAAGCGGAATTTGCCGGAATGGTATGTTTCTATGATCTCTGGGTAAAGAAGGGCACTTGGCACCGGAGAACCACCTTGATCTAGGGGAAAAACCCCAGAACTATTAAGTTTATCTCCATCAATAGAATATACACATTTATCATTCTGAAGCGAAACTATGTCTGTGAGCTTATTCCTAGTCATTTCATCTTCTGCTATACAATGGAAGACAACATCTGTATACACCCACTGACCGCCTCCTAGCTGAAACCCTTTAAACTTCCTGATGGGGACTACCTCTACCGCGATTGCGGGCAATTGAAGCCTGCTTTCAGGGGGTAAATCCCACTTACCTGTGCTTGTATCATAAAACCTACTCGTAGGCTTGTCTGTTCTAGACTGTAATTCCCTCAGCCAAGGTACATTATTGGCATATACCACATTTATGTACTTATAACTAAATTCCGCTTGAACAGTTGACCCACTAGAAATTGGAGAATCAAATATCACACGCCCATAGAAATAGTCTATCTTATGTGAATAGTCTCCCACTCCAGAAGTGGGCTCAAAAGTGTCGTCAATATAAACCCCAGATATTCCGGGGAAGTTTGGGTTAGTACCGACGATTGGGGGATCAATACCTACACCAGAAACGCCGCTTTGCCATACCCAATTTGATCTGAAACCTTCCCAGACCTGACCAGACGTAAAAGCGTCGTTAGAAGACATTCGTAGCTTGCTCATATCTTGACCGTTAGGAGCCAGCTCACCCTTGTCTACGTTGAAATAGTTGCCCTTTTCTAAGAGGGCATAATCCCAATATTCGACCAGTGAATCCTGAATATTGTTACTCAAGGAATAGTCGTGTATCGAATCAAAGCCCTTTAGCGGGTAATAATTGCTCATTGAAAGATATCCATGAGTATTGCTGCGAGTTCTCTATCGTTACCT
>Ga0055584_100004552_pt1 | contig 13591 bp, 9 predicted proteins | sample OSDHelmetaG_FD_58716 | JGI IMG/M metagenome (GOLD analysis project Ga0055584, IMG submission 58716) | Pelagic marine sediment microbial communities from the LTER site Helgoland, North Sea, for post-phytoplankton bloom and carbon turnover... | ecosystem: Environmental > Aquatic > Marine >... | reverse complement strand
TGTCTCGATCCGGAGAGCATTCGCCAGCGTATTACACCACATACAAAAGCTATAGTCGTCGTTTCTAGCTTTGGCCAATCGGCCGATTTTGAAGCGATCATGGCTATTGCCGCCGAGCACAATTTAATGGTTATAGACGATGCTGCCCACGTGGCTGGTGGACGTTATAAAGGCCGCAGCGCCGGCACAGCGGCTCACGTAGGTATCTATAGCTTAAATGCGCATAAGATAATCCAGTGCGGAGAAGGGGGAATGGTTGTTACGGACGATGATGACCTCGCCTTGCGCTTGCGCTTGATACGCAATCATGCAGAAGCAGTCGTCGGCGAAATGGGGCTGGAAAACATCGACAATATGCTCGGGTGGAATTATCGCATGACTGAACTGGAGGCGGCTGTAGCGTACGAGCAACTTCTGAAAATGGATAGACTCAATAGCGAACGCCGTCAGTTGGCAGAGCACTTGACGCAGCGAATGAAAAACTTACCTGGAATTTTACCGCCTCAGGTACGCGAGGGGTGCGAGCATGTCTACTATCTTTTCCCCATCCTTTTTAAGGAGCAAGAGGTGGGCATTTCTCGCACGCGTTTTGTCGAGGCGCTCATAGCCGAGGGCATTCCCTTCTACGCCCGTGCGGCAGGTTATGTAAAACCCTACTATCTCGAACCAATGTTTACCCGGCGCACGGTCTACGCCAATGGTTGTCCTTTTAATTGCTCTTGTTATAGTGGTGAAGTCGATTATAGCAAGGGGATCTGCCCGGTGACTGAGCGGTTTTACGAGTCGGAAATGATTATGAATACCTTCTGTTATCCGCCTATGACTACGGCTGATATGGATGATATCGCCAATGCATTTGAAAAAGTACTCGACAATATAGAACAATTGAAATAGCGGAATCTATGAATGTCTTAGCCGTTGGTGCTCATTTTGACGATATAGAATTGGGGTGCGGGGGCACGTTGGCCCGTCATGTACGGCGTGGAGATAATGTAACGGTTTATGTGGCGACTCATTCGGGATATAGCAATCCGAGTGGGCGAGTAATACGTGCGCGGGATGTCGCGAGACGCGAAGGAGAAATGGCGGCAGAAATTTTGGGGGTTAACCTGTTAGCTGGCGACTGGGAAACAAACCAATTAATCTTCAGCGATCCCTTAGTTTGTTCTGTCTTGAGTATTGTAGAAGAGTATGAAGTGGACACGCTCTATACGCATTGGACTGACGATGCACATCAAGATCACCGCGCCTTAGGGCGCGCTTGTATTGTCGCCGGAAAACACGTTCCACGAGTCCTGATGTATCAGAGCAACTTCTACGATGCGGGTGAGCCATTTGTCGGTACTTTCTATGTCGACATAAGCGCTACAGTTGATAAGAAAAAAGAAGCTATTGCTGCTCACGTGTCGGAGTTGGAACGCGTTGAAGGGCGTTGGCAAGATGTATTTATCAATAAATGCGCCGTCGATGGGTATAAAGTGGGCACAGCATATGCCGAGGCATTTCAGGTGGTTAAATATTTGGAACCCCTCTAAGGGGTAGATCCTATGCCACGCCGTGATTTGTTGGTGCACTGGATTGTCGTCGCTATTTCAGGTCTTGCGATAATAGCTGTGCTGTGCGGTAGCGCCAGTTATTGGCTCGGACTTCTTGGTTTCGTTATTGTACTATTCGTTGCGTATAATCTCCTCTTTTGTAAATGGACTGTTTTTCCCTACGACTGCATATTGAGCGCCCATTCGCAGGATGGCCTACATTGGGTTCGCGATGAAGGCGTGCGGGTAGATGTTGGAGGGGTAAATCAGAGTAGCCAGGTTTATTATCCCGATGTAGTGCGGATCGGCAGTGGGTTTCGCATGTACTATCGCGGTGGAGGCGATGCATCCGTCATATTGAGCGCATTTTCAGAAGATGGTTTGGTGTGGGAAGAGGAACAGTGTGAAAGAGTGGGTCTGCGGAAAAATTTTAAGCGCCTAGGTTGCCCCGAAGTGCTGCCATTTCGCAGTGGTTTTCGAATCTATTTTGCGGCCTATGATGGGGAGCGTTGGAAAATATTTTTTTGCGAATCCGTCGATGGTTTAAATTGGGCTCGAGAATTGTGTTGTTTGGATATGGGAGATAAAACCAAATTACCCCATGTAAAAGACCCATCCATTAGCATCGTAAGGGGAGTGTATCGCATGCATTTTATGCGTTTTTCATCTTCTGAAACCCATATTTACACATGCGATTCAGAAGATGGGATTCAATGGTCTAGAATGGTGCGATGTAGTGGATATGATACTCGAGAGGCCCCCCATGTGCGCAATCCCAACGTCGTTGAGATCGGACCAGATCGCTGGCGCATGTATTTTGCTGAAACACTTAAAGCTAGTGCACTGGGATCGCGTATTGTTAGCGCGGTGTCAGATGATGGTCAAAAGTGGACCCGCGAAGAGGGGTATCGCATGGTTCCGGGAGGGGCGTTTGATGGCCAGGGTGTTTTTTGCCCCGATGTGTTACGGGTTGCAGGGGGATGGAAAATGTACTACGGAGGATATTGGAAAAAACACTGGTTAGCCCCGTATACTTTGTACCAACATCGGTTAAAAAAATGAGTCTATTTTTTATCGATTAGCTGGCAAATAAAATTCCATTCTCGTTTGCCCAAAACGCCGGTGGCTAAACTCAGAATTATATAGGTAATACTGCTCGCAGAAATAGAGACCACTAGATGTACATGAGGTTTTGCTATCATGAGGATTATTCCCATGGCAGCTGTATTGAAGGTTGCCATAAATAAAGAGCGCCACGGGATGGAAAAAGAGACGATTCGCCTAGCTAATACGAGAACGGTCAGAGCATAAATCAAGTGTCCGGCTACGGTTGAAAGAGCAGCACCGCTAATGCCAATTCGGGGAATAAGCAGGATGTTCATTGTGAGATTTGCTAGCACCATAGCACCATTGATGAGAAAGAGCACATGGGTTTTTCCTGCTGCTACCAAGAGGTGGTCACCTGGTACCCCTAGGCTGAAGGCGAGAAACCCCAACGCGAGAATGGGGATATAGCGCGCGGATTCAGCGTAAGTATCGGATGTGAGCATGCTCAGTAGCTCTGTCGGTATGAGAATGGCAAAAGCTATAAAGGGCAGAGAGAGTATTGCGGTATAGCCGATGATGTCGGCTATATATTCACCTATCTTCTCTTTATTACCTTCGTTCCACAATTCGGAAAGTGCGGGTAGGAGCACTAGGTGGATAGGTGAAATTATCGTGGTGAAAAAGCTGGAGGCTGTATAACTAACAAAGTATACACCGACGGCTGCATGGTTAAGGAAGTGGGCCAGAAGGTAGCGATCTCCTGCGTCAAATAATCGATAGAGAGCAGAATTCGGAATGAGGGGAATACTGAATTTTAGATAGATCCGCGCATTCGTGAAATCCGGCCAAGAAAATCCTAACTGGCGCGTAATGCTAAAGGCTCCTATAATGGATAAAATGGTGCGAATCGCGAGTAGGGCGAGCAGGCCCTCGGCAATATTATTGGTTTCCAAGAGAGTAAAGGTAACAAGTAGGAGTTCGCCAAAATACTGGGCAATGCTAATGGTGGAATGACGCACCATATATCTAAGGGCACGAAAGTAGGATCGCACTGATTCGAGGCATGTGCTAGATATTAGAAGTGCCAATATTATGGGGAGCATGGAACGCAGGGCTTCCCAGCGCGTATTGGCCAATGCCAAATAAAAACAAAGGCCAATAATCAGAGCTAGCAAGATACTGAATAATAAGGCTAAGAAAAATATAGAGTAGGTGATATCTCGTTGCTGTTGGGGGTCTTTAACTCCTGGTAAAAAACGCACGAGAGCCCCGGGTAGCTGCAGCGATACCCAGGGAATGGCGAGGCCAATGCCAACCATGACTTGCTCCCAAAGCCCGAGCTGGATTTCGTCGAGGCTGTGTGTCAGCACGGGCAGAAATAAGAAGATGCGCAGACTGCGCACACATGTTGCGACACTCGATAATAGCACGTCGCGGCCGAATTTTTGTTTGCTTGCTGGCAAGGTCTTCCAATAGGTGATAGCTGTTGGCGAGAGATAAATTAACCTCACACCGTTATAGAGCAAGCGCTTAGAGCGTTGGGGACTCCGTTATTGTGCAAAGCGAAGATCTTAGGTGTTTAGCCCGCACTGCCGTTATGCCGTACGCCTATTTGGATACAGCAGCTCATGCGGACGAAGCTTTGATACTCGGGCAGTTGTTGAAAGATCGCGCTAGTGGTCAGCTACAGTTTTGGGGCACTGCGCGGAAGAATAATCTGGTAATGGTTGCCGCTAGTCTTCAAGAATGGGATACGCAACAGCTCGGTATGGGGTGTGCAAGTTTAAAATGGTTGTTGGTGCATGGTGATGATGCCATCTGCGCGTCACTTTTGGGTCAGATGGCTGAAGATGTACAAGGGTGGTGCTATGAGAACAATGCAGCACTACTCGCTTGTAAAGTCGATTGTGGCAAGCTGGCAATTGTCCACGGCCTTGAAGAATGGGGCATGAAGATAATCGATTGCGAACTCGTTTGGGCGGCCGATCCGCAGAAACCACTTGTCGCGAAAATATTACCCAATATTGCGATTGAAAATAGACAGGGGGAAGAAGTTGAGGGCATTGCTGATTTAGGGCGCGTTTTCAAACTAGACCGATTGCATGCGGATTATAGAATTGATGATGCTAAGGCAGATGCGCTGTGGGGTGAAAGTTTGAAAAATGCTTGCCGAGAGGGCGCAGACCAAGTCATCATAGCTCGGGTTAATGGCCAATTAATCGGTGTAGTCACTTGTTTCATCGCATGGGAAGCAGCTGAATATCTCGCCGGTCCGGTCTGTGATTTGGTTCACGTGGCCGTCGACCCTGCATGGAGTGGCAAGGGAGTCGGCAAGGCAATGATTGCACGAGCTTTGTCTTGGGCGCGCGACGAGGTCAAATTCGTACAAGTTGGTACACAAGCGCGCAACTATGCCGCCAATGCCCTCTATAAGGGAATGGGTTTTGATCTAGTGCATTCGCAGTATAGCATGCATGCGTATTGGCCATAATGAATGCCATCGGTGCGCATAACCAAGACTTTCGAACGCTATCCGGCCTTTGGCCTGAAATAGAGGGTAAGCGGGCACTAGATATGGGGTGTGGCAGTGGTCTTTACACGCGCGAATTAGCTGCGCGAGGTGCCAATGTCATAGGGGTTGATCTCGATATAGAAGGGTTGCGCCGCGCTCGCAGCCAAAAGGGGGGAGACAAGTGTCATTGGGTTTGTGCTGATGTGCGCTATTTGCCGTTTCGCGATGATTGCTATTCGATGGCTGTTTGTGTTGAAGTTCTCACTCATATTGAAAATGAAGAACGTCGCAAAGCACTCGCTGAAGTTTCGCGAATACTCCAGTCCCAAGGAGCCTTCTATTTCTCCCTGCACAATCGCAGGCGATTGTCTCTGGCGAGTTGGTTGCGTTTGCGCAGGGCATCAAAGGTGTATCACACGCCCAATCTCAGCGTATGGCCAACGACCCCTAATCGGGCACAATCGATGTTGTCGGACTGCAGGTTGCGTCCTCACCCTCGTTTTTATTACGCCAATTTTCACAGCCGTTTTACCCATAATTTTTATACAAATCACCCGCACTGGGCGCGTCTTTTGATATGGTGTGAGGATATTCTTTCGAGCCTACCTCTGTTGCGCTGGCTGGGGATAACTTTTATCTGGACTGCCACAAAAGATATCGATAGAACTGAGGGGACGTTCCGTTGACCAAGTTGGTCGTTGTCCCTGCAGACCCTCTGTATAAATACTATGCCAAGGGAGAAATAAAGGCCCGCTATTGGAACCCATGTAGTTTATTCGACGAGGTGCATATCCTCTCTCTGGCAGAGAGCGATATCGAGGCTGAGAAAGTGCAGACATTGGTCGGAGATGCCCGTTTGCACATACATGCAATCGGTAAGCCCACGATGTGGACGTTGCCGCTATATTTTGCCAAGGTCCGCCGTTTAGTCGAGAAAATTAGCCCCGATCTCATCCGTGCGCACGGCCCCTGGCATACGGGCAGTTTAGCCGTGTCGGCTGGTCGTGCATTGGGTATTCCCACGGTTGTATCGGTGCACAGCGATCGCGATGCGCAGCGCCGGCACGAGCCCTCATTGTTGTTGCAGATGGTTCGTCCACTGGAAAATTACACCTTGCGTAACGCCTCTGTCGTACTGTGCGTCAGCGATTATTTGCACGAATACGCTCGTAGGCACGGTGCGCAGCGGACCTATACCGTGTATAACAAAGTGTATAGCGACCACTTTATGCCAAGGGAAACACATCGTCGCCAAGGGCCGCTCAGGGTGCTTTCGGTAATGCGTCTGGACCGCGCGAAGTATCCGGAGTGCCTCATAGAGGCCATCGCTCAACAGGATCTGCACTTGAAGCTGATCGGCCAGGGCGAGTTGGAGCAGGCGTTGCGCAAGTTAGTAGTCGATTTAGGAGTAGAGGAGCGCGTAGAGTTTGTTCGCCAAGTGCCCAATAGTGAAATCCATCAGCACTACCAAGAGGCGGATATTTTTGCTATGGCAACTCATTACGAGGGATTTTGCATCCCCGTGCTCGAAGCTATGGCGGCAGGGCTTCCCATCGTGGCAACCGATACGGGGCCTATTCCCGAGGTGTTGGCTGGGGCAGGCAAAGTCGTAGAAAAGAATCCGCGCGCTTTCGCACAGGCTTTAGCCGACTTAGCTGCGGATCCGGAGTCTCGCCGGGCTTTGGGAGCAGCGGGGCGCAAACGGGCACGCGCCATTGATGGATTGCGTATGGAGGAGAGAGAGGGCAATCTCTATAGGGTGTTGATGCAAAAGAGTGAAAAAGAACTGGCGTCTATGCTCTCGGACTCCGGGCGGTTTGTCAATTGAGTGTTGTCAGCGATGGGAGCACTGATTTTAACCCGCTCCGCATTCGCTATTTGTTGCTCCTAGCTGCTGTCGTTGTGTTCGTATATGCTGTGGGCTCTTCCAATCCGTTTCACTACGACGATTTGCACTCGATCCGAGACAATCCGCACATTCGCAGCCTCGATAATATCCCCGCATTTTTCACCCGCCCCGACTATTTTACCGCCGATCCACGTTCTGCCATGTATCGTCCTTTGGTCCTAGTTAGTTATGCGCTGAATTATGCTTTGGACAAATCTGAGGTCCGCTCGTATCATTGGGTAAATATTGGTATACATGCGATAAATAGCGGGTTGGTTTTGCTCTTGGCGCATATGTTGTTAAAGCGCTTTACTGTCGCCTTTATGGCCGCCTGTATCTTTGCGCTGCACCCGGTCAATAGCGAAGTCGTCAACTATATAAGTAGCCGTTCCGAGTCGCTCTGTGCTCTATTTTTTCTCAGTAGTTTGATCGCTTATATAAAGGCGAGATCCGCTACAAAATATCGCGCTACTAAATATGGCACCGCTCTTGCGGCTTTTGCTTGTGCGCTACTGTGTAAGTCAATTGCCGTAACGCTATTGCCCTTACTTTTGGCTTTTGAGCTCTGTTTTCCGGCGCGTATGCGGCCTACCCGCACGGTGTTAATATGGATTGGACCATTTTTTGCGCCCGTTATGTTGTATGGTTTGATCATTCAGAACATGCTGAAAACGGCGTTGGTCGATGCCCCGGTACGGTCGATGGGGGTGCAATTGGCTACCCAATTAAAGGCATTAGTCTATTATGCTACACTGCTGTGTTACCCTTGGGAACTGAATGTTGAGCACCAATTTGCATTGGGGGGCAATGAACTCGCCGTTTGGCTGAGTGCTGGGTGCATATTTTCTCTATTTGTGTGGGTTTGGTTTAGTGGAGCGCTGGCGCGCTTTTTAAGTATGTGGTCGCTGGTCATATTGACGCCGACATTGATCGTGCCCCTCAATGTACTGGTCAACGAACACCGTCTGTACTTGGTTTCAATCGCTTTTTCTATTGGGCTGGCCTGTGCATTTGCAAACGTACTGCGCCAAGCAACGGTATCCAAAATCGGAGCAATGTGTTGTATCTCTTTGGTGCTGATATTTTGCAGCCTTGATGTGCAGCGCACATTGACCTGGAGCAGCAGCGAAAAGGTGTGGGCTGCGTCACTGGAGCATTCGCCCTATATGCCTAGACCTCACTTGTATATGGGTAACGTGCATCGAGAGGCGAGTCGTAACCAACGCGCCCTGGATTCGTATGCAAAAGCACTCGTGGTACATCCAGAAGTCCTGAGTGGGGGGGATTTAGTCTCCATATACAATAATATGGGCGCGACCTACTTGGCGATGGAGCGTTTTGATGAAGCGGTTGCCGCTTACGAGAAGACGCTGGCGATCGATCCCGAATACGAACAGGCACGCGTTTCATTAGAAGGAGCTAGGGCCCTAAAGGCACAGAGGGGGCAAGAAGGCGCGGCCGAATTGCAGCGCCGAGGCTTGATCGCCCTCATTCAGGGAGACCTGCCGCAAGCTGTCAGGCTGCTGAATGAGTCGTTGGCGATACGACCGTTAGCTAAGACTTATTTGGCCTTGGCACAGGTACATGAACGGCTAGAGGATACAGAGGCTGCACTGGCCGTCTACCGCACTTTGTTAGAAACTGGTATTGAGGGGCCAAGTGCCAGGCAGGCGCGCTTGCGTATTGAAGAAATATCACAGCGCGCAAATCGGGAGGAAGGGAAGCCTTGAGCATCGGCCCTACAAGAGCGCTGCTTTTATTTGCGGCAATGGCTTTTTTACTCTACGGCACTGCGCTGAAAAATCCGTTTCATTACGACGATCTACACTCAATTCGCTACAATCCACATATCCGCTCGCTCGAAAATGTGCCGCAGTTTTTTACCGACCTTCACACTTTTTCTAGCGAGCGATCTGGCACGATGTTTCGTCCCTTATTGCTGTGTTCGTATGCGCTAAATTACGCGCTGCACGGTGAGGACGTGGTGGGGTATCGCCTATTCAATTTGGTGTTGCATATTCTTTGCGCGTATCTGGTGTGGTCTCTGGTGCGCCATGCGGGTGGTAATGCTTTAATGGCCCTGGTGGCCGGCAGTTTCTTTTTGCTGCACCCGCTCGTTGCAGAGCCGGTAAATTACGTCAGTAGTCGCTCGGATATGCTCATGGCGGTCTGTATTTTAGCTGCTGTGCGGTTTTTTGGCGGCGCTGAGGGGAGGCGGCTGTGGGGGCTGTTGATTTTATTTACTGCGGGGTTGTTGGTGAAATCCGTGGCCATTGTATTGCCCGCTCTTTGTTTGCTCAGTTTACGCGGCACGTGGAAAGAGGCATGGCGGAATTATCTAGGGCGTTTTGCCGCCATGGCCGCGCTTGCTCTGGTTTATCTGGGCCTCATTGTGTCGAATCGATTTTTGCCATCGTCGATTGCCAAAGCACCGCGCGCGTTCGACGCCAATATGTTGAGCCAAGCCAAGGCCTATGTCTATTCTGTTTGGCTCTACGTCATGCCGGTGCATTTAAATGTAGATCACCCCTTTGTTGCCGCGCGCTCACTGTGGGAACCACAGGTGTTGTGCTCCGTTCTTTTTTTGTTGTCGCTGCTGACTTTTTTTACGCGCCTGCATCGGTCTTGGGTTGGGATGGGAGGGCTGTGGTTTTTTGTCGCGCTTATGCCCTATGCTCTTATACCACTCAATATTATGGTGAGTGAGCGTCGCATGTATTTGGCGGGTGTCGGTTTTGCCTTGTTGTCGGCATTTGTTGGCATTCGTTTTTTCGAACGCCAGCGCTATAGTGCCATCGCCGTAGGGGTGGTAGTAGTCACTTTGTTTTTTGGCATTGCCGCGCAGCGCAATAGTGTTTGGTCTAGCGATATACGACTGTGGGAAGATGCCGTGAGCGTTTCGGAGGCACAGCCCAGAGCGCGCGTTAATCTGGCGTTGGCTTATAGCCGAGACAAGCGTTGGGACGACGCGCGAGAACAGTTGCGCCAGGCTTTGGATGTCGATAGCGGTTTTGCCGATGCGTGGGTAGAACTCGGCAATATTGAGCATAGGTCTGGTGCCTTAGCCGCCGCCGAGACCGCTTATTTAAGGGCGTTAGATTCGCAGCCATCTCTCGCAGGCGGGCACTATAATTTAGGCAATATTCATATGGCAAAGGGAGAGCACACCCAGGCTGTTGCGCGTTATGCAATGGCTTTAGATCTCAATCCAAACTTTGCGATGGCGCACAATAATATTGGTCAAGCATACGAGGCATTAGAACAGAGATCAGAAGCATTTACGCATTATACAATAGCCTTGGATATAGACCCGGACCAACCACAGGCTTGGTTTAACATGGCGGCGATATTAGAACGTCGCGGTCAAACAGAAGAAGCGGGACGCGCTTATAAACGAGCATATGAACTGCTTCGTCGCGCGACAGGCTATGCGCAGAATACGCAGTTTCAACAATATGCCGAGCGTGCAATTGAAAATGCCAGACGTCTGGGGATAGGCGAATAAAGGTTAATTATATGTGTGGTATTGTAGGAATTATACATCGAGATAGAGAGCGTCCGGTCGAAGAACAACTGCTGCGCAAGATGACCGATGTCATGCGCTACCGCGGACCAGATGATAGTGGTCTGTGGTCGGGCAGCGGCATTGGTCTAGGGCATCGCCGACTCAGTATTATAGATATAGCGGGGGGGCACCAGCCGATGACGACTGCCGACTCGCAGTTGTGGATAACCTATAACGGCGAGATCTATAATTATCTCGAACTGCGGGCATCGTTAAATGCCGATGGCTATACGCCTGTGTCGCGTTCCGATACGGAGGTTTTGTTACAGGCCTTTGCCCGCGATGGTCGCGATTGTCTACATCAATTTAATGGCATGTTTGCCTTTGCCATTTGGGACGATAAGCGGCGCGAGTTATTTGCCGCCAGAGATCGACTGGGAATAAAACCGTTCTACTATTATGTCGACGAGGACGTTTTCCTTTTTGCCTCGGAAATCAAGGCGCTACTCTTACATCCCCGTCTGCGTCCCGAGGTCGATTACGACTCCCTGCAGGACTATCTGGACCTGCAGTATTGCCTGGGTGACAAAACGCTTTTTAAAGGGGTAAAACGCCTATTGCCGGGCCAGCGTTTGCTCTGGCGCGATGGCCGCGTTGAGATAGATACGTATTGGGATCTGAATTTTTCCAGCGAAGCGTCGATCGGGGAAAAGGAGCGACCGGAGGCGCTACAGGCCTTATTAGAAGATGCCGTGCGCCTGCGTCTGCGCAGCGATGTGCCCGTGGGCAGCCACTTGAGTGGCGGCCTCGATTCCAGTGCTATCGCCTGTTTGGCGGCGCGCAATCTTCCCTCCCAACTACAGGTATTTACGGGCGGGTTTAAGGTGGCTGAGCGCTATGACGAATCTTCGTATGCCAAGTTAGTAGCCGAGCAGATTGGGGCGGGGTATCACGAAATGTTTCCACAGGCTGCCGATTTGTCGGATACCTTTGCCGAAATGGTTTACTTCCTCGACGAGCCCATAGCAGGGGCGGCTGTTTTTCCACAGTACTTTCTCTCTAAACTGGCGTCTCAGCACGTCAAGGTCGTGCTTGGGGGGCAGGGGGGGGACGAACTATTCTGTGGATATACGCGCTATTTGATCGGTTATGTGGAGAGTTGTTTACAGAAGGCGATCTATGGCGAGGCTCCGTTGTCGGGTGACTGGACATTGGGCGATATAGAGGCAAACTTGCCTTATTTGCGGGGGTTTGAACCCACGATGCAAAAACTTTTCGCCACCGATATGTTTAAGGATCCAGCGGCGCGATATTACAGGCTTTTACAGCGATCACAGGACATGGAAGGCATTTTCTCCGACGAGGGCTGGAGGGATAAATCCTATAACACCGCCGAGGTGTTTAGCGATGAGTTCCATCGTCCACAGAGCGATCACCTTATCGACCGTATGCTCTATATCGATATAAAGAACCACCTGCAATCGTTGCTCCATCTCGAAGATCGCACGAGCATGGCCGCATCGCTTGAATCGCGGCTACCGCTACTCGATTATAGAATCGTCGAATTTGCCCTCGCCCAACCCGCGGCCATACGCTTTGCCGGGGGGCGCCCCAAGCATTTACTCAAAGAAGCGGTGACTGGCCTGGTGCCGCGGCAGATAGTAGAGCGCAAGGATAAGATGGGGTTTCCAGTGCCCATCTTTGAATGGTTTGGTGGGGAGTTAAAGCCCTATGTAGAAGATATCCTGTTGGGCGAACACACGCGTCAGCGCGGATTTTTTGATATGCAGGTGGTCGAGCGCAGCGTGCGCGGCGAAAAGCCGTTTGGCCGCACGGTGTGGGGTCTGCTCTCACTGGAACTGTGGTTCCGCCAGTTCTTCGATGCTGCGTAATTGGCACCTTTACCGCCTAGATGCGGCACTGCTCGTTGCTGTATTGGTCGTTGTCGGCTGGGTATATACGGGAGCTTGGTCGGGTAGTTTTCATTTTGATGATGAACACTCGCTTTTGGAAAATCCCCATGTGCGCAGCCTAGGAAATGCGGCGAAATTTTTTAGTGATCCGCAAATGTTTTCGCGCAACGAGGGAAGCCAGATGTATCGGCCTTTGGTGCTGCTGAGTTATGCGCTCAACTATCGATGGGATGCCTATAATAGCTCGGGCTATCTCATTTTTAACTGGTTAGTGCATTTGGCGGTAGTCGCGTTGGCATATATTTGTCATCGACATCTGGGTTTGCATGCGCATGTAGCAGCTCTCGCCGCACTCATTTTTGGCCTCCACCCACTTGCCGCCGAACCCATCAACTATATCAGTGCGCGCTCGGAGTCGCTCGCGGCGCTCTTTGCACTGGCCGCGCTGATAGGGCACTTGCGCAATACGCGCCTTTCGGCACTGCTGGCGTTTGCCGCTTTTGGTCTGGCGCTGATGTGCAAGGCGACGGCAGCAGTACTCCCCTTACTCTTTGTGTTGGCGGATTTGTGTTTGCGCGGATGGGACGCGATACGTTGGCGCCGCCTCGCCGCGTACTGGGTGGGACTGCTCGTTTATTTGTTGGGTACCCAGGCGCTCGTTCGCGAGGCGCTGGTCGATGCGCCGCTGCGCTCGCCGTTAGAACAGGTCGCGACGCAGGTCAAGGCGTGTGTGTATTATACCCAATTGCTGCTGGGCATGCGGGAGTTGAGTGTTGAACACCAGTTCTTTGTCGCGGAATGGGGGCAGGCTGTCACGTGGTTAAGTGCATTTTTTGTCGCCTCTGCGGTTGGGCTCCTAGCCATTGCTTTCTGGCGTTATAACCGCCTAAAGCTATTTTATTTGTCGTGGGCGATCATCGCCCTCTTGCCCACGTTTTTCGTTCCCCTCAACGTCTTAGTCAACGAGCGGCGTCTCTATTTGTCGCTCGTCGCCCTTTCGGCACTGGTGGTGTTATTGCCGTTACAGTGGGGAAGAAATTGGAAGGTGAGTGCCGTTATAGCATTGATCTGCCCGCTGGCTCTGATGGCAGCGCAGCGCAGCGATATTTGGCAAAGTGAGTGGGTGCTGTGGCAGGATGCGCGTGTGAAAGCCCCGCTGATGGTGCGCCCTCATCTGCGCATGGGTGTTTT
>Ga0055584_100004551_pt1 | contig 13595 bp, 14 predicted proteins | sample OSDHelmetaG_FD_58716 | JGI IMG/M metagenome (GOLD analysis project Ga0055584, IMG submission 58716) | Pelagic marine sediment microbial communities from the LTER site Helgoland, North Sea, for post-phytoplankton bloom and carbon turnover... | ecosystem: Environmental > Aquatic > Marine >... | reverse complement strand
TACCAACTCGAAAGATTGGTATTTCAGTGCTGTTGTATATCGTGACAGGTAACTTCCAACGCTCGCTAACTTTTCTTCTGTCCACGATCCGCCGAACCGATGTCCACTCAGTGTTTGTTCCTATTATGTTCTACAAATTTATCTCCTTCTTAATTCAATGTAAAGTTTAGGTATGTTTTATTACATTTTGATAAGGCAAAAATCTCGACCGATGGATTCGAGACAGTGCTGGCCTATTCTTACTCATCAAACTGTCGTCACGGAGTATTAGATCTTGGTTGATCTCGGATTTTTTGCGATGCCGTTGCACCCCAAGGAGCGGGTGTATCGAGAGGTTATGGAGGAGAACCGGGAACAGGTGATCCTCGCCGATCAATTGGGCTTTACCGAGGCCTGGATCGGTGAACATCAAACTTCCGTCTCGGAGCCGATCACGGATCCGTTTCTGTTTCTGGCAACCACGATCCATCAAACGAAAAACATCAAGTTCGGCACGGCGGTCCTCAATCTCTCCTATCATCACCCGGTTAAATTAGCGATGCAGATCGCGATGTTCGATCAGATTAGCGGTGGCCGGACAATGGTCGGAATTGGGCCCGGCGGTTTGATCAGCGATTCCGAGATTTTCGGCGTCAACCGCGACCGCTCCTACGAGATGATGGTCGAATGCGTGGACATCATGGAGCTGCTTTGGACGCAGAACGCGCCGGTTGAATTCAAAGGCGAATTTTGGAACGTGTCTCTTCAGGACTTCGTTGAAGACGCGATCGGTGTGGGCCGAATGCCGAAGCCGTTGCAGCAACCGCATCCGCCCATCGCTTATGCCATGCGCAGTCCGAAGTCGGGCGCCTCGAAACTATTGGCGGAACGCGACTGGATTCCGATCTCGGGCAATTTCGTGCCTTCCGGTTTCATCAAGAGCCAATGGGCGGATTACTGCAATCAGCGTGAACTGCTCGGCAAACGGCCGGACCCTGAAAATTGGCGTGCGGGCCGCAGCGTTTTGGTGACGGAAGACAATGCGCAAGCTGAGGAATATGTCGCTAAGGAAGAAGGCGGATTCCGGCACTACTTCCATTACCTGAGAACCGTGGAAGCCAAACGCAACATGATGGACGCGACGGTGCAGGAGCGCGAAGAGTTCGTCGCGGGGCAAGTGAACGAAGCGCTTGAAGATCAAGTCATCGCCGGGGATGCGGATCGGGTTCTGGATAAACTGATTGCTTACCGCGAGGAGGTTGGACCGTTCGGCACCTTGCTCATGACGGGGCACGATTGGGACGACAAGGCATTGTGGCAAGGTTCCATGCGCCGTCTCGCCGAAGACGTGATGCCGCGTTTGAGCCAACATGCCGAGGCCACCGACCCGCGTTACTAACGTAGCGACAGAAAAAAAGCGGCGGCTCGAAAGCCGCCGCCAGTCTGAGGGAGGGAGTATGTCTCACCGATGGCTGGGAACCGCCGTATGTCTTCGGTATGCTTGGGCCAGGCGGATTTTTTGCGCGAAGGAGTTCAGAAATGAGTCATGATCTCGATCTCGATCCTTTTTGGTGGGAGGCGGCCCCGCGCCGGGAACTCGAAGAGAAGCCGCTGCCGACGGAGACCGACGTCGCTATTGTGGGGTCCGGGTTTGCCGGGTCGAGCGCGGCTCTCGTGTTGGCGCGCGCCGGGCGGAAAGTCACCGTTCTGGAAAAGGACCGGCCGGGCGAAGGGGCGTCGAGCCGAAACGGCGGTATCGCCAGCGGCAATCTGCGCATGACGTTCAGCACCATGGTGAAGACCTATGGCGTGGAGCATGCGAAGACGATCTATGGCGAAGGCGATGCCGCGCGCGAGGATCTGAAGCGCTTCGTCGAACAGGAGAATATCGATTGCGACTACCAGGAGGTCGGCCGCTGGACCGGCGCCAATCGTCCGAAGCACTACGAAAGCATGGCCCGTGAGGCGGAATTCCTGAACAAGCATTTGGATACCGGTGCCTATATGGTGCCGAAATCGGAGCAACATGGCGAGATCGGCAGCGATCTCTATTTCGGCGGCCAAATTCGCCCGGACATCCATGGTGTCCACCCGGGCAAACTGCATCAGGGTATGCTGGAACGTGTCCTGGAAGCCGGTGTCGACGTGCAAAACCGGACCGAGGTGACGGGCATCCAACGCGATGGCGATCGCTTTGAGGTGCGCACCAGCCGGGGCACGATTAGGGCGCGGAACGTTGTCGTCGCGACCAACGGCTATACGGGCAAGGCGACCCCTTGGCTGCAACGCCGCGTCATTCCGATTCCTAGCCAGATCATCGCGACCGAGACGCTTTCCCCCGAGGTCATGGACCGCTTGATGCCGAAGAAGCGGATGCTCGGCGAGAGCCGCAACCTCTACAATTATTTCCGCCCCTCGCCGGACGGTACGCGTATCGTCTTCGGTGGCAAGGCGGGGACGATCACCGACGACTCAGTTAAGAAATCCCGGCATTTGAAGAAGGTTCTGGTCGAAATCTTTCCGGAATTGACGGATGTCGGCCTCAGCCACTCCTGGTGGGGCTACACGGGGTTCACATTCGACTTCATGCCGAAGCTCGTGGTCAATGAAGGCGTCCACTACGCGACCGGTTTTTGCGGCTCCGGCGTCGTGTGGGCGCGTTGGCTCGGCATGAAAGCGGCGCATTCCATTGCCGGCAATGCGGAGGCCGAAACCGCGTTCGCGGCGGACGATTTCGTCACCAAGCCGCTTTACTTTGGGCGACCGTGGTTCCTGCCGATGGTGTATTTCTGGTACGGTATGAAGGACCGGATGGGAATGTAGGAAACGAGATTCCTACGTCTAAGGCTGTTTTTGCACCGAATCGTCGCGTAAACAGATGTACTCTTTTCCAAACCTGAACCTTCCTTAGCAAAAGAAACGCAATCCAATAAATGTCAAAGCCTGTGGTCGGGGTCATCGGATCCAGATACCTCATAAATGAACGCCGTCCCGTGCAACGCGTCGGAGAGCGGAATCTGCGCGCGGTGGCCGAAGTGGCCGATGCCTTGCCTATTATCTTTGCCGGTGCGCCGGACATAACGGATGTCGGTTCTTTACTGGATTGCGTTGACGGTGTTCTGCTCACCGGTGGGCGGGCGAATGTTCATCCAACGCATTTCGACGTCGAACCACATCCAAGCCACGAACCTTACGATCAAGACCGGGATGCGGTTGCGCTGGAGGTCACAAAGGCCTGTGTTGCAAAAGGGGTCCCAATTTTGGGGATTTGCCGTGGCATCCAGGAGATGGGCGTCGCCTTTGGCAGTACGCTCCATCCGGAAATTCGTGATTTGCCGGGCCGGATGAACCATCGCGCGCCCAGATTGGAGAATGGGGAAATCCATCCCGACCCCAAGGTCGTCTTTACGGATCGGCATGAAGTCCGCCTGACCAGTGACGGCGTCTTCGCCCAAATTTTCGAATGCGAGACGATCCGCGTTAATTCTCTCCATGGGCAAGCGATAACGAAGCCGGGCAAGCGCATCGTAGTGGAAGGATTGGCGGAGGACGGCACGATCGAGGCCGTCCGAATTGCCGATGCGGCGGGTTTCGCCTTGGGGGTGCAATGGCACGCTGAGCACGATCCGCAGACAAACCCGATTAATCGAGCGTTGTTTCGAGCGTTCGGGAAAGCAATTAGGGACTGTAAAGAGGCAGCTGGGGGCGCCTAAAGCACGCTCGGAGATTAGCTTCTATTTGGCCGCGTCTTCAATTTCTCGCCGGGCTTCTTCGTTCACCTTGCCGGAGAATTTCGAGACCATCGAGTTGATTTCAGACGCCATGTCGCTTGAATCCTTGTTCGGGTTGAAGCCCGCCAGGATAGCTTGCGACAGCGGCTTTAAAAGCTCCACATCCTTGCGATTAGGCTCGCGCCAATTGCCGCGGATCGATTGCGCGACGCCGCTCATGGTCCGGCTCAGTTCGCCGACATGTTCGAACCGCGATCCCGCGAGGCGGCCTTCGACCTCGGCGGCGACGTCCGATAATCGGGCCACATGCACCCGAATTTCCGGAGTAATCTTACCTTCCTGATAGGCCGGCAAAATTAAACCGACGAGGAAATTAATTTGATAGGAGTGCCGCACCAATCGTTGGTCATTGATCTCCGTCATGACTTGTCCGACCGCCGCTTTTAAATCCGCAACGCTAACCGGCTCTCCCATTGCCTTTGCGCGTAGGGTGTTCGGCACGTCGATGTGCGGAATTCCGTCCGCGCCGTCACGACCGACGTCACGGCGTCGGTCCGGTCCGATATAATCACTCGTCACCACGAACGGTTTGCGCCGCGCCACCAGTGACTTGATCCGACCGAAGAGATCTGAAGGAGAAATCGGCGCGGCAAGAATATCGTCGACGCCGCATCCAGCTGCTTTACGGATGAGGTCCGCATTCGCGTCCCAAGTCAACATAATCACCGGCACGAATGGATTGTTGCCGATTTCGCCGCGCCTGAGTTTGGAGATGACGTCGAATATATCGCCGCCCGGCATCTTGGTGTCGGTTATGACCAAATCAGGCGGCACACTGGAAGCAAGATTATTCTCGACTTCCTTGACGTCCGGACACTCGCGTATATCGCGATAACCGGAAGCTGTCATCGCACCGCGAATCAATCGTCTTGTTTCCGACTTTGGGTCCCCCAACACGACCGCAATGTCGCCGAAATCTGGTTCAGCCATTGGCCAATGTATGCCCCGCCCGTCTATAAGATCAGCCTATCATAGCCAAATAATGCACTTTGGCCAAATCCATAAATATTAACCATTAGCTGTGCAAAGTTCGTGGTCCGGTGAATTTTCCGGCTGGGAGGTGAAACCTACTTGCCCTTGAAAGCCGGTTTCCGTTTTTCGACGAAGGCTCCAATGCCCTCCGACCCATCGGTCCCGGCGGCCAGACTGGAGATCGAACGCGATTCAAGCTCCATTTGCGTCTCGAGGCTTTCGTTGAAGCTGCCATCGAGCAGGCGCTTGACCGCGCCGTAAGCTTTCGTCGGTCCGGCGGCGAAGGCGCGGGCCTGTTTGTCGGCCGCTTCGAATAATTCAGCGTCCGGGACGACATGGTCGATGAGGTCGTAGTCCCGGGCCTCATCGGCGCTCAATACCCGGTTGGTCAGCATCAATTCCTTGGCGCGGCGCAGGCCGATAAAGCGTGGCAGCATATAGGTCGAACTGCCGTCGGGAGAGAGGCCGGCCGCGGTATAGGCGGAGACGAACTTGGCGGATTCGGCGGCGAAGATGATGTCGCCAGAGATCGCGAAGCTAAAGCCACCCCCGGCGGCCGTACCGTTAATAGCCATAACCACCGGGGCATCCATGCGGTTGAAGAGCGAGACGGCGCGATGGAAATGCAGCGTGACCTGCATCAGTAAACTTTCGATACCGTCGTCCGATCCGTGGAAAAATTTCAGGTCGCCGCCGCCGCAAAACATGCGGCCGTTGGCGGTAATGAGCACGGCCCTAACACTGTCATCCTGATCGCAGTCGAGTGCGGCTTCGTGTAATTCCGTGGCGGACGCCAGATCGAGGGCATTGGCCTCGTCGGGACGATTCAATGTGATATAGGCGACGCCGTCGCGCTTCTCGAAAATGATTGTTTTATAATCCATAATGCTCTCCTCAAGTTTCGCGACGGTCATTCGCGCAACAAGGTAGCCCTGTGATTGAAAACGGCCAATTGGGTTTTATAAGATTTTCGAAAATTGGGTGTTTGCTCCATAAGATACCCTAAATGAATAATCATCTACGTGGATATTCCGAGGAGCGCGCAGTGCAAACCGCAGAGCAATTGCCGCCGGGCGACCGGCTTCCCGCCGACCATCCGATGCCCCATAGCGGCCCGATTGACAGTCCGGGCGTATGGTACGGCCCGGATTTGCAGGAACGCTCCGATTGGCAATACGTGCTGTCGGAGCAGGAGCGTGCGGAATTGTTAGCGGCGACGCGGGTGGCGCGGCAACGATCCGACAACATTATGGATATCGGGAAGGAGGATTTCGCTCTTCCGACTTTCGCCAAGAAAATCCATGACCTGAAACAAGAGATCATACACGGCCGCGGGTTTGTCCTGTTGCGCGGCTTCCCGATCGAAGGTTTGGAGTTCGCCGAAATTGCGGCGATGTATTGGGGTCTCGGCGCGCATATCGGCAGCGCCCGCTCGCAGAACACGCGCGGTCATCTTTTGGGGCATGTCATCGATCTCGGCAGCGCCTTCGACAATCAGAGTGTGCGAGGATATCTCACCAACCGGCATCTGCATTATCACTGTGATTCAGTCGATATCGTCGGCTTGCTCTGTCTGCGGAAGGCGAAAGAGGGCGGCTATAGCTCCATCGTCAGCTCTTACACGCTACACAATGAAATGTGGCGCCGTCGTCCGGATTTGGCCCGTGCCCTGTACGGTCCGGTCGCGCGGGACAGGCGGGACGAAATTCCGCCGGGCCGGGGGCCGTGGTATGAGTTGCCCGTCTTTAATCACCACAAGGGCCGCCTCGCGATCAATTACCTGCGGACCCATATCGACATGTCGCAACGGCACGAGGATGCGCTACGGATGAGCGACGCGGTCGTGGAAGGGCTCGATATGATGTACGAGCTGGCGAATGACCCGTCGTTGCATCTCACAATGCAGTTCGAACCCGGCGATATTCAGCTTCTGCACAATCATCAAATATTGCATGACCGAACCGCTTATGAGGATTGGGAGGAAGAGGAGCGCAAACGCTATCTCTTGCGGCTCTGGCTCTCTCCGCCGGATGGGATCGATCTGCCGGAAGCTTTCGCGGGCCGATACAACAGCGTCGAGGCAGGCAATCGCGGCGGCGTCACCGTAGCGGGCATGGAGCATCAGGTCCCGCTTACCCCTGCATAGGAGAACTCAATGCTCTTTCTGGTCATCAGTACGCCCGAGCCCAAACGCCCATCGGAAGTGCGCGAATACCGGCAAAAATATTGGCCTTGGGCGCAGGACAAACTTGATCGCGGATTGGCGAAATCCTTCTACGCCCGCACCGGGCGTGGTGCTGTCGCCTTATTCGACGTGACCTCGAACGAGGAGCTGCACGGCTTGCTGAACGAATGGGCGGAGATCGTCCCGGCTGAATTCGACATCTATCCCCTGATCGACCCAGAGGCGATCAAGGCCTTCCTCGCCAAGGACGCGGAGTAGCGCGCCTCTCAAACAATTCCTTTTTCCTTGAGCGCGGCAATCTCGTCCGCACTCAGCTCCAGCAGTTCTTCGTAGACTTCCGCATTGTGTTGCCCGAGCGCGGGACCGGCACGCCGCACGGCGCCCGGGGCGTCGCGAAATTTCGGGACAATCCCCTGCATGCGGATCGTCCCGAGTTCATTGTCCTCCACCGCCACGATATTCTCCCGCGCCGCATAATGGGCATCCTCGAAGGCGTCCTTGGCAGTGAAGACGAGGCTGAACGCGACACCTTTTTCGCTCATCAATTGGGAGACGCCGGCGAATTCGTTCGCGCCGAACCACGCGGTGACGATTTCTTCCATGGCGTCGACATTGGTCACGCGGTCGGCATTGGTACGGAACCGGGGGTCGTCGATCAAATCCAGCCGGTCCATTGCTTCGGCCATGCGTTCGAACACGCTTTGGGTCGAGCAGGCCAAGGACACCCATCGGTCGTCGCCTGTCCGGTAGACGCCGCTTGGCACGGCGTATTGGCTGCGATTGCCGGAGCGCTCCCGGACCGCGCCTAATTGATCGTACTCGATGACCAGGAATTCGAGGATGCGGTGCATTGATTCATAGAGCGATAGATCGATTTCCTCGCCGCGTGCCGACGGATCGTTGAGGCGTCTATAGAGCGCCATCATGATGGAAAACGCGCCGAAGACACCGGTCATCCCGTCGGCGATGGGATAGCCCAGATGCAGGGGAGAGCGGTCGGCCTCGCCGCAAAGGGTGGTTAGGCCGGACATCGCTTCGGCGACCCGGGCGAATCCTGCGTCTCGCGCCCGGGGGCCGGTTTGCCCGAAACCGCTGACCCGCAGCACCGTGAGGTCCGGATTGATGCGCCGTATTTCCTCTATCGGCAGGCCCCATTTCGCGAGTGTGCCGGGGCGGAAATTTTCCACCAACACATCGAACTTGGGCAACATCCGCTTGAGAATCTCCAATCCCTCAGGCGTTCGAATATCGAGGGTGACGCCGCGTTTGTTCCGGTTCGTCACTTTTCCCCACAGCGCCACGCCGTCTTTGAAAGGGGGCAGGGCCCGGATGCCATCGCCGCCGTTGGGCAATTCGACCTTCACCACATCGGCGCCGAAATCCGCCAGCAGCGCGGAAGATAGCGGCCCGGCGATGACGGTGGCGAGATCGAGAATTCGTAATCCTTCGAGCGGCATCGGTGTCGGCATGGTTCGGTCCTTTTCGGGTGGAGCGCGTTGGCGAATGAGCTAATCCGCGGAACTGATTTCGCCATGTCGGCGCGAGCGCTGGCCAAGCGGCGCGCTTCGCATACCTCCTATTCTAACCAATAACCCTCCGTTTAACGAATGACCTTAGGGAAGGATGAAAACATGAGACGTTCCACCAAACTCCGCGAGTTGATGAAATCGGGCAAGACCATTGTGATCCCCGGTTGCTACAATGCGGTCAGCGGAAAGATTCTCGATAAGATCGGATTTCCGGCGATCTACATGACCGGCTACGGCACCTCGCTGTCCCTGACCGGCATGCCCGATTGCGGCCTGGCGACGATGACGGAAATGCATCTGAACGCGCGGTATATCTCCAACGCCGTCTCGGTGCCGGTAATCGCCGACGCCGATAACGGCTACGGCAACGCGATCAACGTGATCCGCACCGTGAAGGAATACATCCAGACCGGCGTGGCGGCGATCCATATCGAGGATCAGATCATCCCCAAACGCTGTGGCCATGTCGCCGGGCGGCAGGTTATCCCGATTGAGGAAGCAGCCGGCAAATACGCGGCGGCGGATTACGCGCGCAAGGAAGTGGATGAGGATTTCGTCATCATCGCGCGCACCGATGCGCGCGGCGCCGTCGGCGGCGGATTGGACGACGCGATCAACCGTGCCAATGCCTATCTGAAAGCAGGCGCCGATGTCGCCTTCGTCGAAGGACCGAAGGATGTCGAGGAAGTGCGGCGGGTTTGCGCGGAAGTCGAAGGCCCGATCATGTACAACCAAACCGGCATTTCGCCACGCTTCTCGGAAGAGGAAATGAACGAACTCGGCATCGCCATGACGATTCTGCCGGGCGCCACCATGCGGATGCAGTTGATGGCGGTCTACGATCTGGCGATGGAGTTGAAGCAAAGAGGCCCATTGGTCGAGAAAGAGTTCAGCGAGAAGTTCAACCAACATCCGCTCGGCGACTTTCACGGCTTTGCCGGATTCGATCAGGTCATGGAATGGGAACAGCGTTTCATGGGCGAGGCCGAGCTGGCGAAATACGAAGGCACCCTCGGCCACCAACCAAAGGCGGCTGAGTAGGGAATTTTTTGACGTTTTGACTTACAGTATGTATGCTATTTTTGGCATACATACTGTAACCAAGAGTTTTAAATGTCGGATAAAGCCCGCACGACCGTCAGAATAAGCGTGAATTTGCTCCAATTTGCAAAATCCGCCGATGTAAACCTGTCGAAAACGCTTGAGGGGGCGCTATCGGCGCTTCAGGCGGAAGAGGCGAAGCGTCACTGGCTGGCGGAAAATACTGAGGCGTTGGAAGATTATAACGACCGGATCGAACGCGACGGTGTCTTCGGAGAAGAGCTCCGGCGGTTCTGATGCCGCAATTTGATGTCTATGCTAATCCTGGCCGAAATGCCGATCTCATACCGTTTTTGCTGGATGTTCAAAGCGACCTGCTCGATCCGCTCGAAACGCGTCTGGTCGCGCCTTTGGTCGACGCGACGAGGGCGAAGGCAATTTCACGGCTCAATCCTGCATTCGTTATAGAGGACCGCCGAGTATTTTTGTCGATCCAGGAAATGAACGGGTATCCACGGCGTGCATTGGGCGAATCTCATCTTAACCTCTCTCAACGGCGGGACGAGATTCTCGCGGCAATCGATTTTCTGATACAAGGATTCTAAACGCTTGAGAGGGGCTGGATTCATGCTAATTTTCGCGTTTCTCGATCTAGCGGAACTGTATTCTGGAGAGGAAAATTCAGGCCCTCAGATCAAGTGTCTCGGCGGTCAACGCCTCAACGAGGATGGTGCCGGTTAGGCGAGCGGCTTGGCGCATTTCGCTTTCCGTGACCTTGTCCCGTGTATCTTCACGCATCAGGACATAGCGCAGGTTTGAGTCCGGGCGGTCGAATCCGGCGACGAGGCGGAATGCCGGGATGCCGCCCGCGGCGAAATTGTAGTGATCCGAGTTGCGCATCAGCGCGTCGTACGTCGCGAGCGGCACGTCGGCGGCTTCGGCGATGGGGCTCAAAAATGCGCCGATTTTCGGATAACCGCTGGTAATTGCGGTCAAGTGTGCGTCGCCGGCCACGGAATCCAGGTTGACGTTGAGGGCGATCTTATCGCGCGTCGCTGAGCTCAAGCTTTCGACATATTTTGCCGAACCCCATAGCCCCCATTCCTCCACATTGAACAGCATGATGCGAAGACCACGGCGGAACCTATCGCGGCGGGTTGCCAGCGTGTGCGCCACGTGAAGCACGGTCGCCAAGCCGGTGGCGTTGTCCATGGCGCTTTCCCCCAAGGGATGACCGTCAATATGTGCACTCAGTACAATCCACTCATCGATCTCCCCCGGTATCTCGAGCACGAGGTTTTCCGCCACGCCGCCGGGAGATTCGGATGTTGATTCCAAGCGTACGCGGGGGTATCCGGCAGGCGTTCGGGCCAATTGGGTGGCCCCTTCAGCGGTGATCGCGAAGGCGGGAATGTCTTCCGGTCGATTGCGCCCGGAGGAACCGGAGAGCAGGCCTTTCCCGGGCAAATGATTGGCGATCAGAAATCCCACTGCCCCGGCGGCGCGGGCCGCGTCGTACTTGTAGCGCCGGTGCAAGGTATTCTCGGTGAACATGTATTCGTGCCCCACCAACGGGATGCGGCCGGCCAACTCGCCGGCGCGGGCCTCGAATGCTGGCAACTCGCCGCGCCCCATGTCGACGATTTCCGCCTCGATCCCACCCGGTGGCGTCGATGGCGACCAGACGAGGGATAGGCATTCCAATTCGAGCGGGCTGGGTGTCAGCCTGGTAAGCGTGTGGGATTGACGGGACCAGCCGTCATAAGCCGTCGGGATGACGTCCGGCGGTCGTCCGAACAAGTTCTCGATCCGTTGTTTGAGGTGACGAACGGCCTGTTTTTCGCTTACCGAGCCCGAAAAGCGCCCGCCGGTATCGCAAATGGCCTCGAATTCAGCCATCAGCGGCGCGGTGTCGTCGAGGGCGTCAAGAATGTCCCGCAGCAGGTCAATCATCTCCGTCGGCCCCGGCTTGGTATCCGTAATCACGCGCGGCACCTTCCGGGGTGATTAAACCTAATTTCAAATCGCGGGCGACCGACGCGCGCGGGCGGTCCGCCGGATCGCCGATACCACCGCCACCTGCCTGTACCAATGTGATTTCGTCGCCGGGTGACAGGGTTTGCGAGCCCTTGGGATGGACATTCATGCCGTTGACTTGGTGCTGGCGGAGACCGCCGTTGCCGCCGCCGAGATATCCAGGCGGTGCGAATTCCGTCCGATTGGCCATGGAAAACACCGTCATTGGATTGCCGGTGTCGTTCCGCAAGGTCATTTCCTGTCCGATTCCGCCCCGCGACGCGCCCGGCCCGCCGCTGTCCGGTCGCAACCTCTTACTGACGACGGTCATGCCGGTAATGGTCTCCCACACCTCGAGCGGGACGGCCGCCATGTTGGAGGGGCCCGGCAGGCAATCCCGCCCGTCCTGACCTTCCAATGCACCGAACCCACCGGACACGAAACAGATGGTCGAGACCGGGCGCCCATCCGGATGGGTCGCTTGAATGGTGATCAGGTCCAGCATCCCGTTATCGGCCTGGATTTTCTCCGGCGCGGCCTTGGCGAGCGCGCCGAAGATCAGGCCCGGCACGAAATGGCCGATGGCGTGACGTCCGCCCGTGGGAAAGGGCGGTTGCGCGTTCAACAGACACCCTTCCGGTGCGCTGACGCTGACGGGCCGGGTCGCGCCCTCGTTATTGGGCAAGGTCGGAATGGTGATGCATTTGATCGAGTAGAGCGACATCGCGTTGGTGTAGCAGAACGGCACGTTGATGCCGCGCCGCACGCAACCGCCGGTGCCGTCAAAATCGATGGCGACGGCGTCGTCGGTGACCTCGATCCGGCAGGCGAGCGGGATCGGCTCGTCGATGGCTTCGATGAGAATGCGATTCTCGTAGATGCCGTTCTTGATCTCACCGATTTTGTCGCGCATGGCCTGTTCCGATTGCGTGCGAATCGCCAGGCTCAAGGGCGAGAGATTGTCGATGCCGTATTCGTCCATGAACTCCAGCAATTGGCGCCCGCCGACCTCGTTGCAGGTCACGTTCGCCATCAGATCACCGACCGTCGCGTCAGGCACCCGGACATTGGTGCGCACCAGATCGAGAATGAAGGGATCGACCTCGCCTTCGCGGACAAGTTTGCAGATCGGCAATCGCAGCCCTTCGTGATAAATCTCGCTCGCAGCCGCCCCGAACCCCATGCCGCCGATATCCGGCAAGTGCGTAATCGACATGGCGTAGCCGAGCAATTCCGGCCCTCGGAATACCGGCCGCATCACATTGATGTCGAAAAGATGGCCGGTCCCCATCCATGGATCGTTGGTGCAAATAACATCGCCGGGCCGCAAGGTCTCCGGCGGGAATTTCTCCAGCATGTAGCGCAAGGTGCGAGGGGCGGTGCCGATGAACACGGGCACGGAATAACTGCCCTGCGCCATCAAGCGGCCTTCCCGGTCCATCAACACCACGGTCAAGTCGTAGCTTTCCGAGACGATGGTGGAGAACGACGTGCGGACCAGGGTGGAGACGATCTCGTCGGCGATGGAGACTAGCCGGTCCCACAGGATACCGAGGGAGACGGCGTCATATTCATGCGTGCTCATTTCCTAGCCTTCCAACTCGGCGATGACGTTGAATGCGGAATCAACCGTGGCCCGGTAGCCGGGAGTGATCAGACAGGTGGATTCGCGCTCCTCAATGATGGCGGGGCCGGTGATCCGCGTGCCCGGCGTCAGACGATACCTGTCATAGACCGGCGTCTCGCGGTAACCGTCCGGCGCGAAATATACCGCGCGTGTCCCTTTTTGTGCGTCGCCGCCTCCATTCTGCTCGATATCCTCGATGACATATCCGGTCTCTAAACCCGGATCGGGACCAGTGGCGGAGACTTTCCAATTCATAATTTCGAGCGGCGCATCGAGCGTGGCGAAGGTGTAGACCTCTGCGTAGCGCGCCTCGAACAGACTGCGCAGATTATCGAACGCGACTGCCGGATTCCCGTCCGGAAGGGTTACCTGAATCTCGTGGGTCTGCCCGAAATACCGTATATCGATTTGTCGGGCGATACGAATATCCGCATCGCTGACACCCGCCTCCTTCA
>Ga0055584_100004548_pt1 | contig 13597 bp, 11 predicted proteins | sample OSDHelmetaG_FD_58716 | JGI IMG/M metagenome (GOLD analysis project Ga0055584, IMG submission 58716) | Pelagic marine sediment microbial communities from the LTER site Helgoland, North Sea, for post-phytoplankton bloom and carbon turnover... | ecosystem: Environmental > Aquatic > Marine >... | reverse complement strand
TGACACAACTCCAACCGGACATCGTCCTTTGCCTGCTCATACGGGGAACCGTTCAGCACCAGCAGCAGTTCCGCACCGGCTTGCCGCGCCCAATCCACCGGACCCCCGGACTGCCACAAGTCCTCACACACCGCTAGCGCGATCGTTCGGCCAGCGACCTCGATGATGCCGGGCTGATCACCCGGAACGAAATAGCGGTATTCGTCGAAAACGCCGTAGTTCGGTAAATGGTGTTTGCGATATTGCGCGATGATCTCGCCACCGTGCAGCACCCACACGGCGTTGGTGGGTGCGTTGCGGGGGCTGCCTAGGCCGGGTTGAGTTTCTGCGGCGCGATCCAGCAGTCCGAAAACTACAGTCAACTCGCCCAAGCCGTTGGTCATCAGCGCGGCGGCGAGCGCCAAGCCAGCATCTCGGGAGGCTTCGATAAACGAGTCGCGCAGCGCTAGGTCTTCGATCGGATATCCGGTCAGCGCCATCTCTGGCAGCAATGCCACATCAGCACCTGCTTCCGCTGCAGCCCGGCACTGGGCCAGAATTAAGGCGGAATTCCCGGCCAAGTCGCCCACGGTGGGGTTGATTTGGGCCAATGCCAGACGAATTGGTGCCATTTCGTCAGGCTACTGCGCGCATGTCCGTGAGCGCTGCGCGGATCTGTTAGGCAAGATGGTCCTATGGATAAGCAGACCGAATACGTGCTCCGGACTATTGAAGAGCGAGACATCCGGTTCATCCGGCTGTGGTTTACCGACGTGCTGGGCACCTTGAAGTCGGTGGCCGTGGCTCCAGCAGAGTTAGAAGGGGCGCTGGCCGAGGGCATCGGTTTCGATGGCTCCGCCATTCAGGGGTTGGCCCGGGTGACTGAGGCGGACATGTTGGTGCGCCCCGATCCGGCCACGTTTCAAGTGCTGCCCTGGCGCGGCGAGACCAAAGGTATTGCCCGATTGTTTTGCGACATCCTCAACCCCGACGGTTCGCCAGCATTGGCCGACCCCCGGCACGTACTGCGTCGCACCCTGGAACGGGCCGGCGACCTCGGGTTCACTTTCTACCTGCATCCCGAAATCGAGTTCTACCTCTTCCAGTCTGCCCACGAACCCGGTGGGCCGCCGCCAGAGCCGATCGACCAGTACGGCTACTTCGACAATGTGCCGCACAGCATCGCCCACGACTTCCGCCGCGCCACCATCACCATGCTGGAAGCAATGGGCATCTCGGTGGAGTTCAGCCACCACGAAGGCGGCCCCGGACAGCAGGAAATCGACCTGCGCTATGCCGACGCGCTGACCACCGCTGACAACATCATGACCTTCCGGCTGGTGGTCAAAGAAATGGCACTGGAGCACGGCGTGGTCGGCTCGTTCATGCCCAAACCGCTGGCGGACCATCCCGGCTCCGGTATGCACACGCACCTGTCGTTGTTCGAGGGGGACAGCAACGCGTTCTTTGAGCCAGGTGCGCCCTACCAGTTGTCGAAGGTGGCCCGATCGTTCATGGCCGGCCTCCTTCGCCATGGCGCCGAAATCAGTGCGGTTACCAACCAATGGGTGAACTCCTACAAGCGCATCCACGGCGGCGGTGAGGCACCGGCCTATGTGTGTTGGGGGCATAACAACCGCTCCGCGATGGTAAGAGTTCCGATGTACAAGCCACACAAGAGCGGTTCCACTCGGATGGAACTGCGCACTCTCGATGCTGCTTGCAATCCTTACCTCGCATTCGCGGTGGTGTTAGCGGCCGGGCTGAAAGGTATCGAAGAAGACTATGAACTGCCGCCTGGTGCTGAGGACGACGTCTGGTCACTCACCCCGGCGGAAAGACGAGCACTGGGAATGAATCCATTGCCCGGCAGTTTAGGTCAAGCGGTGGACGTGATGGAGTCATCCGAATTGGTGGCCGACACCTTAGGGGAACAGGTCTTTGATTACTTGTTGCGCAATAAGCGCGCCGAATGGGCGGCGTATCGCCAACAGGTGACCCAGTTCGAGTTGGACCGCTATCTGCCGCTGCTGTGAGCGACGCACGACGCAGCACCGAGTCGGCCCAACTCGCCCGACTCGGATTTCAGGATCCCGATCGCGCCATTGACCTGATTTCAGCGGCTCCTGCTGCCGCGCAGATCAGCACCGAGACCGCGACCGCGCTAGCTGAGGCGGCCGATCCAGATTCCGCACTCCTGTCACTGACCCGGATCGCCGATGCCGCAGAGGCTGCCGGAATGCTGTCAGATTTCGGCGATGCGCTGCTGTCTGATGAGGAAATCCGGCGTGGGGTTGCCGGTGTACTGGGCGCATCGCAGGCTTTGGCCGACCACCTCGTGCGGCATCCCGAGGACTGGCAGTTGCTGGGTCCGCGCGCCAGGATCTCTCGCAATGAGGTCATCAACAATCTGCTGACTGCGGTCGGCGCTGACCCGGCCGATGGGGCGCCTACCGCAACGCTGCCGTACGCGGAGGCCCTCATCGAACTGCGGCTCGCGTATCGGCGGCAACTGCTGGCCATCGCACGCCGGGACCTGGTGGCAGCGGAGGACTACGCTCATACCGTTGCGGACTTGAGTGATGTAGCTGATGCGGCACTAGCGGCGGCGCTAGCAATCTCGCGGGCCCAAGTGGGACCGGTCGCCAAGGAATGTCGCATTGCTGTCATCGCCATGGGTAAGTGTGGCGCGCAAGAACTGAATTATGTGTCGGATGTCGACGTGATTTTTGTAGTGGAATCCACCAGCGACGACGATGCGGCTGCGGTGCGGGTCGGCACCGAACTTGCTAGCGGTTTGATGAAGGCGTGCAGCGCCGAAACCGCCGAGGGTGCGCTGTGGGAAGTGGATGCTGGCCTGCGACCGGAAGGCAAAGCTGGGGCGTTGGTGCGCACGCTGCCCAGTCATATTGGCTACTACGAACGGTGGGCGGACACCTGGGAGTTTCAGGCACTGCTTAAGGCCCGAGCGGCCGCCGGTGATGCTGAACTGGGACAGCGTTACGAGCAGGAGACGGCCCCATTCGTATGGCAGGCGGCTGGCCGACCGAACTTTGTTGAGGACGTGCAGGCGATGCGTCGCCGGGTGGAGGAATCACTTCGGGGCAAAGCCGCGGAACGGCAGTTGAAGCTCGGGGCTGGGGGACTGCGTGACGTCGAATTCTCGGTGCAACTACTGCAAATGGTGCACGGTCGCGAAGACGCGCTGGTGCGCAGCCCTGGAACCATCAACGCGCTGGAGGCACTGTCGAACTACGGCTACGTGGGGCGATCGGATGCTGGCGGACTGGCGCGTGCCTATCGATTCCTGCGCACATTGGAGCACAGACTGCAGTTATGGCGGCTGCGCCGGGTGCACGTGGTCCCCGACGATCCTGGTGAACTGCGGCGAGTAGCCCGTTCCTTAGGTTTTCGGGTGGATCCAGAAGCAGAGTTCGACACCGCCTGGCGAAATGAGCAACTTGAGGTTCGCCGACTGCACGAGAAGCTGTTCTATCGGCCATTGCTGCAGGCAGTGGCCCGGTTGGATCCGGGGGAGGCTCGACTCTCGCCGGAACAAGCAGGTGAGCGGCTTACGGCGCTGGGTTTCACTGATCCGCAGGCCGCGTTAGGACACCTGATGGCGTTGACCTCGGGAGTGAGTCGCCGCGCGGCCATTCAACGGACGTTGCTGCCGGTACTGCTGAGTTGGTTCGCAGACAAACCCGACCCGGATATGGCCTTGTTGAGTTTCCGCCGCGTCAGTGACGCGTTGGGAGCGACCCCCTGGTATCTGCGGCTATTGCGGGACGAATCGGTAGCGGCAGAGCGACTCGCAGAACTGCTGGGCTCCAGTCGCTACACCGCCGACCTACTTATCCGTACCCCCGAGGCGGTCGCGCTGTTGGGCTCCGAGGACGACCTAGCTGCCAGAGATCGGGCTGCATTGGAGTCGGCGGCGCTGTCGGCAGTGAATCGTCGCGAGGAAGCTGATTCCGCCATGACCGCGCTACGTTCCTTTCGGCGCCGCGAGCTGCTGCGGATCTCCGTCAGTGATGTGTTGCAGTTAGCAGACATCGAACAGGTCGGTAGCGAGTTGTCGGACCTGGCTGGTGCCACGTTGTCCGGCGCTCTGCAAGCCGCGGTACTGGGCGTGGCTGCCGGTGAGAAGCTGGGCATCCGCTTCCTCGTGATGGGGATGGGACGCCTCGGCGGTGGTGAAATGTCGTATGCCTCTGACGCCGACGCCATGCTGGTGTACGACGCACTCCCCGGCACGGACGCGGCCACGGCTGAGAGACAGAGCCGGGCCTTAGCCGGGGAATTTCGCCGGCTACTCGCGCTGCCGTCCTCCTATGCAGAGTTGGCGCTAGACACCGATTTGCGGCCGGAAGGTCGCAACGGGCCGATGGTGCGGTCGTTGGAGTCCTATGCCGCCTACTACGACAAGTGGTCGTCCCCGTGGGAGGCGCAAGCTTTGCTCCGTGCCAGGCCCATGGCTGGAGACACCGCTCTCGGGGTCGCTTTCACCGAAATTATTGATCCGCTGCGTTTCCCAGCGGACGGTCTTGCCGATGAGCACCTGCGGGAGATGCGGCGACTTAAGGCGCGAATGGAATCAGAGCGGTTGCCGCGGGGAACTGATCCTTCTCGGCACGTGAAACTGGGACCCGGTGGGCTGTCTGATGTGGAGTGGACCGCACAGCTGCTGCAACTGCAGCATGGAGCTGGCCATCCGGAACTGCGTGACACACGGACACTGCCTGTGCTTCGGGCGGCGGGTGCTAGCGGTCTGATCGGCAGCGAGGACGAGCAAGTGCTGCTGGAATCCTGGCAACTAGCCAGTCGGATTCGTAACGCGATTATGCAGGCCACTGGTCGACCGGCAGACGTGCTGCCGCAGGACGAACGCTCACTGGCTATTGTGGCGCATTTGCTGGGCTACCGACCGGGAGCTGCCCGGCAGTTGCTGGAGGACTATCGCCGGGTCACCCGCAGGAGTCGCCGGGTGATGGAGCGAATCTTTTACGACGGGGGCTAGCGGTCAGCGGCGAACGCACACAGTCTTTGCCGCCTTGTCGTGGAGACCGCGAGTGTCTTGGTCCCAGACCACTGGCGGAATAACGAGGCAAATAAGGGCCGAGCGCAGTAGCAAACTCAACAGACCCGGGGGCCGATTGTCAGTGCGGATGACCGCCAAAGACAGCAGACGCTGACCAAATGAGGACCCGGTGAGGAACTGCAGCAGGGTGATCTGCACGAAGAAGATTCCGAGGGTGAGTAGACCAAAATCGGGATCACCGATGAGCCCGGCCACCACACTGGCAACCAACAGTGAGGCGAACCAATCGACCATCAAAGCCGCCAGCCGACGACCGAACGGCGCGATCGACCCTGGACCCTCCTGCGGCAGCCCGAGCCGTTGACCTCGATAGTCCTGCGGTTCGGCGAGCAACTCGGGGGACTGCCCCGGAGTCATCAGCCACGAACCAAGCGTGCGTCTGTCCACGCCTCAACCGTACCCTCGAGTCCTCAATTCCGCCCCTCTGACTAGCCGGTACCGCGGTGATAGGCGTGCCGAACAACATTGAATTCGACGTAACCTCCCGGAAACATTTGGGACACGACCGGGAAATCGACCCCGCCTATTGTCTCCTTATTACCGGGGGGCAGACTGTCCCCAATGCCGTTGCAGTGCGAAGTCGCCAGCAACGGTTCCGGACCTATGAGGAGGGTTAATGTCAAAGCGCCCGGAGTTCAACAATGCGGACGACGCGCTGCGGTACATCAAGGATGAGGACGTCAAGTTCGTTGACGTGCGATTCTGCGATCTGCCAGGCGTCATGCAGCACTTCAACGTTCCGGTCGAGAGCGTGGATGAGGCGCTGTTCACCGACGGTCAGATGTTCGACGGCTCATCTATTCGTGGCTTCCAGCAGATCCACGAGTCAGATATGAAGCTGATTCCGGACCCGGCCACCGCCTACGTCGACCCGTTCCGTGCGGAAAAGACGTTGGTGATGAACTTCTCCATCCGTGACCCGTTCACCGACGAGCCCTACAGCCGCGACCCTCGTCAGGTGGCCGCAAAGGCCGAGGCGTACCTCAAATCCAGTGGGATCGCTGACACGGCCTTCTTCGGCCCCGAAGCCGAGTTCTACGTCTTCGACGACGTTCGTTTCGAGACCAAGACCAACGCTGGCTACTACCACATCGATTCGATCGAGGGTCAGTGGAACACCGGTCGTGAAGAAGAGGGCGGCAACAAGGGCTACAAGACCCGCTATAAGGGTGGCTACTTCCCGGTGCCGCCGGTTGACCACTACGCAGATCTGCGTGACCAGATGTCGCGCACGTTGACTGATGTCGGCATCCAGGTGGAGCGTGCTCACCACGAGGTGGGTACCGCTGGTCAGGCGGAGATCAACTACAAGTTCAACACCCTGCTGCGCGCGGCCGACGAGGTGATGCTCTTCAAGTACATCATCAAGAACGTTGCCTGGAATGCTGGCAAGACTGCGACCTTCATGCCGAAGCCGCTGTTCGGCGACAACGGTTCCGGTATGCACAGCCACCAGTCGCTGTGGAGAGACGGTTCTCCGCTGTTCTACGACGAGCTCGGTTATGCCGGCCTGTCTGATACGGCCCGCTGGTACATCGGTGGCCTGCTCAAGCACGCTCCGGCAGTGTTGGCATTCACCAACCCGACGGTGAACTCCTTCCATCGTTTGGTGCCGGGCTTCGAAGCGCCGGTGAAGTTGGTGTACTCGCAGCGCAACCGTTCCGCCTGCATCCGGATCCCGATCACGGGCTCCAACCCGAAGGCGAAACGGATCGAGTTCCGCGTGCCCGACCCATCCAGCAACCCGTACCTCGCGTTCTCCGCGATGTTGATGGCTGGCCTTGACGGCATCAAAAACAAGATCGAGCCAGTGAGCCCGGTCGATAAGGATCTCTACGAGTTGCCGCCGGACGAGGCTGCTGACATCAAGGAGGTGCCGTCGTCGCTGGAGGGTGTGCTCAGCGCGCTCGAGGATGACCACGACTTCCTAGGTGAGGGCAATGTGTTCACCCCGGACTTGATCGAGACCTGGATCGATTACAAGCGAACCAACGAGATCGACCCGATGCGGCTGCGCCCGCATCCGCACGAGTTTGAGATGTACTACGACATCTAAGTCGAAGTTTCCGGACTCACGGCCGCAAGGCCGAGGCGATGGGCCGCACATCTTTGGATGTGCGGCCCATCGCTATGTCGGGACTGTCTGAATCAGTAGCTACCGAAGGTAAGTGGGGACTGCCGCTTGGCTGGCTAGACTCCGCTGGCGGGGTCATGGATCTCACGAGATCATGGTGGGGTGCAGGTAGAGGTAACTCATGATCCGGAGAGTGGTCGCTTCACCGCTGCGGTTGACGGCGTGACCGCAGGTCGCTTGCGCTACCGCGAGGACGACGTTGGGGGCTGGATTATGTACTCAACCGTGGTTGATCCGGATTACGGCGGTCAAGGCGTCGGTACCGAACTGGTGCGGGTGGCCGTTGAATCCGCCCGGAGGCAAGACCGATCCATCAATGCCACCTGCTGGTTTGTCGCCGAATGGCTGGAGCGAAACCCTGCGGTAGGTTAACGGACCTGACCTCGCATCTGGGACTTCGCTGCCTTGGCGCTCTTGGGCATCGGGCCCTTAGGAATCGGGGCCGGCGACTGTGAAACCGCCTCTAGCTTCCGACGAATATCGTTCACCTCGGCTGGGGTCAACGCCTTAGGGAGTTTCGAGAGTTTCTTCTGCAACTGACTGATCGGAATTTGGTCTTCCTCGGCGCCGATCTGCAATTCGGTGATCGGAATGTCCGGGATATAGCGCTGGGTGCGTTTCTTTTCTCCGGCGAGCATGTGCTTCACCCGAGATGGTGGACCCTCAGAGATCAGGACCACGCCAGGTCGTCCCACGACGCGATGCACCATGTCCTGGTTCTTGGTCACCGCAACCGCCGGAGTGGTGCTCCAGTTACCGCGCATGGATTGCGCCACCGCAGCCGCACCACCGGGCTGGTCCTCCACTTGCCGATACGCGGCGCTCATCGCCTTACGGCTGAAGTACCACATGGCCGCCAAGACACCGAAGGACAGGCCGACTAGGCCAAAGGTCACCGGGTTGCTGAAAAGGAAGCCAATCGCCAGTCCGATGCCGAAAATCACCAGGAAGAGGCAGAACATGATCAGTCCGAGCCGGGGATAGACCTCCCGGGTCATGCGGTAGTTGTCGCGCATCTGCCCGACCCATGCGAACCGCTTCTTCTTCGTCTTTGCTTCCTTGGCCATGTCTTACAGAGTAGGGCAGGATTTCGTTGCTGCTAACGCGACCGGGCCGGGACCACCCTAAGGTGCCCCGGCCCGGTCGCTTATCGGCTAATTCAGCGTGACATCGGCCCAGTAGAAGTTGTGATCAGACTCCCAGCGAGGCTGCCGCTTCGACTTGGAGTCCACCCCAGCGATACCTACATTGCTGGCTGTGGCCTTGCGGAGTAACGCCAGATCAATCCGAGTCGGGATCACCGGATCGCCGGAGTCCATGTACTTACCTGGACCCTTGACGCCCTTGACCTTCTTCTTGGTGTTCAGCGCGCCACTACGGCAGCAGGTCGCACCCTTGGCCTTACCGAACTTCTTACCAGTCTGTTTCCAACTGTCCTTGAAGTACTTCTTCGTCAGATTCTTGTACGTGGGACTGTAGTAGCCATTGGCGTCGGTATTCAGGTCACCCAGCAGGATCACTCGGCCACCGGTGTCCTTACCGAACATCTTGGATTTCTTCTTGAGTTCCTTGCCCTGACCGACCTGAACTGCCGATGGCCAGTTCTTCGGCCCGTACTTCCCGGGCTTGCCGACGCCGTCTTGCGATTCGACTTCGAGGTGTGAGGTGAGGATTGACACTGGCTTGCCCTGCCACTGGAACTTCGCGGCGGCATAGCCACGGTCGAAGCTCAGCGAGACGTCATCAGTGACAGGAATAACCACCTGACTTTTGAAGGTGCCGACCTTTTGCTTGGCTTGCTTGTCGGAGAAGAACTTCAACTTCAGATTGGGCGATTCGGTGTTGTACATGAGCGCATCACTGTCCTTCATCCGCACAGTGCAGGCAGTGAGTATCAGCGTTGTTGGATCGGTGGGGTCGTAGCTGCATTCCTCGATGTCGTTGTTGAGGTAGGGAATACCGATCGTCTTGCTGATACCGATATTGGCGTTGAAGACTCTGGATGCCACCTCGTATTCCAGACCCTCCTGCGCGAGCGCATCCTCAAAGATCTGCAGGAAGTCGTAGCTGGGCATGTCCTTGGCCGGTCCGGTGGAGCGTTCCCACGTAGTCAACTCATTCAGTGACAGCACGTCCGGGCGCAGTTCCTTGACGGTTTTGGCAATCCACTTGGCCCGCTTGGGGAAGTCAGTCTTCTGAGCTGTGTCGTACACCTTGGCTGCACCCAGCAGGAAGTCCAACAACGTGCCGTCCGGATCCAGCGCAGCATTGATAGCCGGCGACAGCGACGACCCGAGGTACAGGTTCACCGTCATCACCCGCAGTTTGGAACTGCTCTTGGAAGGTGCCTGGGCCGTTTCGGGCACGGCTGGGGCTGCCGGTGCAGGAACACTTGCGGCGGCAAGACCGGCAGCAGCGAGGCCGGTCGCGGCAACGCCAGCGATGAGTCGAGAGCGGAAAGTGGTCATGATCAACCTCCGATTTCTGCTCTCAGATTGGCAGGTTCGCCCGACGTTGTCGCGTCTTTGCCGCTTTGCCCGATTTGTCCCCGATCAAAGCGCACCGCTATTTCACCGGCTGAGGGCGCTAGGTCACTGACTCAGGAGGTAGTGGCCACGGCAGCACGGTATAGGCGACCGGCCCGGTAGGACGACCGCACCAACGGCCCCGACATCACTCCGACGAAGCCCAGATCTTTGGCCTCGTTTTCAAGCTCCACAAACTCGTCTGGAGTCACCCAACGCTCTACGGGATGGTGTCGCTCGGAGGGACGCAGGTATTGCGTAATCGTGATCAGATCGCAGTCGTGATCTCGCAAATCGCACAGCGCGGTGGAGATTTCATCGCGGGTTTCGCCCATGCCCAGGATCAAGTTGGATTTAGTCACCAAACCCGCCTGCTTTGCAGATTGCAGCACCTGCAGCGAACGGTCATAGCGAAACGCTGGTCGGATGCGCTTGAAGATTCTCGGCACCGTCTCCACGTTGTGGGCGAGGACTTCCGGGGCCGCATCGAACACTTCCGCCAATAGTTTCGGATCACCGGAAAAGTCAGGAATGAGCAGTTCCACCCCAGTACCCGGGCTCGTGGCATGGATGCGCCGCACCGTCTCGGCGTACAGCCAAGCACCCTCGTCGGCCAGATCATCGCGAGCAACCCCGGTCACGGTGGCATACCGCAGTTCCATCGATGCGACGCTGTCCGCCACCCGCTGTGGCTCACCCCGGTCCAGCGGCGCCGGTTTACCAGTATCAATCTGACAGAAGTCGCAGCGGCGGGTGCACTGTTCGCCACCGATCAGAAAGGTTGCTTCGCGATCTTCCCAACATTCGTAGATATTTGGGCAGCCCGCCTCCTGGCAGACAGTATGCAGTCCCTGTTCCTTGACCAGCGCACTGATTTGTAGGTACTCGGGTCCGGTTTTGAAGGTGGTGCGAATCCATGGGGGTTTGCGTTCGACCGGAGTTTCCGCGTTGCGGCGCTCAATACGCAGTAGTGGTTTGTCGCCGGTCACGGTCTTAGCCTAGGCGGGGCAACCTGTTCAGGCCACATGCGGTCCGTTCGACGGCAGATATTGCGGCACTACCGGACTTCCGGTGAGCCTTTCACTTAGCAGCGAGGCCGCACTCATCACATCGATGTCACGACCGCAGATTTTGGTCAGTGAGGTCACACCAGCATCCGGGATACCGCACGGCACAATGCGCTGCGACCAAGTTAAATCACAATCACAGTTCAGTGCGAAGCCGTGCATGGTCACTCCTTGGGTCACCCGGATTCCGACAGCCGCGATCTTGCTGGCCGGTCCGGCGCTGCCGGGACCGCTGGCGTGGGGAACCCACACGCCAGATCGACCTTCGATGGGAATGGCGGCCACCTCGAAGTCCTCACACATGCTGATCAATAGCGACTCCAGCGCTCGAACATGCGCCACCACATCCATTGGATGCGGCAGTCGCAGGATCGGATAGCCGACGAGTTGGCCCGGGCCGTGCCAGGTGATCCGGCCGCCCCGATCGACATCGATCACTTCGCTGCCATCCACCGGGCGGTCCTCGGGTTGGGTGCGCGAACCGGCGGTAAACACCTCATCGTGCTCGAGCAGCAGCAGCGTATCGCCGCGGCGGCCCGCCACCACATCGCTATGTACCTGCCGCTGCAGTTCCCACCCTTGTCGGTAGGGAACAGTGCGTTGGCCCAAGCCAACTCCGACGACATCGACTTGGCCGATCCCGGCGCTAGCGCTGCTCACCCCGTCAGATTACGCGCTGATTACGGCACTGGCATCGCTGCCAGTGCCTGTTCGATGGAGGGATGCTGCCATTCAAAGCCCGCTGCAGTGAGTGCGCCCGGAGCGACACCCTGGCTCATCACAACTTCCTCAGCGAAACCACCAAGGACCACTCGCAGCGCAAACTTAGGAACCGGAAGTTTTGCCGGCTTGTCCAGCAATTCCGCCAGCGCTTGTGTCGCTTGCGCGTTCGTCACAGGCTGTGGCGCGACTAGATTCACAGGGCCGCTGATTTCTTGATCGATACAAAATCGGATGGCCCGCACCTCGTCAGTCATCGAGATGAATGACCACCATTGCTTGCCCGAGCCGATGCGGCCACCGATGCCTTTGCGGAAGATCGGGATCATTTTGCCGAACGCGCCACCGGTGCTGCTCACCACTAGCCCAGTGCGGATCATCGCCACGCGGTTGCCTGCCTGCTGTGCCGGCGCAGTGGCGGCCTCCCATTCCTGCACCACGTGGGCCAGGAAGGTATCTCCCTCGGGACCAGACTCGTCCACGATGTCGCCGCCGGTGTCCCCGTAATAGCCGATAGCTGAGCCGCTGATGAGCGCTGGGTTGCCGGGTAGCTCAGCGACGGCAGCTGCGATGGCGGCGGTGCCATCAACCCGAGAGGACAGAATCAGATTCTTGTAACTGGCGTTCCAGCGCCGATCACCGACCCCGGCCCCGGCTAAATGCACTACTGCGGTGATTGACCGCTCGGCCAGGGCCTGGGTATCGACGGTGCGGTTGGCGGGGTCCCAACTCACTTCCCCGGGTCCGGCCGCCGGCCGGCGTACCAACCGAATGACGTCGATACCGTCGTCGGTCAGTGATTGCGCAAGTGTGGTGCCAATGAGGCCACTGGCACCGGTGATAGCGACGGCCACGATGGAGTGCTCCCGTTCTCTAGGTAGGGGTCAGTTATGACGAGCGGGCAGCTAGAGCCCGACATCGCCCTCAAAAGCGCCTTCCTCTAACCGGTGTTTCACGGTGCTGAGGAATCGAGCGGCATCAGCGCCATCGACGAGGCGGTGGTCATAAGTGAGCGATAGATACACCATCGAATGGACGGCAATCACGTCGCCGCCATCGGAACCGGGAATGACGACGGGACGTTTGTTCACCGTGCCAGTCCCCATGATCGCGACCTGAGGCTGATTGATGATCGGGGTATCGAACAACGCACCACGGCTACCAGTATTGGTCAGAGTGAATGTGCCGCCGGATAGTTCATCTGGAGTGACCTTGTTGGTACGAGTACGTTCCGCTAGATCAGCGATTCGACGAGCAAGTCCAGCGAGATTGAGCTCACCCGCATCCTGAATCACCGGCACCAAGAGGCCTCGATCGGTATCGACCGCCACCCCCAAGTCCTCCTGAGCGTGATACGTGATGTGCCCGCTGTCGGGAGCGATAGACGCATTGACTTTCGGGTGGACTTTGAGCGCCTCGATGACGGCGAGCGCGAAAAACGGGAGGAAGGACAACTTCACGCCTTCGCGTTGCTGGAACTGTGTCTTGACCCGATCGCGCAGCCGAGCGATTGCGGTGACGTCTGCCTCAACCACTGTGGTTAGTTGGGCGGAGGTGTGCAAAGAATCCAGCATCCGATCGGCAATGACCTTGCGGAGTCGGGTCATGGGGACTGTTGAGCCCCGCAGTTCACTACCCGGTGCGCCAGCGGCGGCCGGTGGCGTAACTGCGGGTGCCGTGGCAGTTGTCGATGCGCTAGCAGCGGTGGCTGGTGCTGCGGCAGCCGGTGCGGTCGTGGCTGGTGCCGCGGTGGTGGATCCACCGGCCGCTTCGATGGCCTGTTCCACATCTTGCCGCCGGATTCGTCCACCAACCCCGGTTCCGGATACCTTCGCTAAGTCAATGCCCGCTCGCGATGCCAACTTGCGCACCAATGGCGTGACATAGGCGGCAGCGGCGGCCACTTTGCCGGGGGCAGTAGGTGCAGCTGCGGCCGGTGCGGCTGCGGGTGTTGTTGTAGCTGCTGGTACCGGTGCTGGTGCGGGAGCTGTCGTTGGCTGGGTTGGCGGTGTGGGTGCGGCAGTGGGTTCGGCCGGAGCTGGTGCTGGTTCTGGTGTCGCTGGAGCCGGTG
>Ga0055584_100004547_pt1 | contig 13598 bp, 9 predicted proteins | sample OSDHelmetaG_FD_58716 | JGI IMG/M metagenome (GOLD analysis project Ga0055584, IMG submission 58716) | Pelagic marine sediment microbial communities from the LTER site Helgoland, North Sea, for post-phytoplankton bloom and carbon turnover... | ecosystem: Environmental > Aquatic > Marine >... | reverse complement strand
CCCGGGCCTCCCGGGCCGCCGCGGTCTCGCGGTGACGAGCACCCCCGAGTCCTCCTCGCCCCTCGCGGGGGTTGTCAACCTCCGCGCCACCAACGTCTACAGCCTCCCCCGGCAGCGCGCCGACCTCTGGAATCGCCTGCGTGACACGACCCGCCGCCTGGCCAGCGGCGAGAGCGAGGCGGAGCGGGGCCCGGCGCGGGACACCGCCGGACGCGTCCTCGCCGCGCTGCAGCCCCTGGAGCGCTACCACGCGTTCCCCGGGCAGGAGATCCGGGACCACCTTCAGGACTTGTTCGATGCCGGCTACGATGACGACCTCGCGGAGACCGCCGGCCGGGTCGCCCGCGCACGGTCCATGGACGTCCACCGCAGCATCGACCTCGGCGCGGCCCGCGCGGAGGGCTTCCTCGAGTTGATTACCCGCAGCCCGCGGGAGTTTCGCGCCGAGAGCGGGGACTCCCGCCCCTACTTCGAAGTGCTGCTCGCCGACGAACGGGAAGACGAAGAGGGGCTTCGCGACCGCCTGCGCGAACTGGTCAGCCCCGACGACCGGTTCCGCTACGAGATCGTGGTGGTCGCGTCGTTCGAGGACGTCCTGCTGGCGGCGGTCGCGAACCCGACGCTGGCCGCCTGCGTGCTGCGGTTCAGCTTTCCCTTCACCCGCGAGGGCATCGACCAAGCGCTCATGGCCCGCCTCTACACGCTGCTCCGCGTCGATCGCGACGAGCTGGCGGCCCTGGCACCGAGTCGGCGGACCACCCGCCTGGCCGAACTGCTGGGCCGGCTTCGCCAGGACATCGACCTCTACCGGGTGACCGACGGGCCGGTGGACAAGGTGGTCGGCGGCGCGAACCGGGAGTTCCGCCGCGTCTTCTTCCAGGTGGAGGACCACCACGACCTGCACGTGAGCCTGCAGCACGGCGTCTCCGAGCGGTTCGACACCCCGTTCTTCGACGCCCTGCGCGTCCTACGCGGAGCGCCCGACGGCGATGTTCCACGCCCTCCCCGTCTCCCGCGGTCGCACCATCTCGCGGTCCAACTGGATCGGCGACTTCGGCCGCTTCTACGGCTCCAACCTGTTCATGGCGGAGACGTCGGCGACGACAGGCGGGCTCGACTCGCTGCTGCAGCCCGTCGGCTCCCTGCGCGACGCCCAGCGGATCGCGTCGCGGGCCTTCGGCTCGGACCGCACCTGGTTCGTCACCAACGGCACCTCGACCGCCAACAAGATCGTCCTGCAAGCGCTGGTCGGTCCCGGCGATCTCGTGATGCTGTCCCACGACTGCCACAAGTCCCACCCGTACGCGTGCATCCTGTCCGGCGCGCGCCCCGTCTACCTCGATGGCTACCCGCTCAGCGATCTGTCCATGTACGGCGGCATCCCGCTGCGCACCATCAAGCTCCGCCTGCTCCGCCTCAAGCGGCTGGGCCAGCTGCACCGCCTGCGGATCCTGCTGCTGACCAACGTCACGTTCGACGGCATGACCTACGACCCGTACCGCCTGATGCGCGAGGTCCTGGCCATCCACCCGGGGATCGTCTTCGTGTGGGACGAGGCGTGGTTCGGGTACGGGCGCTTCTCGCCGCTCACGCGCTCCCGCACGGCCATGGACGCCGCCGAGCGCCTCGAGACCGACCTCGACACGCCGGAGTACCGCGAGCAGTGGGAGGCCTACACCCCGCCCCCCGAGGGTGACGACGAGGCGTGGGCGACGCAGACGCTGCTCCCCGATCCGGGCCGGGCCCGGGTGCGGGTCTACGCCACCCAGTCGACCCACAAGACGCTGACCGCGCTGCGCCAGGGGTCGATGATCCACGTGCACGACGTGGACTACGAACGCTCCGTGGACGACTCGTTCCACGAGGCCTACATGATGCACACCTCGACCTCGCCCAACTACCAGATCCTGGCGTCCCTCGACGTGGGGCGGCGGCAGGTCGAGCTCGAGGACTACGCGCTCGTCACCGAGAGCCTGGACCTGGGCTTGCTGCTCCGGGAGCGCATCGGCGCCGACCCCGCTCTGCAGCGGTACTTCCGGGTCGTCCCCCCCGCTGAGATGGTCCCGGCCTCCCTCCGCAAGTCCGGCCTGGACAAGTTCGTGGAGCCCGACGGCACGCTCGGCCCGGTCGAGCGCGCGTGGGCCGACGACGAGTTCGTGCTGGACCCGACTCGCGTCACCGTCCACGTCGGTCGCACGGGCATGGACGGCGACACGTTCAAGAACAAGCTCATGGACGACCACTCGGTCCACGTGAACAAGACGACGCGCAACAGCCTGCTGTTCCTCGTCCACATCGGCAGCTCACGCGGCACCATCGCCCACCTCGTCAGCGTGCTGTCGCGCATCGCCCACGACCTGGACCGCTGGCTGGAGCACGCCACGCCGGAGGAGCACGAGGCTCACCAGGCTGCCGTTCAAGCGTTGACCCGGGATCTGCCGCCGCTGCCGAACTTCAGCGCGTTCCACCCGGCGTTCGTGCCCCCCGAGGACAAGGGGACCGGCGCCGGCGACATGCGCCGCGCCTACTTCCTGGCCCAGAACGTAGACTCGACGCGGTTCGCCGCCCTCGACGAGGACCTGCCGGGCAAGGTCGCCGAGGGCCTCGTGCTCGTCGCGGGCTGCTTCGTCACCCCCTACCCGCCGGGCTTCCCGGTGCTGATCCCCGGGCAGGTGGTGACCGAGTCCATCCTGGAGTACCTGCTGGCGCTCGACACCACGGAGATCCACGGGCTGCACCCGACCCTTGGCCTGCGGGTCTTCAGCGACGCCGCGCTGGTCTGCGGGTAGCCCCCAAGAGCAGCGATATTTCTCGGAAGTTCGCGGCCATCGGTTTGCCACGAGACGCGAGGCCGCCTACCTTTGACCCAGCCTCAAGGGCGCCTGAGTCGGACTGTCCGACGCTCGGGCACCCGTCCGCTGCGCCGCAGGTTTTTTTGCCTCATGCGGCGCAGCCGCCCACCCGGGTGACGCTGCCCAGTCTGTCGCTGGCCACGAGGTAGACATCACCCTCCCCTGGCCCCGCGCCGGGCGAGATGGGTGTCCCGACAGGGCCGATTCTCGCCGCTCCGAAGCCACCGATCGCCGGTAGCGCAACGAAGGGGTCGCCTTGCTGCGACCCGGACGAGATCCAGCCAGCCCAACACCCTCCGGTCCGCTCTTGCGGATTTCCGGAGATCGATCAAGCCCCCAACTACCCAGGCCCTCCGCGGCCTGGTTGGAGATCCATTGAGACCCTTCGCCATCGCCGCGCTCCAGATCCAGCTCTCCCCCCTCGGCAAGAACCTGAACCTCGTTCTCGCCCACATCCGGCAGACCATGTTGGTCTTCCCGTGGGTCCAGATGGTGGTGCTCAGCGAGCTGGCGGTGCACGGCGCGAACCCCGCCAACGCAGAGCCCATGCCCGGCCCCACCGAGGCAAAGCTCCAGGCCGTGGCCAAGAAGCTGGGCATCTGGCTGGTGACGGGCTCCACCCACGAGCGCGCCGGCGAGACCATCTACAACACCGCCGCCGTCGTCGATCCCACGGGCGCGGTCATCCTGCGGTACCGCAAGATGTTCCCCTTCCGGCCCTACGCCAAGGGCGTGACCGAAGGCACCGAGTTCGCCGTCTTCGACATCCCGAAGGTGGGTCGGTTCGGCCTGTCCATCTGCTACGACATCTGGTTCCCGGAGACGTCGCGGACCCTGGCCGCCATGGGCGCCGAAGTCCTCATCCACCCGACGATGACGGCCACCGCCGACCGCGACGTCGAATTGTCCATCGTGCGCGCGACGGCCGCGGTCAACCAGATGTACGTCGTGGACGTGAACGGCTCGGGGGGCCTGGGCGTCGGCCGCTCCACGATCATCGGCCCCGAGGGCGACATCATCCACGAGGCCGGCAACGGAACGGCCATCATCCCCATGGAGATCGATCTCGACCGGGTCACCCGGACCCGCGAGCGCGGACTGCTCGGCCTGGGTCAGCCCCTCAAGAGCTTCCGCGACGCGCCGGTGCAGTTCGACGTCTACAACCCGGACTCTCCCCTGCGGGCGGGGCTCGCGTCGCTCGGCGACGTCGGCGTGGCGCCGCGCGTGAAGGCGGCGTTCAAGAAGCCCTGAGGCTCGCCGCCCCCTCGGCGGCCCCCCCTCGGCCTCCCGCCTCCCCACCCTCCCCTGACGGGACCCCTGTTGCGCTTCATTGACCGCGTCCTCGCGTTCCTTTCGGACACCCGAGTCGATCTCCTGCGAATCCTGCGAATCCTGCGCGACGGCGCTCCCCCCCTCACGACCGGACCCCACGTGACGTCATCCACCCCCGTTCTCCACGGCCTCCCCGACATCCGAAGCCACTTCATCCGCAACGACCGGCCCGTGCTGTTCGTCAGCGCGACGTGCTTCAACCTCCTGGGGATGGACGAGTGGGTCCGCCGGTTCCGCTTCGTGAACTACCTCGACTGCTTCGATGGGGCCCACCCCAACGTCGTCTCCCCGCCCGAGGGGCTCCACGCGCCGTTCACCAGCATCGAGGACATCAACAACTACCTCCTGGAGCACAAGGACGTCGTCGACTTCATCCGCGAGCGCACCGTCGACGGCGTCAAGCCGCTCGCCGTGTTCCTGATGTTCGACGAGCGGACCGAGGAGCTGTGCGAGGAGCTGGGTCTGGAGATCGCGTTCCCGTCGGCCAAGCTGCGCAATGCCATCGACGACAAGCTCGAGACCACCCGCATCGCGGAGCGCGCCGGCATCGAGGCCGTGCCCAACGTCCTGCTCCCGGTCACCGACTTCGCCCAGCTGCGCGAGGCCTCGGCCCACCTGGGCGACCACCTGGTCATCCAGACGGCGTACGGCGACTCGGGACACACCACGTTCTTCATCTCCAACGAGGCCGACTTCGACACTCACGCAGACGACATCATCGCCGCCCCCGAGGTGAAGGTGATGAAGCGCATTCGGTGCCGCGGCGCGGCCCAGGAGGCATGCGTCACACGGCACGGCACGATCGTCGGGCCGCTGATGACGGAGCTGGTGGGCTTCCCCGAAATGACGCCGTACCGCGGCGGCTGGTGCGGCAACGAGGTGCTGCCGGGCTCGTTCACCCAGGACGTGCGCGACGAGGCCTGCCGCATGACCGTCGCGTTCGGCGAAGAGCTGAAGAAGATGGGGTACCGCGGGTACTTCGAGCTCGACTTCCTGCGGGATCTGGACGACGACAAGCTCTACCTGGGCGAGGTCAACCCGCGGATCACGGGCGCCAGCGCCATGACGAACCTCGCGGCCTTCGCCCACGCGGACGCCCCGCTGTTCCTGTTCCACCTCCTCGAGTTCTCGGGCCTGGAGTTCGAGTTGGATGTCGACGAGATCAACGCCCGCTGGGCGGATCCGGCGAACATCGACGCCTGGGGCCAGCTGGTCATCAAGCACGTCGACAAGACGGTCGCGCGGGTCGAATCGGCGCCCCAGTCGGGGATCTGGCGGCTGCTGCCCGACGGCACCGCGACCTTCGTGCACGTCCAGACCCACCGCCGCATCGTGGAGTCCCCCGACGAGGCGTTCTTCCTGCGGATCACCCGGCCCGGCGACTACTTCTACGAGGGTGCCGACCTGGGGATCCTCATCACGCCCTCGCGGCTGGTGACGGACGAGTTCGAGTTGGAAGAGCGTGCGCGCCGCTGGGTCGTGGCGATGCGCGACCAGTTCGTGACGTCCCCGGTGCCCGTGGCCGAGCTGGCCGAGGTCGAGCTGGAGTTGGCAGCGCCGTTGTCGGAAGCGGGCAACTTCAAGATGCTGTGATGCGATGACGTCCGTTACCGTCCACGCGCTGTCCGAGGATGCGCCCCGGCCCCAAGTGGGGGGCCGGGGCGCAGGCCCGGTGGCCGGCCTACCGCGCCTGGTTCCTGCGGGACGGGATCGCGCGGCGCCCCACGTACCTCGCGGGGGACCGCGCGCTGCGCCAGCACATGCCCGAGCTGCTGCCTCTGTATGCGCAGCTGTCGGAGCTCATCGGCGGGAGCGACCTCGCCGCGCGGTTCCTGGCGTCGTACCGGCCGCCGGCGTACGCGACGGGGTGCTCGCAGGGGGTCTGGCTCCACGGCGGGGCGCCGCGGCTGGTCCGCACCTACGACTACGCGCCGAGCCTCTGGGAGCGGACCATCTGGCGCACCGGCTGGCTGGGGCGGACGGTCGTCGGCAACAGCGACTGCCTGTGGGGTCTGCTGGACGGCATCAACGACGCCGGGCTGAGCCTCTCGCTGGCGTTCGGGGGCCGCCGCGTCATCGGGGACGGGTTCGGCATCCCCCTGATCATCCGGTACGTGCTGCAGGTGTGCAGCACGACCGCCGAAGCGGTGGCGGCCCTCTCCCGGATCCCCTGCCACATGGCCTACACGGTGACGGTGCTGGACGCCCCGGCGCGGCACGCGACGGTCTTCGTCTCGCCGGACCGGGCCGCGGTCGTCACGGGGGCGTTGGCCGCCACGAACCACCAGGGGCGGGTCGAGTGGCCCCAGCACGCCCTGTCCACGGGCAGCGTGGCCCGCCTGGAGGTCGTCACCGCCGCGGCGGCCGATCCGCGCTCCACGGCCGAAGACTTCGCGAGCCGGTTCCTGGAGGCGCCGGTCTGGTCGAACCGGCACGCCGCGAGCGCGGGGACGCTGTACGCCGCCTCCTACACGCCGGCCCGGCGGACGCTGACGATGCTCTGGCCCGGCACCCGCTGGGAGCAGGGAATCGAGGGGTTCGACGAGGGATCGCGGAGGGTGTCGTTGGTTCGGTGAGGGGGCCCGGAGCCTTGGGCGCAGAGCGAGTCCCTCAGGGACGAACGACCGCGCCGGCCCGGTCCACCGTCGCGAACTCGGCCCCCTGCAGGGCGTCGAGCCCCGGGACTCGGCTCGCGGTCCGCTGCACGAACGCGGCCAGCGCCTCGCCGGCGCCAGGCACCGACCGTCTGGACTGGAGCGACAGGCGCCCATCGTCGGTGCGCCGCACGCGGCCCCGCAGCAGGCGCCCGGGGGCCAGCCCCGCCGACCACCGCTCGACCCCCGCCGCCAGCGCCGCGCGTTCGGAGCTCAGGCAGAGGTTGGCGATGCCGTCCCGGTCCGCCGACGCGAACCAGAAGAACAGGTCCGACGAGCCGTCGAACGCGGTCAGGTCTCGGGCCGCCGCGCGGAGCAGCACCCGGCCCTGAACGTCGGCCACGATCGTGGCGTGGCCGTCGTCCACGCCCGCCACCGTCGCGGCCGCCAGGAGGGAGGCCCCACGCGGGTCCGCGTCGCACAGCGCCGCGAGGGCGTCGGCTGCATCGCGCGCAGAAGCGGGATCGGTGGACACCAGCGTCGTGGTCTCGGAGACGCGCTTGAGCACCCCCGACGCGGCGCGCTTCGTGTCCGCAAACCGCCGCGGCATCGCAGCCCGCAGGCTACCGAAGGCCTCCCCGGCCGGATCCTTCGCCCGCGGGACGGCGAGGAGGAAGGCGCCGTCGTCGGGCGAGTGGTTGACCCAGACCCGGGCTTCTTCGCCGACGGCCAGCTTCCTGACCGCGGCCAGCGACGCGGTCAAGGTGCCGGGGACCAGCGCGCGACGCAGGCCCTCCCACAGCGCCGGGTCGCGGTCGATCCGATCGACGACGGCCCCCGGGCCCAGGTGGACCAGCTCCGCGTGGGCCAGCAGGGCGAGGGCGGGGTGCGCTCCAGCCTGCGCTTGCACCCAGGCGGCCAAGGCAACCAGGTACGGCATGCCGCCCCCGGTGGACCGCAGCTGCAGGACGCCGGCGTCGGTGAGGGTGGCCAGCCCAGCCAAGATCGGCCCTGCCGGGAGCTCCGCGGCCTGGGCCCGCGTCAGCTGCTCTCCGGCGTCGTGCTCCACGGGCTGCAGGACCAGCGGAACGGCGTCGGCGCCGCCACCCGACGCGAGGCGGAACCAGCAGGACTGGCCCGGCCGAAGCCGGGAGACAGTGCGGGCGAGGCCGGCCGCGGTGGGGGCGCGCAGGCCCGCCCACAGCTCCGGCGCGCGGTGCACGGACAGCTTCGCCACGTCGAGCGCCGCCAGGGCGTCGTCGTCGCCCAGGTCCAGATCGGCGGTCGCGACGCCCAGATCGATCAGCGCGCCCAGGGCCGGGACCGCCTTGATCTTCGACGCGACGAACTTCGCGATGGCGACCAACGCTCCCGGCTCCGCGCGCTTGCCCACCAGGACCAGGCGGCCCGACGGCTCCGCCACGACCAGCCCGCGCAAGGCACCGGAGTCCGAAGCCGCCTTCAGCCGCTCGCCGTACGCCGCCCGGCCCGCGGGGCTCAAGTCCGCGAGGAACAGCCGCGGCGCCGCGGTGGGGTGAAACCACACCCGCTTGCGGGTCCCCGGCTCCAGGGTGAACAGGGCGATGGCGAGGTCTCGGAGGGGGTCGGCCACGGTCGCTCCGGGGGCTTGCGGTCGCCAAGGCGGCGAGCGCGGCGTTGCTCGGGACCAGCTTGCGGTGCGGCCCCGCGCGGGCCAGCGTTCCGCGGCGGACGCGCGGCCCTTAGTGTACACTAGGCGAGGGAGGCGGCCACATGCCAGAGACGACGCGGGGCTTCGAGTTCGGGCGCTGGTCCGTGCGTCCGCTGGGGCCGGGCGACGGCGCCCCGCTGCACAGCCTGCTTCAGGTCTCCCGCCCCTGGCTGCTGGGCCAGACCCCTATGGCCAGCGAGATCACGACCCCCGAGGAGGCCGAGTTCGTGGCCCGGGCCTGCCTCGCCGACGTGCTCCTGGAGCGCAACTACGTGTTCGGGGCCTTCGGCCCGGCCGGGGAGCTGGTCGCCTCCTGCGGCTGCTGGCGAATCGACGGCCCCGGCTCGGACACGGCGGAGATCGGCGGCTGGATGCGCCGCTTCGTCCGCGACCGCGCGTTCAGCACCCGGCTGGGGGCCCACTGGGTGGACCACGCCTTCCGGACGTGGGGTCTGCGGCGCCTGGTCGCCTCCTGCGATGCCGACAACCGACTCGGCATCGCGCTGGCCCGCCGGCTGGGGATGCGCGACGAAGGGGTCCGGCGCAGCATGTGGCGTCCCCTGCGCCAACGACGCATCGACGTCCACGTGCTCAGCCTCCTGGACAGCGACGAGCGCCTCCGGCTGCCCTCCACGCGCTGACTGCAGGCACCAGGGGCGCGGCGCGTATAGTGTTCACGCGCCGCACCGGACTGGATGGAGCGCGCGGCGCGGGGTCTGAGGCTCCGCGCCTCCACCCCGCTGGGCGCTGGCCGAGAGGAGACTGGACATGGGCGCCGACATGAACGCCGTCTACACGGACCTCGCCGAGGCGTGGGACTACCTCAAGAAGGGCAAGGAGGGCACCTGCTTCCTGTATGTGAAGCCGGCGAAGCCCGCGGATCCCCCCTGGATCTTCATCGGCAAGCGATCGATCGTTCGCCAGCGCGCCAAGAAGAGCCACCTCGCCGCCGCCAGCGACTTCTACATCCTCACCAAGGCCGTGACCGGCACCCTCCACCGAGACGGGCAGACCCTCGTTCTGGTGCCCGACGAAGAGAAGACCGTCGGCGAGCTGTCCGCCTGGAGCCAGAAGGCCGGCACCGCGCTGCTGCGGGCGGCGAACAACGCGAAGAAGGGCGAGGCGGCGAAGGCGGCGTCCAGCGTCCGCAAGCTGGCGATCGCGTTCAAGTCGGTGGAGGTCCGGGCGGCGCTCGACGGCGCGGCGGCCGAAGCCGATCAGGCCCAGCTCGACGAGTACGACGACGGCACCGACGCCGCAGAAGAGCAGGAGCTGGCCGACGAGCTCCGCACCGCCCTGGCGCCCGACGACATGGCCCGGGCGTTCGGCAGCGAGGCGGTGTCGGTCACCGACGCGCTGGCGGAAGCCGGCGCGGCGCTCGAGGCGATCCTCCAGGCCCAAGACGAGACCGAGCGCAGCGACGGCTTCTCGGACCTGTTCGAGGCCCTGGGCGACGACCTCTCCCTGGACTCCGCGGCCACGCTGCTCGCGTCGGCGTCGGTCCAGCAGCCCATCTCGTCGTCGCGGGTGCTCGGCGAGGGCCAGAAGCCCGACAACGACCAGATCGCGGCGCTGTGCCGGATCGAGGTCAACGGAGTCCGCGGCTGCCTGGCGCAGCACGGCACCGCCCTGGACCAGGCGCTGGCCCACCGCGACGCGGCGGCACGGCTGCGCGACGACCACGAGACCTGGTCGCTGGCCAACCCCGGCTCCGGGGACTCGGAGACCCGGCTCGACACGCTGGCCGAACAGCTCGCCGAGCTGCAGCGGGAGACCGATCTGCTGTTCGTCCAGATGGAGCGTCTGGAGGACGCCGCCGAGGATCACCTGGGCTCGCTGCGGACCCTGCTGGGCCGCTAGGAGAACGCCATGAGCTGCGGAAGTTCGAGTCAGGTAGACGTCATCGCGACCGCGCCCAGCCAACAGCTGGCCGGCGCCCGCCAACGCCGCCGGGAGGCGCAAGCGGGCGCGAGAGCGGGCGCCCACGGCGGGTGGTTCGAGGCGCCGGGGAGGCCGAGCGGACGCCGCGCTCCCAGCCCGGGACCCGACGAGGTCGTGTCCATCGTGGACCTGACCGGCCGGTTCGAGTCCCTGCGTCTCGAGGTCGCTCGGCTGCGAGACGAGGTCGTCGACCTGGTCCACGACCGCGACGTCGCCGGCTGGAGCGCGCAGTTGGCGCAACTGGACGAGTTGGAGGCGGACCGGCGCTTCGCCGAGGCGGGCCTATTCACCGACGCCCCGCGCGCCGAGTCCCGGTTGGGGGCGCTGGAGCGGTTGCTGGTCAAGATGCGCGCCGAGGTCGCCGACCGGCTGCTGGAGGAGTCCCACCGGGCGTTGGAGCAAACGGCGACCGGCTTTGATCCCGAGGTGTTCCTCGTGCAGGACTGTCGCGGTCGCTGGACGGCGGCGAAGGACCAGCTTCTGGTCCAGGACGACAGCGCCGAAGGCCGCGCCAAGATGCGCATGGTCTGGGGGTTCCGGCAGCAGGTGGTCGACTCCCTGCTGGGTCAGATGACCTCGCGGCGCCCGGACCTGCTGCTCTCGGCCAGCGGCAGCACCGACCTGACGTCGGACTACGACGTCGTGCTCTCGACCAGTTCGGGCGCGCACGGCGACGTCATCGCGCTCATCCAGGGGTTCAACAAGGAGATCCGGAAACGGCTCGGCACGGAGCCGGGCACCGCGCTGGACACCAACCTGTACGTGAAGAACTTCATCGAGGTCGAAGACACCTTCGCGGGGCGGGGCACGGATCAGGACCCGCTCGCGCGCGTCGAGACCTTCCTCGCGACCGACCGCTCGAACCAGGACGTCGCCGCGCTGATGAAGGTCCGGCGCTACATGGACCAGGCCGAATGGGACGCGTTTGTGGCGGCGGCTACGCCAACCTCCGGCGACGTCGAGGCGAACCGGATCCAGTTCGAGGAGGCCGAGGCCCGGTTCCTGGTGACGCAGCAGCGGTGGGTGGAGCAGCTGTTGGCCGACCGCGCGGCGCTCCAGGCTGCGCTCCCGGGGGACGAAGGGGCGGTGGTCCTTGCGCGGCTGGACTCGCTCCTCGATCAGCGGCCCGACGACCTCCGGGGGGCGGCCGCCTGGCTGCAGGAGGTCGCGCACTTCCTGGAGGAAAAGGTCGAGGACCACGTCCTGCGGGTCAAGTACGACCTGTACCTGTCCGGCATGAGCGAGGCCCACGGCATGCGGGATCGCTGCAAGGCGCTGGAGGAGGCGCTGACGGAGGACCCGCCGGACTTCACCACGCTGCCCCTGAAGCCCGACGAGCTGGCGAAGCTGCAGGGCAACGCTCTGTGGCGGGCCGAGCTGAAGACCATCATCGATGTGCTCAAGACCGAGTCGAAGAAGCAGATCTCCGACAGCACCGCCTTCGCGCCGGAGGCCTACCAGAGCGAAGGGCCGATGAAGCAGGTGGTGCAGGCCGGTCAGGCCAACGACCCGCGGATCCTGGATTCGATGTCCGCCGAGCAGTTCTTGCAGTCGCTCAACGAGCAGTTCGCGGACTTCCTCAAGGACGTCCACCACTACGGACGCCACCCTGAGGGTGTCGCCATCTACCAGACGTCGAAGTACCTCAAGCGCATGCTGGAAGCCCGCGACTTGATCGGGCGGAGGGTGGCCAACTACGGCGTCGCCTTCGACTTCGAGGGCAATCAGGTGGCCAACTCGACGCCCGCCCACATCGACAAGCTCCTCAAGATGCGCAAGGCGAAGCCTCCCTACGATGTGATGACGCCCGACGCGCGCGCGGCCGCGGCGATAGCCGAGGCCCAAACGCGCTTCGGCGTCAGCACGATCGGCGAAATCAAGAGGCTGGTTAACGACATGAACCAGGCGATCAACGAGGCGGTGCGCAAGAGCGTGGTCAACTGGCGGCCCGATCTCCAGGAGACCCAGGACGTGTTCTCGAGGCGGGATCCGGTTCAGTTCGACCGGTGATCGCCGGCTCTGTCCAGGCGAGTACACTCCCGCGCCGGGGAACTCCGGCCCCTTTCCAGGACGTCCGATGACTGCACGTAGCTGCCTGCCCCTCCTCGGGGTCGTCTGGTCCGCGCTTCTGCTGAGCGCCTGCCCCCCGGCTGAGTGCGAGGGCCCCGACTGCGACGGGGATGGCGTCGACGACCCCGATGACTGCGACGACTTCGACGCTGCTCTGGGGGCTCGGGAACTCGACTCCGACTGCGACGGCGTGCTCGCCCCCGGCGACTGCGACGACCGCGACGCGAAGGTCATCGAGGAGCGACCGGATGGCCTCGAGACGCAGGGCATCGCCTTCGTTTCGGTGTGCGCCGGATCGTTCGAGATGGGCTGCACCAGCGGCCAACTCGCGGCGACGGCGACCTGCCCCGACGACGAGTCGCCAGCCCACGATGTCTCGTTCGTACGAGATCTGTGGGTGGCGTCCACGCCCATCACCCAGGGCCAGTGGTCGACCGTGATGGGCACGAGCCCCTCGGCCTTCTCGGACTGCGGCGAGGACTGCCCGGTTGAGTCCATGACCTGGTGGGAAGCCCTGGCGTTCGCCAACGAGCTGTCCTTGCTGGATGGACTCCAGCCTTGCTACCGGCTGGACCACTGCGCGCTCGACGCGTCGGACCCCGCCTGGTGTCTGCCGGCCCTGCCCAAGCGCGACGATGGCGACCTGTGGACCTGCCCCGGGTATCGCCTGCTGAACGAAGCGGAGTGGGAGTACGCGGCGCGCGCGGGCAGCGACCTGCCGTTCGCCGGCGGAGCGGTGGCCGACGATGTCGCCTGGCACGCGGGCAACGCGGCCGGCCAGCCTCAGCCCGTCGCGAGCCAGGAGTCCAATGCCTGGGGCCTCTACGACCTGAGCGGCAACGTCTGGGAGTGGACCTGGGACCGCTACGGGTCCGACTACTACTCGTTCAGCTCCGACAGCTCCCCTCGCGGCCCCGGTGCGGGGCTCGGGCGAACCATTCGGGGCGGCAGCTTCGACTCCGGTGAAGAGCAGCTTCGCGTCGCGGCGCGGGCCTACTTCTCGCCCAGCACCCGAAGTGCCCAGGTCGGGCTTCGGGTCGCGCGGACGATTCCCTTGGACTGCGCATAGGTCCGATAACCCGCATTCTGTCGAATTCGAGTTGCAGCCAGCGCCACACC
>Ga0055584_100004546_pt1 | contig 13599 bp, 6 predicted proteins | sample OSDHelmetaG_FD_58716 | JGI IMG/M metagenome (GOLD analysis project Ga0055584, IMG submission 58716) | Pelagic marine sediment microbial communities from the LTER site Helgoland, North Sea, for post-phytoplankton bloom and carbon turnover... | ecosystem: Environmental > Aquatic > Marine >... | reverse complement strand
CTCGGCCGAGATGCCCTGGTTCACGAACGTGTAGCGCCAGGTCAGGTTCGGCGAGGGCGGCTTCAGCTCGCCCTTGTAGAACATGTCCGACCCCATCTCGACGCGGCTCATGGACTCGACGCCGCCGCCGATGACCAGGTCGTGGGCACCGGACATGACGGCCATGGCCGCGAAGTTGACGGCCTGCTGGCTGCTGCCGCACATGCGGTTGACGCTGGTGCCCGTCACCTCCTGGGGGAAGCCGGCGATCAGCGGCGCGGTGCGGCCGATGTTCAGCCCCTGCTCGCCCACCTGGGACACGCACCCGAGGATGACGTCCTCGACCTCGGCCGAGTCCACGCCAGCCGCCGAGACGACCCCGGCCAGGGCTGCGGCGGCCAGGTCGTCGGCGCGCATGTTGGCGAGTTCACCGTTGCGACGGCCGATGGGGGTGCGGACGGCGTCGACGAGGTAGGCGGCGGTCATGGCGGCTCCAGGCTCGGTTGACTGGTGGGTCAACGGCGGGCGCGAACGCTAACAACCCGCCCTCGGCGCAGCAAGACGGCTGAATGGTGACAGGCCCCGAAGTGCTGGAGACCCCGACGGAATCAGCGTCCTTGCGGCCCACAAGAACCGGATCGGGGGCTGGTGCGCGAAAACGGCGGAAGCTACACTTAAAATCGTTGGGTCTGCAAGCGCGCAGCCGGGGAGTCCACACCGCTCCCTCTCTTCCTGCTGTTGAATCGGAAGGGCATCCCTCGCACTCGCTGTTCCAGCGGGCAGGTGCGGGGCCGGGTCGGAAGCCCGGTTCATGGACAGCTGCGAATGGAGGTGATCCTTGCTCGACAATCACACGACCACTCTGGTGAAGGTGGCGAGTCCCTAGGCATCTGGGATCACCCAGGCGAACGGACACTTCCGATCGCCACCTGGCAGCGAGCTCCTCGGGCTTGGTCTCCGCGGGAGGTAGAAGCGCTCCACCGACGTAGTTCGGCGGGTTCACGTGGCTCCTCAGTCGCACGCTGCAAATACTGGACAATTACGAGGCGGGTCGACCTTCGGGTCGGCCCGCCTTTGTTCTGGTGCCTGCGGGTCGGCCCGCCCTCGCTACAGCTGCTGACACCTCCCGCCAGCAGCCCGGCGAGCTGCCCGCCTGGGCACTGGCCGCCGCGCCCTCGGTGACTACACTGCGCGCTCCCTGGAAGGACCGCGCCGTGAACCCTGCCTCCCACGAGCTCGACCACATCGAGATCACCGGTGCCTCCGAGCACAACCTCAAGGGCATCGACCTGCGGCTGCCCAAGAAGTCGCTGGTGGTGCTGACGGGGGTGTCGGGCTCGGGCAAGTCGAGCCTGGCGTTCGACACGCTGTACGCCGAAGGCCAGCGGCGGTACGTCGAGTCGCTGTCCTCGTACGCGCGTCAGTTCCTGGGGCAGATGGAGAAGCCGAAGTACGACCAGATCCGGGGCCTCGCGCCCACGATCTCCATCGAGCAGAAGACGGCCAGCAAGAACCCTCGGTCGACGGTCGGGACCATCACGGAGATCTACGACTACCTGCGCGTCCTGTTCGCGCGGGCCGGCGTCCAGCGTTGCTACAAGTGCGACAAGGTCGTCGGCAGCAGCTCCGCGGCCGAGATCGTGACCGCGATCCAGCAGCTGCCGGTCGGCACGAAGTTCCAGTTGCTCTCGCCGCTGGTCCGCAACCGCAAGGGCGAGTTCAAGGAGCTGTTCACCGAGGGCCTGCGGTCCGGATTCAGCCGGGCAAAGGTCGACGGCGACATCATCTCGCTCGAGGACCCGCCGGAGCTGAACAAGAACGAGAAGCACGACATCTCGCTGCTCGTGGACCGGCTGGTGATCAAGGAGGGCATCGACGCCCGGCTGACCGACTCGGTGGAGACCGCCCTGCGCGAGTCGGAAGGCGAGGTCGTGGTCGACGTGCCCGGACAGGACGAGCTGCTCTTCTCGGAGCGGCGGACCTGCTGCGGCATCGCCTACCCGGAGCTTGGGCCCCAGACCTTCTCCTTCAACACGCCGACGGGGATGTGCGTCGCCTGCAATGGGCTGGGCTTTCGCAAGGTCATGGACCCCGACCGGGTCGTGGCGGACGAGGCGCTGTCGATCCACGCCGGGGCGCTGGTGCCCTGGGCGTCGGCGTGCGAGCGCAAGAAGGGCTGGACCTGGCGGTTCATCAAGCAGGTCACCGACGCGCTGGGCATCAGCCGCGACAAGCCCTGGGCGCAGCTGCCTGAGGACCAGCGGAAGATCCTGCTCTACGGCTCCCCCGAGGAGATCGAGATCAAGTGGCAGGGCAAGCGCAGCTCGGGGTCTTGGAAGACCACGATCGAAGGCGTGATCCCGGGGCTGGAGCGCAAGCACAAGGCGACCGAGTCGGGGCAGATGCGCCGCTACTACGAGTCGTTCATGCGGACGCTGCCGTGCCCGTCGTGCGGGGGCTCGCGGCTTCGGCCCGAAGCGCGGTCCGTGTTCGTGGGCCAGTACACGATCCCGGATCTCGTGGGCGCGACCATCGCCGAAGCGAAGGCGGTCATGGACGACCTCGTGCTCGAGGGCAGCAAGGCGGAGATCGCCGAGGAGTTGACGAAGGAGATCGGCAACCGGCTGGGCTTCCTGAACTCCGTGGGGCTCGAGTACCTGACGTTGGACCGCCTGGGGCCGACGCTGTCGGGCGGCGAGAGCCAGCGCATCCGGCTGGCCGCCCAGGTGGGCACCGAGCTGACGGGCGTCATCTACATCCTCGACGAGCCGTCCATCGGGCTGCACCAGCGGGACAACAGGCGGCTCATCGGGACGCTCAAGCACCTGCGGGACATCGGCAACTCGGTGGTGGTCGTCGAGCACGACCAGGAGACGATCGAGGAGGCCGACTGGGTCATCGACTTCGGGCCCGGGGCCGGGGAGCTCGGCGGCGACATCGTCTTCTCGGGGGTGCCGGCGGACCTGGTGGGCCACCCGTCGTCGCTGACCGGGAAGTACCTGTCGCGGCGGCTGTCCATCAGCCGGCCCTCGGACCGGCGGACGCCCGGCGACCGCTGGCTGACCGTGAGCGGCGCTGCGCAGAACAACCTCAAGGGCATCGACGTGCGGTTCCCCGTCGGCTGCATGACGGCGGTCACGGGCGTCAGCGGCGCCGGCAAGAGCTCGCTGATCAACGGAACCCTCTCCCCGGCGCTGGCCAACCACTTCCACGACGCGGTTCGGGCGGTGGGCAAGCACCGGGACGTCGACGGGCTCGACCACTTCGACAAGGTCATCGACATCGACCAGACGCCCATTGGCCGGACGCCCCGGAGCAACCCGGCCACGTACACGAAGGTCTGGGACCTCATCCGCGAGGTGTTCGCGAGCACCAACGAAGCCAAGGCCTCGGGCTTCGACAAGTCGCGCTTCAGCTTCAACGTGAAGGGCGGCCGCTGCGAGGCCTGCAAGGGCGACGGCTACATCAAGGTCGAGATGCACTTCCTCGCCGACGTCTACGTCCCGTGCGAGATCTGCAGCAGCAAGCGCTTCAACGAGGCCACCCTGCGGGTGCGGCACAAGGGCCGGAACATCTCCGAGATCCTGAACCTGTCGTGTCGCGACGCGCTGGAGCACTTCGGCAACCACCGGCGCATCAAGCGGATCCTGCAGACGCTGGTCGATGTGGGCCTGGGCTACGTGCGGCTCGGGCAGCCGTCGACAACGCTGTCGGGCGGCGAAGCCCAGCGCATCAAGCTGTCCCGGGAGCTCGCCCGCCGGGACTCCGGTCGGACGCTGTACCTGCTGGACGAGCCGACGACCGGCCTGCACTTCGACGACATCAACAAGCTGCTGCTGGTCCTCGACCGCCTCGTCGAGGGCGGCAACACGGTGGTGGTCATCGAGCACAACCTCGACGTCGTGCGGGAAGCCGACTGGGTCATCGACCTGGGTCCCGAAGGCGGCGACGGCGGCGGCGAAGTGGTCGCCGAAGGGCCACCCGAAGTCGTGGCCTGCGTCAGCCGGTCCCACACCGGGCGCTACCTCGCCGAGATGCTCGACCTGGAGGGGCCCGTCCGGTCTGCGCCAGCGTCTGGCGGACTTAGCGCTTCGCCCTAGATCTCAGCGGGCCCACGCCTTGCGGGGTTCTGCACGAAGTCCACCAAAGGACACCAAGACAAAGAAGGCCGTCGGTGGGCCGACGCGTCCCGGCACCAAGGGGCCCTTGGTGTCTCCTGGTGGAGTTGGTGTCGAACCCCGCCGCAGGTCGGTCAGCGCAGAACTGCGTCGTTGGCTGCGGGTTGGACCGACGCGGTGGCCGTCTCCCGGTAGACCCCGAAGGTCAGCTTGCCGCGGTGGTCCTGGGCGTCGCGGGCCTGGATTTCGATCGTGTTCTCGCCCGGCACCAGGGGCAGGACCAGCTCGAAGGCATGGGTGCCGGTGGTGGACTCGACGCGCTGGTAGCTGCGCTTGCGGCCTTCCACGAAGACGAAGAGGTCCACCACCGACTGGTCGTCCACCACCTCGCCCACCAGCCGGAGCTCGTCGGCGACCACGACGGAGCCGCCGGGGTTGTTGGCGAGGCGGATGACGGGCGGCGAGTGGGCGTAGACCGCCGAGATCTCGGCGACGTCGTCCTTGCGTCCGACGGCGGTCACCGCGGCGGCGTCGACCCAGCCCGGGCCGCCCCAGGGCGTCTGGACCCGGAACCAGTTTCCGAGGCGTCCGTCGACGTCCACGGGGCCCTCGATGGAGCCGACGATGGGCGACAGCTCGGACGCGCCGCCCCGCACCGACGCGGAGGCTTCCTTCGGCTTCATGCGGCGCTCGACCGCGGCCACGGGCTCCGACGGGCTGTAGAGCGGCAGCTTCACGTCCGTGGTGACGATCTCCCAGAAGCGGCTGTCGCCGACCGTCAGCTCCGCGGAGATGGCCTCGCCGGCCATGGCTTCGGACACCGTGAAGTGCAGGCGGGCCTCGACCTCGCCGTCGGTCTTCAGGCTGAACTCGTGGGTGCCGTCCACCAGGAACAGGTCCTGCCCCGACTTGTTCTTGAGGCGAATGAAGCCGTTGCCCGCGGGAGGCTCCGGCGCATCGGTCGCTTCGGCCGCCTCGGTCGCCTCGGTCGCCTCGCCGAGGCTCGCGAGCCACAGGTCCGAGGTCGCTCCAGCGCCGGTGTTGCGCACGCGCACCAGCAGATCGATGGCTTCGCCGGGCTGAATGAGCCCGTCGCCGTTGCCGCGGCTGCGGCCCGTGCCGTCGTCGAGCACCTGGTAGCTGTACGCGAACCGCGGGTGGGGCACGTCCTTGACCCGCAGCCGACCCGTGAACGGCGGCGGCGGCTCGGAGCCGTCGGCGAAGAAGTGCCAGTGCACCTCCTCGGTCCGCGCCGTCAGCCAGGTCGCAGGGCGCGCGCTCACGGAGAAGGTCCGCGACTCCCCGGCGTCCAGGCGGCCGAACACGTACTCGTTGCCCGAGAACATGTCGCCCTCGGTCACCGCCCGCAGCCGGAAGATGGGCGCATCGCCGCTGTTGGTCACCGTCAGGGTCACCGGTGTCTCGATGCCCGGGGTCAGGTAGCCGTCGTCGGACCCGATCTCGACCTGCACCGACACCGCCGCCTTGTTGGGCCGGGTGTGCTTCGGCGCTGCGCTCCAGTCGATGCCGAGCTGGCGCAGGCTCTGCTCCAGTTCCTTGCGCTTCGTCGCCACGAGCTCGCCGACGACCTCGGGGGCCTTCGCCAGCATCGGCGCCGCCTTCGGGCCACCCGCCTCCAGGATCAACGCCTTGGCGACCTGCACTTCCATGTCTTCGAGGTGGTCGGCGGGCAAATCGTCCCGAGCCGTATCTTCGGTGTCCCAGCAGTCGGGGCACGCGTAGACGGCGGCGAAGGCGGCCTTCGACTCGTTGGCCGTGCCCCAGGCAAAGCTCGTCTCGTAGTCCTCTTCGCGCAGCTCGAAGTCCTGCCAGTACAGCTGCACGATCTCGCCGTCTTCGTCGGCCTCGACCCGCGCGGGCCGCAGCTCGATGTCCGGCCGCACGCCGACCCCCTGGATCGAGACGTCGCCGGGCGTGAGGTACTGGGCAATGGTCAGCTTGAGCGCGCCGTCGTGGAAGTCCTGGTCGTACAGGTTCTGCACGGAGCCCTTGCCGAACGTGCGCACCCCGATGACCGGCGCGCGACCCTGCTGCTGCAAGGCGCCGGCTACGATCTCCGACGCCGAGGCCGACCCTTCGTCCACCAGGACGACGACGGCGATCTGGTCCTCGGTGCCGAAGCGCGAGGCGTGCATGACGTCCTTGTCGCGCTGGCCGAGGCCTTCGGTGCTGACGATGACGCCGCTTCGCAAGAACTTGTTGGCCACGTTCTTGGCCTGGTCGAGGTAGCCGCCGGGGTTCTGCCGGAGGTCCAGGACGATGCCCTTGAGCTCTCCCTGCTTGTCCTTCCAGGCGGCTTCCTCGAGCTCCTCGAGGGCCTCCTCCAGTCGGTCGAAGGTGTCCTGGGCGAAGTGCCCCATCTGGATGAGGCCCACGCCGTCGCCGGCGTAGGTGTGCTCCACGGACGGGACCGAGATGCGGGCGCGGGTGACGGTGACGACCCGGTCCAGGGAGTCGGCGTCGCTGACCGTGATGGTCACGTCGGTGCCTTCTTCGCCACGCAGCTTCGACACCGCCTCCTGCAGGGTCATGTTCACGGTCGACTCGTCGCCGATGCGGTCGATGCGGTCGCCGGCCTTGAGCCCCGCCTCCCAGGCGGGCGTCCCGCGCAGGGGGTAGAGGATCGTGAGGCGGTTCTCGCGGACGCCGATGGTGATGCCCAGGCCGCCGAAGTGGCCCCGGTTCGTGATCGACATTTCGCGGAACGACTCGGGGTCGATGTAGACGCTGTGGGGGTCCAGCGTGGCCAGCATCCCGTTCATCAAGGCGTACTCGACGCTGGGCGCGTCGATGGACTCGTCCATGCGGGCGTCCAGGAACGCGGTCACCTCGGAGATGACGGAGGTCAGCTGGGCGAGGGTGTCGAGCTCGGGGACGGAGATCTCCGTGGACTCGGCGCCGACCACGATGCGCAGGCCGCGGCCGCCGTTGGTGGGCTCGAAGAGGAATTCGGGGACGACGCGGGCGACCCGCTCCAAGGCCTTGTCGAGCATGGCTTCGGCGTCGACGCGCTCGGGCGCGACGTAGTCCTGGGTCACCTTGTGCGCGGCCAGGCGGAAGTACCGCAGATCCGACAGTTCGTACTCGGGGGCGCCGAAGCCGTTGCCCACCAACTGAAGGGGGCTGCCGGCGGCAGCGAGCGGGTTCTTGGTGCCGGATGCGCCCGAAGCGAGCAACCAGGCTCCTCCGGCAGCGCCGACGGCCAACAGCAGGCCCAACAGGATCTTCTTCATCGGCGTGTCGCTCTCCGGTCAATCCCCACCGAGGCGGGGCGGCGCGTGGGACTCCAGGGGCGCATGGAACAGGACCCCCGAGAGCCGCCGGTGTTCCCGACGTCGGCGGCACCTGGTTCTCTGCGGCCCACAGGGCTCCACAGCCTCCGTGAGCTTGGGTGCCAGACACGCGAACTGCAAGGGCTCGACTGGGTCCCTGATCGGCCAGGGGACTGCCCCGCATCACGACCCGGGGGTGGCCCGATCCCTTCCCCGGGATCGACACTTCGTAGGCACAAGGGACAGACCTTGACCGGGTGGGGTTGGTGCCCTAGAAAACCACCATCTCAAGGCCCCACAAGACGTGAGCACGATGATCCTGCGGACCCGGTGCCCCTCGTGCGGCGCCAGCTATCGATTGCAGCCGCCCTTCCCCGCCGAGGGGAAGAAGTACCGCTGTACGTGCGGCACCGTGATCACCATCACCTACCCCGACGAGGTGAAGCAGGCCCTGAGCCAGCCGATGCCGGCCGTGCCCGCCGACGCCCCGGTCACCGCGTCGCCGCTGCCCGCTGTCCCCGACGCCGTGGTGCCCCAGACCCGCCCGTCGGCCGCCCAGCCGAGCGCGCCGGCCTCCGAGCCGCTGGCCGGTCCGGCCCAGGCCGCCCCGCCGGCCCCGCCGGTGCCTGCGCCCGCGCCTCCCCCGGCCGCCGCCGCCGCGCCGCCGACTCGTCCGGCGGCCACGCCGGCGCCCGTCGCCCCGCCGGCCCCGATGCCCCCCCCTCGGGCCGCTGCGGCCCAACCGCCTCCGCCCCGGCCGGCCCCGGCCCCGATGCCCGCGGCGCGCCCCACCCCAGCCCGCGAACCGCGCGCTCCGTCGCGCCCCCTCCTCCCCGGGGCGAACGTCGCCGCCGCCGGACCCCCCGCGGGCTTCACCGCGCCGCCGTCCATCCCGCCCCTGGACACCGCCAGCCGCCGCCGCGCGCCCGGCCTGGACGGCCCCGTCTCGATCCGGTCCGAGCCCCTCGCCAACCGCGCCGCCGGTCGCCCGGGCCTGACCTCCCCCGACAGCCTCCGCCAGGCGCCCCCCCTCGACTCGACGCGACGCGTCCCCGCTGCACCGCCTGCCCCCGCCGCACCGCCGGAGCCCCCGCAGGCCGCTGAACCGACGGAGCCCGCCGTGTCCGACCGCCCCGCGTCGTCCCCGCTGCCCTCCCCCAAGCGCGACGCCGCGCCGAAGGCCCGCAAGCCCCGCAAGCCCCGCAAGGCCGGAGCGAAGAAGGCCAAGGGGACCCCCGCCGCCAAGAAGCCCGCGCGCCGCGGCTTCTTCTCGCGCTGGTACGTCAAGTGGCCGCTGCTCGCGATCCTGCTGGGCGCCATCGCCGGCGCCGTCGGGCTGTTCGCCCTGATCACCCACTACGGCAAGGACCTGCCGTCGGTGGACAGCCTCGCGGTCTACGAGCCCCCCACGGTCACGACGCTGGTGGACGCCAACGGCGAGTTCGTCGGCGAGTTCTACGAGGAGCAGCGCTACCCCACCGCCCTCGACGAGATCCCCAAGGAGGTGCAGAACGCGTTCGTGTCCGCCGAAGACGCCGCGTTCTGGGACCACAACGGCCTCGACTTCATGGGCATCGCCCGCGCCGCGCTCAAGAACGTGCAGGAACAGCGGATGGCGCAGGGCGCCTCCACGATCACCCAGCAGGTGGCTCGCTCGTTCTTGCTGTCGCGGGAGAAGAAGCTGGAGCGCAAGCTCAAGGAGGCCATCCTCTCGACCCGCGTCGAGAAGAACTTCCCCAAGGAGCACATCCTCTACCTGTACTTGAACCAGATCTATCTGGGTCACGGCGCCTACGGCGTCGAAGCCGCCAGCCGGCTGTACTGGGGCAAGAGCGTGCGCGAGATCGGCCTCGCCGAGGCCGCCATCCTGGCCGGGCTTCCCCAGGCGCCCCACACCTACTCGCCCAACCGCAGCTTCGAGAAGGCCAAGGCCCGGCAGCGCTACGTGCTCGACCAGATGGTCCGGCGCGGCTACGCGACCCAGGAGGAAGCCGACGCCGCGTTCGCCCAGGAGATGACCTTCGTCAAGAAGCACGACCGCAACCTGGTCAAAGCGCCCTACTACGTCGAACACGTCCGCCGCTACCTGGTCGAGAAGTACGGCCACGACGCGGTCTACAAGCAGGGACTGCAGGTCACGCTGCCTCTGGACCTGGGGCTGCAGAAGGTCGCCAACGAGGCCGTCGCGAAGGGAGTGCGCTCCTCGGACAAGCGCATGGGCTACCGCGGCCCCATCGCCCAGCACCCCGAGCCCGCCGCGAAGGCGAAGGTGTTGGACGCCATCGACCGCGAGCGCACCATCGCCAACCGAGTCTACCACCCCTCCTTCGAGCTGCCCGAGGGCCCGCTGCGCGCGGACCTCGTGCCCGGACTCGTCGAGGGTGAGCTGACCCGCGGGGTCGTGCGGCAGGTCGACGCCAAGTGGGCCCTGGTGGACGTCGGCCAGAAGACCGGCCTCATGCCGGTGTCCGAGTGGAGCTGGTGTCACAACATCAAGCCCGAGTCGAACTGGAAGTTCTTCCAGTGCCGGACCATGGACGACATGCTCGCCGTCGGCGACGAGATCGCCATCCGCGTGGTCAACGAGACCGAGACCTGGGGCAAGACCCTGCCCAAGGACTGGGCCGGCGAGTCCGAGTTCCCGCGCATCGCCATGGAGCAGGACCCCGCCCCCGAAGCGGCCCTGATGTCCATGCGGGTGACCGACGGCGCCATCCTCGCCATGGTCGGCGGCACCGACTTCGAGGAGACCGAGTTCAACCGCGCCATCCAGGCGAAGCGGCAGGTGGGCTCGACCTTCAAGCCCCTGGTCTTCGCCGCCGCCCTCGACAGCAAGGACCACAACTTCACCCCCAGCTCCATCCTGGTCGACGCCCCCATCGTCGAGCAGCTCTCGGGCAAGAAGGGCGAGCTGTGGAAGCCCGGCAACTCCGGCGGCGAGTACCTGGGCGACACCACGCTGCGCCGGGGCCTCGTGCTGTCGCGCAACATCGTCACGCTCAAGCTGATGCAGGCCATGGGCGCCGACGCGGTGCTCAAGTACATGGCGCGCTTCGGCTTCGACACGGCCCTGGAGCCCAACATCGGCATGGGCCTGGGCACCTCGTCGTTGACGATGCACGAGATGCTGCGGGCCTACACCGTGTTCCCGACCCTGGGCGACCGGCGCGAGCCGTACTTCATCTCCGAGGTGAAGGACCGCCACGGCAACGTGCTGGAGTCGACGACCGCCGGCGAGCTCACCGAAGACGTCATGGACGAGGAGACCGCCTTTGTGATGGTCAACCTCATGCAGGACGTGGTCCGGGCCGGCACCGCGCGCGCGGCGCTGGAGTTGAAGGTCCCGCTCGCGGGCAAGACCGGCACCACCAACGGGTACCGCGACGCGTGGTTCGTGGGCTACACGCCCGAACTCATCACGTCGGCCTGGGTCGGGATGGACGACTTCACGCAGCTGGGCAAGGGCCAGTACGGCGGCGAGATCGCCCTGCCGATCTGGATTCACTACATGAAGGCCGCCCTGGAGCAGTACCCGCCCAGCGAGTACGAGAAGCCCCGTCAGGTGACCTTCGAGCGCATCGACAGCAAGAGCGGCAAGCTCGCCCGCGAAGGCGAGACCGGCACCAAGGTCGCCTTCAAGAAGGGCACCGAGCCCACCGAGTACGCGCCGTCGGCCGGCCAGGTCGACGCCGCGGACTTCTTGAGCGGCGACTTTTGAGCCCCGAGGCCGGGTGAGCCGGTCGTGATTGGCGTTCTTCTCGTGGCCGGGGCCGTCGTTGTGGCGTCCGCCTTGTGCTCGGGCACCGAGGCCGCGCTGCTGGCGCTGCCCGAGATGCGCGCGCGGCAGCTGGCCGAGAGCGGCGGGCGCCGGGCGAAGGCACTGCTCGGGCTCAAGCTGTCCATGGGGCGGCCCATCGCCACCATCGTGGTGCTCAACAACATCGCGAACATCGTCGGCTCGATGGCCGTGGGCGTGGCCGCGACCCACGCCTTCGGCGAAGCCTGGCTGGGGGCGTTCTCAGCCGCCCTCACGATCGCGATCATCATCTTCGCGGAGATCATCCCCAAGACGCTGGGCACCCGATTCGCGGAGCCCATCAGCCTCGGCCTCGCCGGCCCGTTGGGCGTGCTGGCCACGATCCTGTCGCCGCTGCTGTGGCTCCTGGAGCGGGTGACTCGGCTGTTTGAAGGGCCCCCGACGGCCTCGTCCGTCGACGAGGGGCGCATCCAGTTCCTGGCCCGCCAGGGGCGCCGCGAGGGGACCATCGACGCCGACGAGTCCGAGATGATTCAGCGGGTCTTCCAGCTCGACGACCTCACAGCCCAGGACATCATGACCCCCCGGACGGCCATGACCTGGTCCCGGGCGAGGACCCCCGCCGACGAGCTTCTGGTCCAGTTCACCACGGCCCAGCACAGCCGGATCATCATCGTGGGCGAGACGCTCGACGACGTGGTCGGGGTGGTACTGCTGCGCGACGTGTTGCTGCAGTGGGCGAAGGACGGTCCCCAGACCATCGACGAGTCCTACGCCGGCCTCGCGGCCCCCCGCTTCGTCGACCCTGGCGTCCGGGCCGACGAGCTGCTCGAGCAGTTCCTCAGCCGCCGGCAGCACCTGGCGCTCGTCCGCGACGAGTACGGGCAGGTGTTGGGGGTGGTCACGCTCGAGGACGTGCTGGAAATCCTGACCGGCGAGATTGTCGACGAGACGGACCGCCACGTGGATCTGCAAGCGGCCGCCCGCGCGACCGCCGCCGAACCCGCCGATTGAACCCGGCGCTGCCGCTTGCGCGGCGCCAGATGGGGGCGTAGATGAAGCCCGTGATTCGCCTGCTTCCCCTTGTCTTGCTCGCCTTGTGCGCCGCCTGCGACCCGGTCGCCGTCTTCACTGTGGTCGAGGTCTGTGACCCCGTGCCCGACTCGCTGGAGCCTGCTTCGGGCCCGGTGGCGGGCGGCGAAACCGTCACCTTGCACGGACTGCACGTAGGCTCGGAACTCGGCCCCAACGACCTCGTGGTCAACGTCGGCGGCCAGACGGCGGAAGTCACCGGCGTGTTCCGCGGCACCGGCTGCGGCAACTGCGAGGCCTGCATTCTCGACGAGGAGGTCTTCCGGTGCGCCGAGTGCGAGCGCGTCTGCCGGGGCGAGCGCAGCTGGGTCGACGCCGACGGCGTGGAGCAGCCGGCCGAAGCGTGCGAAGAGTGGGTCTCGTTCGTGGTCCCGCCGGCGACCGAGCCCGGGCCCACGTCGGTTCAGATCACCAACGCCCACGGCTCCGCGTTCGCGGCCGACTACACGTACGAGTAGCGCCCGGGTCCGTCAGAGCTTGAACAGGTCGTCGAGCTTCTTCTTGGCGGCGTTCGCCTCGGCGTTGAGGTCGCCGCGGTCCCCCTCCAGGAACTCGAAGCTGCCGCAGTGGTTGGCGGCTTCCCGGTCCCGGATGAGGGCCGTCCCGATCTCGCGGCACTCGTTGTGCGCGTTGGCGTCCCAGAACTTGCAGTTCTTGCAGGCGTGCAGGTCGGCGTCGCACCAGTGGCAGCGCTCGGAGCGGAGCACGCGGCTCTCGAAGCCGAGTTCGCGATTGCACTTGTGACAGAACTTCATGGCGGCCTCCGGCGGTCAGGACAACGAAGCTAATCCACCGGCGCATTTCCCGCGAGGGGGGGCCCGCCCGGCGGGCCGTGGGGGGCCGTCGCCCGGGCGTTGTGCCACCGCAGATCGGGGCTGCTATCGTCGCCGGCCCCCGCCACCGCGGGCCTCCTGGGAGCCCCCATGAACGAGTTCGACCGCCTCGCCCTGCAGTACCACCGCGAGGGTCGCCCCGGAAAGATCGTCGTCCAGCCCAGCAAGCCGGTGGCGACGCCCCGTGACCTGGCCCTGGCCTACTCGCCCGGCGTCGCCGCGCCGTGCCTGGAAATCGCCAAGAACCCCGACGACGCCTACCTGTACACGGCCAAGGGAAACCTGGTCGCGGTGATCACCAACGGCACCGCGGTGCTGGGCCTGGGTGACATCGGGCCCCTGGCCGGCAAGCCGGTCATGGAGGGCAAGGGCGTCCTCTTCAAGCGCTTCGCCGACATCGACGTCTTCGACATCGAGGTCCAGACCGACACGACCGAGGCATTCATCTCCGCGGTCGCCGCGTTGGAGCCCACCTTCGGCGGCATCAACCTCGAGGACATCGCGGCCCCGGCCTGCTTCGAGATCGA
>Ga0055584_100004545_pt1 | contig 13601 bp, 7 predicted proteins | sample OSDHelmetaG_FD_58716 | JGI IMG/M metagenome (GOLD analysis project Ga0055584, IMG submission 58716) | Pelagic marine sediment microbial communities from the LTER site Helgoland, North Sea, for post-phytoplankton bloom and carbon turnover... | ecosystem: Environmental > Aquatic > Marine >... | reverse complement strand
GAAGCGTGAACTCAATGGTTCCAAGTCGGCCAACGTCGGCCACTTACCGCCCGCTCAACCCTGGTTGAATTTTCCCCAGCGCGCCGCAGATAATGACCTGCCCGGGTTTGAGAACAATGCCCTGCCGGAGGGCGAACTTGGCGAGCCAGTAGCCGGTCTCCCACGGCCCTTTCCAGCATTCACCGCCGGTCGCTTCGTGGAGTAGCCGTCCATCCTTGGAGAGGGTGATTCCTGCCTCGCGCGGATCGACCGTCTTCAGATCGATCGCCTCGCCGATGATGTAGGCGGCCGATGTCACGTTGACCGCAGCCAGATCCACGGCAGAAGGGCCACCATTCGGCGTCCAAGCGCCCGCGGGCAGTTCCACGACGGGCACTATCGAGCGAACCCGTTTCTTAAACTCATCCACGCTGCGCATTCCGCGATCGATAGTCTTCCCAATCACAAACCCGATTTCCGTTTCAATTTTCAGTCCTGGCCAATCCTTCAAATCCACTACCGGTTTGTCCCTCGCTTCAAATCGACCGGACGCCCTGAGAACCGCACCGACCGGTTCGGCAATGCCAAAGAACTTTTGCCCGCCTGGAGTGACCACCCCACCTTTGACCCCACCCAGCCCCATCGAATCCAGTGTTCCGTTCACCCAGCTTCGCTGAATCCGATACGCCAGGTCGAATTCGGGATCCGAGGTCAGAGCAGACAGCGCCGGCAAGGCCTGTCCGTTCTCCCATTTCTGAGTGAACACGTGCGCCAAGGCACCGACTCTCAAAAGGCCCAATGATCGCATCCATTCCTCGCATCGATCAGGCCAGGTCGTGACCGCCTCCTCCGTTCGTCGCAATCCGTAGCCATGCCCTCCCGAAGGATAAATATGCAGCGTGGCTGAGCCCTTCACCTTTTTGATCGCGGAGGCGAGCAACAGTGAACTTTGCACCGTCACTCGATCATCAAATGCGTGAGCAAAAAAGAACGGCGGCACATTCTCCGGCACTTCAACATGATCGCGCAGTTCATGCTCGCCGCGTGCAACGAAACCGCCCGGATAAATCAGCGCCGCAAAATCCGGACGGCAGGAAATCCGGTCGGACTCATCCACCGGTGAATAGAGTCTTTGCGCGTGTAGCAAAGCCGCCATGCCCGCGGTCTCGCCACCCGCCGAAAAACCCAGAACCCCAATCCTCCGCGGATCGATCCGCCATTCTGTGGCCTGACTTCTGACCAGGCTGATGGCCCGTTGCGCATCCTGCACGGCGGCCTCAAAGCGCCGCTCCCGGTTCCGTGCCGGAACGCGATATTTCAGCACGATTCCCGTCACCCCGATTCCGTTCAGCCATTCGGCCACCTCAGTCCCTTCAAGGTCGTAGGCCAAAATGTGATGTCCGCCACCCGGCGCAACGATCACCGCCGCGCCCGTGTCCTTCTCCGGAGCCGGACGATAGATCGCTATTTGTGGCTGCGACACATTGGCCAGCTTGATGATCGGTCGCCCCGCGATCAGCTTGTCCCCTTCCTTGAAACGATCGTGTTCCGGCTCCAGTTTCAACCCTTCGTCACCGGGCGGCACTCCGGGCCACAAATCGAGCACCAACGGTTTCTCGACAGCGGCGACCAAATCACCAACCAGGGCAAACACAACGAACGACAGGCTAAGCTTTTTCATCACTGAGGGCCGGCAGTCTTTGGTCACAATCTCCGAAGATCAAGTCCGCCCTCCGCAAGGGCATGCACCGACACCCAACACGATTCAGAAAGGCAGATCTTCGGATTCCCCAGATGATCGACGAAAGAGAGCGGCCAATTCATCCGGCATCAACGGCACCAGCCCTTTGCCGGGCTCAACCCGATGTCCCGAAACCATTTCGGACATTCGCAGCAGCGCATCCACCGACTCGTTGGAAGGTCGGGGAATATTCCAGATGCCGCCAGTGGCATCATCCGAAGCTGTTATCAACCTCCGGGAGTCAGCACTGAAGCGGACTTCCGTGGTCCAACTGTCATGACGGAAAAGGACTCCCAAGAATTCTCCGGTATTCCGATCCCACAAGCGCGCGGACATGCTGCCAGCGGTCGCCACCAGCCGGCCGGCCGGGCTGATCTGGCCACGAACCAAACCGGTGCCGATCGACAGGGGCGGAGTCGCCGGTGAACCGTCGCGGACATGCCACAACCGTCCCGTCCCATCCCGTGCCCCGCTGAACACGTGCCGGCCATCGGGCGAAAAGCACACATTGTGAACTCCCGCGGCATGGGCCAAAGCCGGGCCGATCCGTTTTCCAGAGGAGACCTGCCACAGTTGCGCAGTATGATCGCGGCTCGCGGTCACGAGCATTTTTCCGTCGGGACTGAACGCGCCACTTTCCACCAGGTCGCCATGCTCAAGTCTTGGCCCAACAGATTCACCTGAGCGGGCATCCCAGAGAATTGCCGTCCTATCATCTGAACAAGTAAGAATTCGCTCACCGGCCGGATCAAACGTCGCCCAACGCACAATCCGATTGTTCCCGTGACTGAACTGCCTTACCTGCGCTCCCTCCGGCACGCTCCACAAGGTGGCAACTCGTTCACCTGCCGACAGCAAGTGGCGACCGTCCGGACTGAATTCCGCACGCCAGACCCCGCCTTGATGCATGAGTGGCGGCATCACGAGGCGGCCATCCTCCATCGACCAAACCTTGACCAACCCGTCCTCTCCCGCAGTGAACGCAAGTTTTCCATCGCGGGAGAATCCCGCCTCACTCAGACTGTCACTGTGCTTGAGTTTCCATGGACGCAACGCACCGGTGACAGCATTCCAAACTCGGGCAGATCCATCCGTGCTCGCCGTCAGGAGCCATCTCCCGTCCAAGCTCAGCCGGGCGGTCCGAACCGCCATGTCATGCCGCACGCGAAGCGCGGAACTTTTTTTCGGATTCGATTCCCATACGCGGACGATTCGTTCGTCACTCGCAGTCAACACACGCCGGCCATCCGGAAAGAAGCGAACCTCCCGAACCAGAAAACCGTGGCGCAGCGGCGGGGCCAGCGATCGCCCGGTCCGAACGTCCCAGATCCGCGCCGTGTGATCATTGCTCGCCGTCACCAGGCGTTCGCCATCCGGGCTGAAATCCAAGAATCCGATCGAGTTCCGGTGCAACATCGGGCCCGTCACGAGTTCACCTGAATCCACATCCCAGATGCGTGCGGCCGAGTCCCAAGCCCCGGTCGCAATCCGCTGCCCGCTCTGGTCAAAACCCACCACCCGCAACCGATCCGGATGTCTCATCGCCTGCCCATGAGCGCCCCCCGTTTCCGTCCTCCACACCTTCGCAGTCCCATCAACCGACGCTGTAACCACCAGCGATCTTGCCGCATTGAACTCACCCCAGACCACCGCCCCGTCATGCGCAAGCTCCGCCACCAAATTGCCTGAGTCCAGATCATAGAGCCGCCCCTTGGGATCATCTGAACACACCAGGACCCGCCGCGCATTCCAATCCACATCCAGGCGAAAAATACGCTCATGTCTGCCGCCGATGTTCCGCACCGCCTTCCCCCTACCGATGTCGTGCAGCACCAGGCTGCCATCACGGAAAGCGACAACCGCAGAATTGCCGGTGACATCCACCTCAAACATCGTGCTGGAGTCAGGCAGACTCTGGCGTCGCTGCTGCACAACTTCAGAATTCAATTCCCAGACAAACAGCGATTTCGACTTGCAGCAGATCAGCCGTTTTCCGTCACCAGAAAATTGCAGAGTATATAGAATTCCACTGCCGACGCCTTCCTTTCGAAAGACCTCCTCACCGGTCGCCGGATTCCAAACCACAACCTGCCCCGGTCCTCCCAGGGCCACCAATCGACCATCAGGACTCAATACCGGAATGGCCCTCCCGGAACTGGTGGGCACGAGCCAAGTCGGACGCGGAATTTCCGCCATCACCGCCCCCAACCGAAAGCGGTGCGGCCATTCACGTTCCGCGTCTCCCCGATCGAGTTCCAACGCCGCCGCATACCACGGCAATGCCGCCACGGGATCATCCGACTGCAACAGCAGGTTGCCCTGTTTCACATGCATGCCCACCAGTTGCCGATGGGCTCGATCTGCGGTCGCAACCGCCTCCCCGGTGGCTGCATCCGCCCGCTCACGCAGTTTGGTCTGCCTCACCGCGATCGCCGGACCGATGAAGGCCATCACAACCACGATCAAGGCCAATACCCCACTCAACGCCGAAACCCCGGGATGTCGCCCCATCAGGAGCGTGATCTGGCGGATAAATCCCGCTTTCTCGGCCTGCGTGGCGAACCCGCCCTGATAGGCCGCAATGTCCGCCGACAGATCTTTCACCCATTGATATCGATGTTCGGGATCGCGGGCCAATGCCTTCATGGCCACCGCCGACAAAGCGGGCGGCACGCGGCCGCCCGAAATGTGTGGCAGCCGGTCCTCCTCTGATTCGGCGACAGCCCCTGCCCTCACACTTCCGGTCGACTTCGTGGATCCCGACCCGGATATCTTCGTCGGAGCGGTAATCGTGGCACTCCTCACCCGCTCCAGAATCACCGCGACGGAATCGCCTTCAACCGGCGGCTTCAGAGTCAACAAAGCGTAGAGAATTCCACCCAACGAAAAGACATCGGATCGCCCATCCAAATCCGAGACGCTTCCCTTGGCCTGTTCGGGTGACATGTAATTCGGCGTCCCCATCACCGTCCCATCAAGGGTCACATTGCTTTCCTCCGGAGCTTCGAGATTCGCTTCCGAAGAACTGAATTGGATCTCATCCGCCAGTGACTCTTCAGCGGGGTTCAACTGCATCGTCGAACAATCCGCAGGCGGCAGAGTCACATCCGCGTCATCGGCTTCACCCGCCGACCAAGTTGCCCGGCTCGGCGGTATGATTCCCGATGGCAGCTGTGCCGCCGGACTGTCCGGCAAAATCTTCGCCAAACCCCAATCCATCAACATCACCTCACCGAATTCGCCCACCATGATGTTCTGCGGCTTGATATCCCGGTGAATGATCCCCCGCGAATGCGCAAACCCGACGGCATCACAGACCTTTTGAAAAACCGTCAGCAAGGTATTCAGCGGGAACTTCACGATCGTTTCCGGCTCTCCCTTGCGCAGGCCGTTGATCACCTCGTACAGGGTCACCCCCTGCACCAGTTTCATCGTGTAGAAGAAGCGCCCCCGATCATCTTTTCCAAGATCATGAATCGGCACGATGTTTGGATGGGCCAACTGCGCCAACACCCGTGCCTCCTGTAGAAACCGCCGCCGCTCCTCCGGTCCGTCGCTGCGCCGCAACATGACCTTCATGGCAACCGTACGCCCCAGCTTGTGGTCGTGCGCATCCAACACGGCGCCCATGCCGCCACGAGCGATTTCCTGACCGGGTTGGTAATCACCTCCGGAGTGCATGCCGTATACAGGTTACCCCGCAACCCGACATCGTCCAGTGAGAAGCCGTTCAGAAACTTTCCTGCTCCCGGTCCGAAAAATGCCTAAGGTACCAGCGATCCACGTGTCTCAATAATCATGTCCACCCTCAGAATTGCGCTTACCGCCTTGGCAACCTTCGGACTGGCCCTGAACACCCATGCCCTCGGATTGGAGCTCGGCCAGACCAAGGAGGAACTGAAACTCGACTACACCGTCTCTGTGTCCAGACATAAGACCGAGCGCGTGACAGTCGTCTTCACCTTGAAGGATGAAGGTCGGATGAAGCCGCTTTACTCGATCGACCTGAGCATTCCGAGCCAGGACGGTTCTGGACATTTTCATCTTGTCACCTCGCTCAAACTTTCAGGCGAAGGCAAAGCCAAGACTGCCCGGATCCACATCCACAAGGACTGGCTCAAGAATGCCAACATCTCCCTCAAGACCGGAACCCTCGACGGAAAAGCAACCCCCGGACATGGTATTACCACCTCGTTCCCATTAACAGAATGGGAGTCAACGACAAGCCCTAGACTCCCCAGTCCAACCAATCCACGCCTCGCCGCATGAAGACCAAAATCGCCGTCGCGCTCATCCTATCCCTCATCTCCATGCCGGCGATTGCCGACTGGATGCTCTCCCGTCAAGGTGAATGGCCGAAGGACTGGCCCGCGGAATTGGAGCCGCTCCGGAAACAAAGCCGTACGCTCGTTGGCAGCTTGGCCGATCTGACGTTCCACGAAATCCCGTTCTCCAAGCGCGAAGAGTTCGAGGCCGCCTGGCCACACATCCTGAAGGTTCGGAGCAAAGATTCCCCCATCACCCTCTTCCGCAGTCCCCACAAATATCTTGGCACAATCAAGGCCGGCGTTCGCATCTGGCACCCACCCCACGAGACCCGCAACATCTGGCTCGTCGTCGACGGCGAGATCGTCGACCTCAATCGCATCGCCCTCCCCGCCGACACGAAGATCATCGACCGTCGCTTCGAGGATACAGATTCGAACTGACCCTCTCGTTCATTCCTGCACACTGCGGGCACGGAAATGGAAGCAGGAGATTCACAACGCAAAAACCAACTTGGCCAACCCATCGGGCCGCCGATTCCCGATTGGACTCCTCCCCGATTCCCTGAGTGCGAAACCATCGAAGGCCAGCACAGCATGCTGGAACCGCTGAACCCCGAGCAGCACGCACAAGCGCTCTTCGACGCCTTTGGCCAGGACACCGACGGTCGCAATTGGACTTACCTACCCTACGGCCCGTTTGATTCCTTCGATCAGTTCAACGATTGGCTCGTCGAAATCGCCGCCGGCGACGATCCGCAGTTCTATACCGTCATCCCGACTGAGACGGGCAAACCCGCCGGTCTGGCCAGCTATCTGCGCATCAATCCACCGCTCGGCATGATCGAGGTCGGCCACATCCATTTTGCCGAAAGCATCAAGCGCAGTCCCATCACCACCGAAGCGATGTTCCTGATGATGCGAAAAGCCTTCGAGTTGGGATATCGACGCTATGAGTGGAAGTGCGACTCCCTCAATTCCCCTTCCCGCGTCGCCGCCGAGCGCCTCGGCTTCAAATACGAAGGCACGTTTCGCCAAGCCTTCGTCTACAAAGGCCGCAGCCGCGACTCAGCGTGGTTTTCCCTTATTGATTCCGAATGGCCCGCCGCCAAAGCCGCTTTTGAGAACTGGTTGTCTCCGAACAATTTCGACACAGCCGGAATACAACTGACACCGCTCCGAGTTCGGAGTTCCTGATCCGTGCCAAAATTCAGCATCGAGAAATTGCGAGCCGAGGATTGGCAACGGTTCCGATCAATTCGCCTCACTGCTCTAAAAGATTCTCCCGAAGCCTTTGGCTCGACGCTGGCGGAAGAACTCCAGCTGACGACCGCAGATTGGCATGCTCGCGTGCAACCCCAAGGCGTCGCCACATTCGTCGCGGTATCGGTGAAAGGACGCGACGTAGGATTGGCCGTCGGTGCGCCCTAAGACGAGGTCGCCGGCCTCTATTCCATGTGGGTCGCGCCACCGGCCCGCAGTTCCGGCATAGGAAGATTACTGATAGACGAAGTCATCACTTGGGCTATTGATAGTTATCACTCCAAAATCCTCCTCGATGTTGGCGACCACAACACAGCCGCCATCGGCCTCTATCAGAGCAAGGGCTTCGCACGCACCGGCATCACCGGCACGCTGCCCCCACCAAGAGATTCCATCACCGAGCATCAACAGATGTTGAATCTGAAAACCTAAAGTCCAGTTCCTAAAACCGACGTGCCGTTGTCCCTGGAATGCCGCCGTCGATGTAGGGGAAACAGTATGAAAGAGTGTCGAGAATATCTTCGTAGCGCTTGGACGGGGTATTTGCGAACCGTCCGTCGGCGATGAGTTTGAATGAGCGATAGATCGCGACCGGGGCGTCATGATCCAGGCATGCGACGATCGAGTTGACCGGGTAGATCGCAAGCGAGCGATCCGTGGGGAAGACGCCCAGAACCACACACTCGTCGTCTTCCGCCAACGTTACTTTGGTCCAAATCCATTCGAATTTACGAATGAGTTGAAGTCCCCAAAGCCCGCCGAGCAGCGATTCCATAGAGAGAGCGGGATCGACTTCGCGCGAAAATCGTTTTCTGGGTGGATTGGCGACGAAAGTGTCGATCGCTTTCACAGTGGCCTCCGGATCATCGTCCATCGCGACGTCCAGGAGGCGCTCACCTTGTTGAGCCCAGTGGTGTAGAAAGGCATCCCACCCTTCTTTTTGCCCATCCAATGTCTCGATGATTTCCATCCTCAATTCGAACATATCACGAAATCGGGCAGATTTAGTGGCTTTTTACGGTTCTAGAATACTGGACAGGTAATTCGAAACTCTCGTTGGCATGGTTGAAACGATTCCCACGAAGCGGAGGTGCAGCCAGTCGCCGAGATCAGTGTCACAGGTTTGCCCATCGCTTTGGCATAACGGCCCACCCTGATCTCCAATCTCCAATCTCCGATTCCCTGAATCCTGCCCCCTAAGGGCCTCCCCCTACTCACGATGGGGCCCCCGTCCCGATTTTGGAAATCTGGATCGGTGGCAATCTGTTCGTAGCCAAACCACTGAAGTTGCCACCGAACAAATGAAACTGACCAACCGAATCAAACAGGGAATCGCCACCACCCTCGCTGTCCTCGTAACCGCAACCGCCACTGCGACCAACGTCCCCGACTGGGTCCAGAAAGCTCGGCTCGCGGGTCTTTCGCTTCAGAGTGATGCCACGCCGATGATGATCGAGCAGGCCATCGTCAAGCTGAAGAACGAGAACGTCTCGGTTGTGGAGCTCGATACTTCACTTTCCAAATACTGGACAGACGCGGAATTCGCCAACGAAGTCGCCTTTATCAACACCGTCGCCCAGGAGATTCACAACCAAGGCATGAAGGTGGTTGTCTACTACCCGGCCATGGAAGTGGTGACGCCCGGCGGCGAAAACAACTCCCGCTCGATGTTCAAGGATCATCCCCAGTGGGTGCAGATCGGCTTCAACGGCCAGGCCAACGTTTTCTACGGCAGCCAGGAAGACTGGGTGAACGACGGCGACGAAAGCTGCTGGATGTCCCCCAACGGTGGCTACGCCGAATACTTCAAAGCGCGCTGCGCTCAACTCGTGACCAACACGGTGGTTGATGGTCTCTGGGTGGACGTTCCGCTCTACCTTGACACGGGCGCCCCTTGGTCCGACGTGAGCCCGGCCGGCGCCGCCGCCTACACCACCTGGAGCGCAGCTCGCGGTGAAAACAACGGAAACGGCTTCTCCGTTCCGACCGTGGCTGACTTCGGTGACGCCAACTTCCGCAACTGGCTGCAGTGGCGCCACGAAAACCTCGCTTCCTTCATCGAAGACGTTCGCGTCGGAATGCACACGCTCGACCCGAACTTCATCGTCGCCATCGAGACTTACCCGATGGACTACATGGACACGGTCTGGACCGGACTTGATCCGGCCTACATGGCCCGCCCCGACAACTTCCTCCGCGTCTGGGAGGTCGACAGTGTTTCCAACGCCAAGGCGATGAAGTTCTCCTCCATCGAAGACTTCAGCAACAAGATCGCGATGTATAAGTGGGCGCGCGGCCTGGATCGCGACATGCCCACCTGGTCGTTTGCCTATGGTTTCGAAGGCCTCGATGCCGGCCTGACGATCGCCGCTTCGGTGGCCGCGAAGAACAGCCCCTTCGAAAGCCAGACGCCGGTCATGACCAAGACATCCGATGCTCAGACCCGCACCCGCTGGTATGACTTCATCAAGAACAATGACGAAGCGCTGCTCAACGTTGATCGTATCGCCCGCGTCGGCATGTGGTTCTCCTCCACCACCCGCGAATATCGCGACATGGCCGATGGCGCCCAATACGGCATGTATCTCGAAGAGAACCCGCCCACCCCGGACGCAGACTGGTGGGCCCAAGTCGGCAATTCTTCTCTCCGCCACGCTCCGCACCTGAGCGGCTGGCGCGGAGCCGCCCACGGACTTCATCAATTGGGTGTGACCTACAAGGTCGTTCAGACTCCCGGCGTTGATGCCGCCCAGATCGGCGACGTTTCAATGCTCTGGCTGCCGAGCGTCGGTTGCCTCTCCGACGCCGAAGCGCAACTCATTCGCGACTTCGTCAGCAACGGCGGCACGGTCTTCGCCTCGGGCAAGACCCCGGGCATGTATGACGAAACCGGCGCTGCCCGCTCAGTGAGCGCCCTCGATGATCTTTTTGGATTCAGTGGTAATGGCAATCCGGTGGCACGGATGAACGAATTCGGGCAGGGGGTCGCGATCTATCGCCCCGAGCTGAAAGGCGCCGATTTGTTCGCTGGTCAAGGTGGCAACAGTGGTTTGGCGACCCGCACCCTTGGCGAAGTGGAACAGATCGTTCGCATTCACACTCGGGATGATCTGATCGTGAACCTCCCCGAAGGCGTTTTCACGGATGTCTCCAAAGTCACCGCCAACCAACAGCACGTTTACATCGTCAACTACAGCGGTCTGCAACAGCCGCTCATCGTCAATCTCATCGATCTCCCCGTTCAATATCGCGCTCCGGAAGGCTTCACCGTCACCGGCGCCACGGTTCATAGCCCGGACGCCCAAGGCACTTCCGGCAGCGTCCCGGTCGCTGAAGTTTCTCACGGCGTCTTCGAAACCATCGTCCGCGTTGATCAGTTCGCGATGATCACCTTCGACCTCGCCCCCGAAACTTCAGCAGCTCCCCAAGGCCCGACGTTGAACTTCTCCAACGCCGCCCGCCAGGAAGCCGTCAACGCCGGCCTCAACTTCATCCGCACCAAGATGCGCGATACCGCCGCTCCCGCCCCGGTTCGTTACGGTGTCCGCACCAACCTCAAGGACAACGACGAAGACACCGACGTTTACACCGGTGGCCACCACGTGACCGGCGAGCACATGGGACTCTACCTCCGCGTTACTTCCCTGGCCGGTGACCAGGTCGCCTTCAACGAAGGTTACGAATTCGTCCGCGAGATCCTCTTCAGCAAAGGCTACCACGTCTTCGGTTGGTCGATGCACAAGGATAAGCACACCCGCTTCCTCCAGGCTGATGAACTCAACGGCCAAGCCGTCCAACTCACTGCCAACGCCCCGCTCGATGATCTCCGCGCCATTCACGGTTTGCTCGACGGTGAATACCTCAACCCCGCCGCCGGCGAACTCGGTCGCAAAGCCTTGAACGGAATGTTCTGGACCAGCGTCACCGACCGGAAGCGTGGTGTTGCTCCGATGTTCCCGAACTATCAGGGCGGTCTCCTCGGTTACTCCTGGGACTGGGCCGATCACGACGATGCCACCACCACCCCGGCCGCCGTCGGCACCGGCCTTGGCCGCCTCGGCACCTTCCCCATCCCGGTTGATTACCAAGACCTCGAAACGATGGCGATGGGCGCCGCCCACGATCCTCGCTGGAAGGGCCCGATCGCCAGCGCCGTCGACCTGCAACTCGGTTCCGAAATTCCCACGGCTCCCGGTCTCTTCTACAACGGCCTTGGTGAGAACAACACCTGGACCGGTGACTTCGAATTCCCCGGCGAAACCCAGGGCGAACACCTCAAGGTCATTCAGGAACTCTGGACCATCCTTCACCTCAAGCGCATCAGCGCCACCGCCCCTTGGATCCTTGATGCCGGCCGCCGCAACGCCGCCGCCGCCGCTTCCCAACGCGGATACGACTTCTTCAAGGCCTTCTACCTCGCCAACAACCGCGTTCCGGAATACCTCACGATGGCCGGCCAGGACGTTCCGGACGGCAACACCGGCCTCGCCCTCGTTCGCGGTGTCCAAAACCTCTTCCACGGTGAAGCCCGCATCTACGCCCAACTCGCCCGCCTCGCTCTGCTCTTCAATGACAACGCCTTCGCCGCCCAGGTCATCGACGAGAAGATCCTTACCGACCGCGTCAGCGACGTGAACGATCCCCGCTACGGAATGATCGGCGCCTCCACCACCGGCGCTGACGACTCCGAGGCCTGGAACACGCTCGAGTCACTCCTCACCATCTGCCTCGAAGCCAAGGCCAACGCCGGCAGCAACAATGGCAACAACACTGCCCCGGTCGCCAACGCCGACAGCCTGATCGCCGGCAACGACACGCTCCGCCGCATCAATCCGGTTGAACTGCTCGGCAACGACACGGATGCCGACGGCGACATCCTCAGTGTCCTGACCGCCGACGCCACCAGCGCTCAGGGTGCCACGATCACCTTCGGCAACGGCAACTACAACTACGCCCCGGTCAACGGTTTCCTCGGCACGGACACTTTCAATTACACCGTCACTGACACCGCCGGAGCCACCAGTTCCGCCACGGTGACCATCGAAGTCATGGAAGGCGTCGGCGGTCCGGTTGGTGTGGTTCTCGATGGCGACCTGAACGACTGGCCGGCCGGTCAGCAGACGGTCACCGACCCGGTCGACATCACCGGTGCCAACAACCCGCTCGATGTTGTTGAGATGCACTTCGCCAACGACGCCACCAAGATCTACCTCGCCTACAAGACCACCGCCCAGGTCACCTTCAACGAAGGCTTCACCCTCCACCTCGACACCGACCGCGACCCGAACACCGGATTCGGCATGTGGTATATCGGCAGCGACTACCTCCTCCAAGGCCCGAGCCTCTTCCGCTACGTCGGCAACGGCACGGACTGGGCCTGGTCCTACGTCGGCGATGTTCACCTCGGCGTCAGCGGCAACACGATCGAGACCAGCTTCAACCGCAACTGGATCGGCAACCCCGCCAAGTTTGACTACCTCCTCTACGGCGACAACGAAGCCTACGAAGGCGACGTCACCGCAGTTGATTACATCCCGAACAACTACCAGAACGTTCCCGGCCAAGGCCCTGCCTTCCTCACCTACACCATGGTTGACGAAAACGGCACCACGGCAAACAACCAGGCCCCGGTTGCCCAGAACGTGAACGTCACCACCCCCGAAGCCACTGCCGTGAACATCACCCTCCTCGGCAGCGACCCGGACGGCGACAATGTCCTCTTCGACTTCGCTTCCTTCCCGACTCGTGGCGACGTCGTTCTCAACGGACAACAGGTTGCCTACACGCCGCACGCCGGCCAACTCGGCAACGACAGCTTCACCTTCTCCGTCAGCGACGGCCAACTCACCGCCACCGGCACTGTTTCCATCATGATCGAGGCCGCCAACACGAACACCAACAACGGCGGCACCAACAACGTGGTCATCACGCTCGATGGCAACCTCAACGACTGGGACGACGTCAACAGCGTCGGCAACGGTCTCGACGTCCCGAACAGCGCCAACAACATGATCGACCTTCAGGCTCTCAAGCTGAGTGGCGACGACAACAACCTCTACGTTGCCTACCAGAACGAAAGCCCGATCACCTTGAACTGGGGCTTCACCCTCTACCTCGACACCGACCGCAACCCGGACACCGGCTTTGGCATGTGGGACCTCGGCGCCGACTACGTCATCCAGGGCAACGGCCTCTACGCCTACAGCGGCACCGGCGCCGACTGGAACTGGACGTTCGTCACCACCGTTACCGCGGGCGTCGCCGGCAACAACGCCGAACTCAGCCTCTCCCGCGCCGCCCTCGGCAACCCCGAGAAATTCCACTACATGTTCTACGGCGAGAACGCCGCGTTC
>Ga0055584_100004543_pt1 | contig 13602 bp, 14 predicted proteins | sample OSDHelmetaG_FD_58716 | JGI IMG/M metagenome (GOLD analysis project Ga0055584, IMG submission 58716) | Pelagic marine sediment microbial communities from the LTER site Helgoland, North Sea, for post-phytoplankton bloom and carbon turnover... | ecosystem: Environmental > Aquatic > Marine >... | reverse complement strand
GTCGTCGGCCGCGTCGTCGTCGTCGGCCGCGTCGTCGTCGTCGGCCGCGTCGTCGTCATCCGCCGCGTCGTCGTCGTCGGGCAACTCGACGCCATCGCCGCCACCGCACGCAGCCAGCAGCATCAGAACCAGCAGCCAGATTCTCGCGGGCCTCCAGCCCATGGGCGCCTCCGTCGCGGCTTCCTGCCGCCTCCCCTGCATCATTCCGCGAGCCGCCCCCCTCCCGGCAACGGCCCCAACGGACCGCTTACACGCTGGCCCGGATGCCCTCCCGATGGCCCGAATGGGGCGGGATCCAGCGCAGCGCTGCCGGAGCAGCCGGGCGGGCATGACCGGCGCGGCGGGGAGATCGAGCCCTGCCCCAGCCGCTCCGGCGGCCTCGTCGCGACGGTGCACGAGCCTTGCGAGGCGGCCTATGCCTTCGCCGCCGGGGGCCTGTGCGATCAGCCCCAGGCGGGCCCACGGCCACCCGTCGCGGGACTCGCGAATTGCGGCCTGAATCAGGCACACGGCCCGTCTCGAGACGATCCCGCCGACTGGTGAGTCACCCCGACCCCCGCTAACTTCCCGGCCCCTCCCGGAGACACCCCCATGGCCCGCCCCGAGTTCGTTCCCCACTCCGACGCCACGTCCGCCCTCGCCGGCGACTACGACGCCGTCGTGCTGGTCGCCCCCTCGCAGCACTGCGGTCACGCGCCCATCGACGACGCCCTGCACGCCGCCGCCGCGCTCGACGCCACCGTCGGCGACGCGGTCCTGCTCGTGCCCGCACGCGTCCCGGGCGGCCGCCTGATCTTCGCCCCCACCGGGCGCCTGGACCGCGACTGGGACGACGTCCGCCCCTTCGGCGACGCCGCCCGCGCCGGGGTCAGCCGCGCCCGCGACGCCGGCGCCACGCGCCCGCTCGTCCTCCTGGCCGGCGTGCCCGACTCCGACGCCTTCGACCGCGCGACCGAAGTCGCCCTGCTCGGCGCCTGCGCTGGCTTGTGGGAGCCGTTGGAAGCTCGCGAGCACGACCCCGGCTGCGAGCCCGTCACGCACCTGGGCTTCGTCGGCGACTCGGCCACCGCCCGCCTCGTCGGCGCCCTGGAGCACGGCAAGCGCCTGTCCCGCGACCTGGGCGGAACCAACCCCGAGCGCATGCGCCCGGAGCTCTTCGCCGAGTACTGCGTGAACGCCTTCGAGGGCACGCCCGTCCAGGTCGAGGTCAAGGGCAACCAGGACGCGCTGGAGCGCGAGTACCCCATGCTCATGGCGGTCTCCCGCGCGACGCGCCCGGTGCCCCGCTACCACGCCCGCGTCGTCCGTCTGGTGCTGGAGCCCGAGGACGAGGTCACCCGCACGGTGCTGGTCGCCGGCAAGGGCGTGACCTACGACACCGGCGGCTCCGACCTGAAGACCGGTGGCCACATGGCCGGCATGTCCCGCGACAAGGGCGGGGCGGCGAGCGCGGCGGGCCTGATGCGTTCGTTGGCGGAGCTCCGTCCCGAAGGACTGCGGGTGGTCGTTGAGTTGGGCCTGGTGCGCAACGCCATCGGCAGCGAGGCGTTCGTGACGGACGAGATAATCACGTCCCACGCGGGCGTGCGGGTCCGCATCGGCAACACCGACGCCGAGGGCCGGCTGGTCCTGGGCGACCTGCTGTCGCACCTGCGCGAAGACGCGCTGGAGGCGGTGGAGCCGCGGATGTTCACGGTGGCAACCCTGACCGGGCACTCCTTGATCGCCATGGGCCCCTACTCCATCGCGCTGGACAACGGACCCGCGCGAGCCGAGGGCGTGGCCGACGGCATCGACGCCTGCGGCGAGGCCTGGGGCGACTGCTTCGAGGTCAGCCGCCTGCGCCGCGAGGACGTCGCGTTCGTGAAGCCCCACAGCAAGGCCGACGACGTCCTCAGCTGCAACAACGCGCCGAGCTCGGGCACGCCGCGCGGCCACCAGTTCCCCGCCGCGTTCCTGATGAAGGCCTCGGGCCTCATGGAGCACGGGGGCGACAGCGACCGTCCCCTCGCCTTCACGCACGTCGACATCGGCGGCAGCTACTGCGAAGGCATGGACTGGCAGCACGGCCGCCCGACGGCGGCGCCGGTGGTCGCGTTGACGGCGTGGGCGGCGGGGCTCGGGTAGCCGAGCCTCAGGCCCCGAACGCTCTCCGTCGCAGGGCGGCCGGCAGGGTCGCCGGATCGCCGCGCGGCAGATCGTCCAGGGAGCAGGCGTTGTAGGTGTTCCAGAACAGCACCGTTCGGCCCGCCAGGGTCGGCTCGGTGAGGGCCGCCGCGAACGCCTTGCTCGAGTAGGTGGGGTCGAGCGTGAGGCCGATCGCCTGCGCCCGCTCCATCGCCGCCGCCGACGCCGGCGTGAGAACCCCGTAGCCCTCGCCGAAGAACCCGTCGTGGACGCGGATCTCGCTGCTCTTGACGACAATCCGGGGAATCGTCGGGTCCGCCCGGTGCAACAGCGCTGACGTCCGGTTCGCCACCGCCGCCACCATCGCCGCGTTGCCCAGGATCTTCGGCGTCACGCGCACGCCGACGACGTCGATGGGCAGCCCCGCCAGCCGGAGCCCCAGCACCAGCCCCGCGTGGGATCCCACCGAGCCCGTCGGCAGCACGATCACGTCGGGCGGGGGCAGTTCGCCGCTCGCCACCTGCTCGGCCAGCTCGAGCGCAGCATCGACGAACCCCACCGTCCCCAACGGCGAGCTGCCGCCGAACCAGGTCGCCTGGGTGGACCCATCGAACAGCGCCCGCCGGCCCCAGCGCCACAGCAGCCCGGCGTCGCCCCCCGCCGCCGCGTACGTCGCTCCGGCGCCCAGCGCGAGCTCGATGTTCCGCCGCACGCCGTCGGTCGGCGGCTGGGGGGAGACCAGGAGCTCCACCGTGAACCCCGCCCGGGTCCCGTGGATCGCGGTCGCCAGGCAGTAGTTGGAGCCGTCGGCGCCGATGGACAGCACACGGGTTCGCCCGGCCGCCCGGGCCGCCCCCAGCAGCCACTCGAGCTTGCGCGGCTTGTTGCCTCCGTACGGGGGCGCGCTGCGGCCGTCGTCCTTGAGCCAGAGTCCGGCGGCGCCGATCTCGGCCTCCAACTCCGTCACCCGGCGCACGGGCGTCGGGCCCGCCAAGAGCGGCACCCGCGGCAGGCTCAAGCCCGGAAAGCGACGAAGCAGCGGCCGGTCGGGGACGCTCACCCCGCGTCCGCGAGGCGGTCAGCCGCAGCCGACGCCGTCGCCCGGACCACGTCGGCCGCGAAGCCCAGGTCCAGCCGCGACAGCTCGTCGGCGAAGTCGGTGCAGTGGTACCCGCCGTACCGGAAGTTCGCCGTGTCGGTGACCATCACCGCGGGGATGCCGTGGGCCCAGAAGCTCGCGTGGTCCGAGCGCCGCAGGTCGCCCATGGCGGGGGAGTTCAGCAGCGCCGTCGCGACGTCGATGCGCACGGTGGGCAACGAGGCGGGGGCGAAGCTCTCGAACGCAGCGGAGAAGGGATCCGCGGCCTCGTCGGCGACCAGTCCGATGAAGTCGCCCCGGGATCCGTTGGCCTCGACGGCTTCAACGGCGTCGGGAAACACCGCGTCGAAGCCCGTGGGGAAGGTCTGGCTGCCCTCGGCGTCGTCGGAGTAGGCGATCATCTCGAGCGACACGGCCACCTCGATGCGGTCCCCCGCCGCGGCCGCCCGGTCGGCCCAGGCCCGCGAGCCAACGAGCCCGCGCTCCTCCTCGTCCCAGCAGGCCACGACCAGGTCGTGGTGCCAGCTCCCCGACGCCAGCGCCCGCGCGACGCCCAGCGCTCCGGCCACCCCCGAGGCGTTGTCGTCGGCGCCGACGCATCCGTCCACGGAGTCGTAGTGGGCGGACACCACGACCGCGCCCCGCGACGTCCCGGAGCCCGCCTTGGTGCCGACGACGTTCGTGCCGGTTCCGTACTCGTGGTCTTCGACCTCGAACCCCAGGTCCGTGAGAACGGTCCGGCAGTGGTCCTGGGCGGCCTGCCAGCCGGCGCCGCCGGTCGATCGCTCAACGGCCAGCAGGGTCAGGTCGGCCTCGAACACGACCGCGTCGACGCACTCGGCCGCCGCGGTGGCGTTGCTGGGGACGCACCCCTCGGGCTCGGGCTCCTCCGACGGACAGGCGACCAGGGCCAGGGAGAGGAACAGCAGGGGCGAGCGCACACGACCTCCAGGGTGGGACCGCGAGGGTAGGCCGAAGCTCCAAGGCCGTCGAAGGCGGGGTGGATGGGGCCTCCCCCGGCTCTGCGTGTTGTCCAACGACCTCTTGGCTGCGATCGTCCTGCTCCAGCCCCGAGGCCCACCTGACTTCCGACGTCCTCATCGGCGGCATGACCCGTCGCCAGTACATCGCCGTGAGCATCGGGCAGTACGCCCTCTGGTACGCGTGCGTCGAGGGCGCCGCCCGGGGGATTCCTTGGGTCGGGCCGGTCCTGGTCCTGCTTTGGAGCGTGGGCGCCGTCGTCGTCGCCAACGACCGCATCGCCATGGCGGGGCGGATCCTCGGGTGCACCGGGCTGGGCTACCTCGCCGACTCCGCCGTTGTGCTCACCGGCGCCTTGTCGTTCCCGGAGCAAGCCCAACTCGGGGGCCCGTCGACCGTCTGGATGGTCGCGATCTGGACCCTGATGGGCTCGCTGCTCCACCTCTTCCCCGTCATCAAGACGCTCCGCGCCCACGCGATCGCGGCCGCCGTCGGGGCGCTCGGCGCTCCCCTCGCCTACTACGCCGGGGTCGAGCTCGACGCTGCCTTCGTCGACGGCTGGGGCGGGTACGGGATCATCGCCCTGTCGTGGCTCGTCGCGACGCCATTCCTGATGCTGCTGGGCAACTGGCGTCGCCCGACCGAAGAGCCCGACGCCCCGCAGCTCACCCTGCGCAAGCGGGCGGTCCGGCCGCGCTGACCCTTACTGCTCGGCCAGCCAGTCCTCCAGGATCACCGCCGCGGCGACCTGATCCACCAGCTCCTTGATCCGCCGCGCCGAGTGCCCGGCGTTGCGCAGCCGCTCCTCGGCCTCCATCGAGCTGAACGACTCGTCCATGTACTCGACCCGGTGCCCGGCGTCGGCCAGCTTCGCCCCCACCTGCCGCGCGAGCTTCGCCGACCGCCCCTCGCTGCCGTCTTCGTTGAACGCCACGCCGACCACGAAGAACGCGATGTCGTCGGCCTGGGCAAGCACCGCGGGGATGTCCGTCTTCAGCCCTTTGCGCGCCAGCGTCAACCGCGGCGACACGACCCCGACGCCCTCCTGGGCGGCGGCCACGCCGATGGTCTTCGTGCCGACATCCAAGCCCAGGATTGTGCCCATCAGGACCTCCGGGCCGGCAGCGGCCGACCGAACGCAAAGAACAACTGACCCGTCATCACCTTGCCCCGACCCTGGCGCAGCCAGGCATTGATGGGCACCCCCGTGTCGGGGTGCGCATGCTCCGACGGATGGTCCAGGTTCAGGGGTTCGTGCTTCACCCGCCTGCTGGCGAAGTGGAAGAACCAGACCGTGCCGTCGGCGTCGACCCGGTCGACCAGGCCGATGTGGGTTAAGCGGTCGTCGCGCCGGCCGTTGCGGTTGCGGTCGTAGGTGTCGTGGAAGAAGACGAGGTCGCCGGGCTGGGGCGTCATCCGCGGGCCCAGGATCCCGCCGCGCGACTGCAGCGTCAGGAAGATGTTCTCCGTGCCGGAGCTCCCGCCCATTGCCGGGTCGCCGAGCGTGTGGTCGATGGCCGAGTAGCAAGCCCCCACGAACCCGCTGCAATCGGCTCGGTGCGCCTGGCCATCGACCACGATCTGCGAACGCCCCTCCAACTGCACCGCCGTCGTCAGCACCCGGTCCAACCTCGCCGCGGCCGCCGCCTCGCGACTCGGCTCCACGCCCCCGCTCGTCGCCGGCGGCTTCTTCTTGCCGCAGCCGACGAGCGCCAGCGCGACGAACAGAGGCAGCAGTCGCTTCAACGCTCTTGCCCAATGACCTTGAGGTTGTGTTCGCAGTCGGTCTTGTCCTCGCCCTCGAGCTTCGGACACGCCATCTCCAGCAACACCAGAGCGTCGTCCAGCCGGCCCGCCTTGTAGAGATTGTGGCTCACGTAGGCCTGATCTCCCGGCCGGCTGTGGGGCGTCTTCGCCAGGAAGAGCGCCTGATCCAGGGTTCCCAGCTCGACGTGCAGGTTGATGGCCATGGGCGTCGACCACGCCGGGTCGCGGTCCAGCAGCTTGGTGTCCACCAGCACCGCCCAGGCCTCCTTGTATCGCTTCGCGTCCCACAGCTGCACGACGTGGCCCGACGCGTTGTCCACCGAGACTGAGCTCGGCCCGATGCGCTTCAACAACTCGCGCGCGTCGCCCAGCCGCCTGCCGTGCAGCGAGCAGCTGTAGGCCAGGGACTCGGTCCGGGGCGTCTGCCCGAAGGCCGCCTTCGCCTCCTCCGAGGCCCCGCCGGCGGCCTGAAGCTGGTCGGCCCGGGCCAGGTGCAGCTTCGAGAACTCGACGCACTCGGTCCAGCGCTTCGCGTTGCCCAGCCCCGCCGCCACGTTGAAGAGCGCCGTGGGCTCCGTCGCCCGCCGCAGGGGGTGGAGGATCGCATCGGGGGCCTCGCCGCCGTGCTCGAAGACGAGGTCCGCGGCGTCCAGCTGCACGTCGCGGTCGTCGGGGTGCGCGAGCAGCAGGTCGGCCATGGCGGACCAGCGATTGGCGCCGGCCTCGGCCAGCACGATGCGGCTCTCGGCGGCGACGAACGCGGGCTGGTCGCCGAACGCCTCCCGCGCCCGGGCCAGCTGCGCGCGCGCTTCTTCGACTCTTCCCTTCGCCGCCAGCAGCCGGACCATCAACGCCGACCCCTCCATGAGGCCGTCCAGCAAGGCCTCTTCGCCTCGCTTCGTGATGACCCCGGACACCGCCCCGCTCTTGCTGACCTGGACCCAGTCCTCGCTCTGCAGCGCCAGCTCCAGGTCCTCCAGGGCGAGCTCAGGCTCGTCGAGCGCCTCGCGAACCCGGGCGCGGATGACGCGGGCGTCGATCTTCTCGGGGTGCATGGCGAGGATCTTGTCGAGGATGGCCGACGCGAGGACGTATTCTTCCTGGTTGTAGGCGGCCACCGCGTCCCCCACGTCGCCGGCTCCGTCGACACCGATGGCTTCCATGCGCCGGCTGGCCTTCAGCTCGTCGGGATCGACTTCGCCCTCGATGCGGTTCTTCGCGTTGAGCACCAGCCGCGGGTCGCCGAGCTGGCACTTCGCCCAGGACTTCTGAGCGGCCGTCAGGTCCTCCATCTCGACCCGGACCAGGACTTCCAGACACTCGACGTTGCGGTCGGGCCCCCGCAGCCGCCGGGAGCGCAGCCGCTTGAGGGCCAGCTCGTACTTCCCCAGGCGAATGGCCGCGCTCGTGAGCGTCTCGAGGATCTCGACGCTGTCGGGGCGCTCCAGCAGTCCCCGCTCCGAGACGGCCAGCGCCGCGTCGAAGTCGCCTTTCGCAAACCACGCGTCGCTCAGCGCGGCCCAAGGGTCGGGGTAGCGCGGGAAGAGCTCGGTGGCCTCGGTCAGCACCGCGATGGCGTCGTCGGGCTTCTGCTGCCGCAGCAGCGACCGACCGAGCAGCTCCATCGCCATGCCGCACAAAGGCTCCCGCTCGAGCACCTGGCGGAACTTCGCCTCCGCCTCCTTGGGGTCGGCGTTGTTGAACGCTTCGATGCCCTCGTTGAAGACCTCGATGGCCGGGTTCGACATCGGCCGGTACTCGAGCCTCTTCTTGCCCCGCTTGCGCTTTGCGCCCCCGCGGGCTGCGATCGGGTCGGACACGGACTCCGCCCCCGCGGGGGCGGCGACCGACAACGACAGCAACAGGACGAACAAGCGGACCATGACCAACTCCCCCAAGGCAGACGGAAGTGTACGGGGAGTCGGGCCGTGAGCTTGTCGATCCTGCGCAGCGACGTAGCCGCCTGCACCGTCTGCCCCGACCTCCCGCTGGGTCCCCGGCCGGTCGTCCAGATCGGCGCCGGCGCCCGCCTGGTCATCATCGGCCAGGCCCCGGGCACGAAGGTTCACGCCAGCGGTGTCCCCTGGGACGACGACTCGGGCGACCGTCTCCGCGAGTGGCTGGGCATCCCCCGCGAGGTCTTCTACGACCCCGAGCGCGTCGCGCTGGTGCCCATGGGCTTCTGCTACCCGGGCCGCAAAGGCGACGGCGACGCCCCGCCCCGGCCGGAGTGCGCGCCCCAGTGGCACGAGCGCGTCCTGGCCGCGATGCCACAGATCGAGCTCACGCTGCTCGTCGGGATGTACGCCCAGAAGGCGTACCTGGGGAAGCGCCGCAAGAAGACCCTGACGGCCACGGTGCAATCGTGGCTCGAGTACGCCCCGGACTACCTGCCCACCGTGCACCCCACGTGGCGCAGCCGCATCTGGATGAAGAAGAACCCGTGGTTCGAAGCCGACGTGCTGCCGGACTTGCGGGCCCGGGTCGCCAGGGCGACGCAGCGTTGAACCTCGCTAACCTGCCGGCCGTGAGGCACCTCTCTCCCCAGGCACCTGCCCGACCGGCCCTCAGCGACCCTCCGTCGCTCGCTGCACCCCACACGGACCGCTGACGTGGCCCGCGGGGATCTGTTGAAGGGCGGCGTCGTGGCCGTGTTGTTGGTGGCCGGGGGGCTCGCCGCCTACGCCGGCATGCAGGCCGTGAAGGTCGAAGAGGCGGCGCTGCGAGACGCCGAGATCCAGGCGGAACTGGAGTCGATCTTCGCCGCGGACCAACGGATCCGGGACCTCTACCTGGGCAAGATCCCCGACACCGAGGAGCGCACCGAAGAACGCCTCGCGTGGATGCGCTCCGAGCGCGACCGCCTGGACAGGTTCCACGTGGATCGAATCCAGACGATCGTCGCCGAAGTGGGTTGGCCGGCGATCTCGCGCTTCGGCCCCGTGGGCTCCCAGACCGCTTGCGTCGTCGCCGTGCACGCAGTCCACGACTACGAGTTCATGGCGCGCTCCGCCGACTGGATGAAGCCCCTCGTGGAAGCCGGCGACCTCGACCCCGAGTGCTGGGCCCAGGTCACCGACCGGGTGCTCGTCCACGCCGGCAAGCCCCAGCAGTTCGGCACCCAGTTCCGCGGCGAAGAGATCGACGGGGTCTTCCACTGGGGCATCCACCCCGTGGCAGACCCGGCCCAGCTGCTCGCCCGCCGCGACGCCGCCGGCCTCAAGCCCTACGCCGAGTACCTGGCCTGGCAGCGCGCCGACTACCGCATCCCCGACTCGGCCCCGCCCTTCCCCGACGAACCCGTCATCCCGGGGCTGACCCCGGCGCAAACCCCAGCTTCCGACGCATCAGCCGCACCGTCAGCGCCACCAGGGGAAGCCCCGTAGCCAACGACAGCGCCATGGACCCCCAGGGCACCGCGGCGCCGGGGGCGACCGCCGCGTAGAGCGCCTGCACCGCGTGGTGGTTCGTCAGCAGGTTCAGAGGCATGGCCCAGAGGCCGGTGGCGAAGAACCCGGCCACGGGCAGCGACGTGAAGAAGAACAGCAGGGACTTGAGGATCGCGATGGCGGCGACCTGGTCCTCGGCGATCGCAGCGATGAGGAAGCCCAGGAGCAGCGCCGCCGGCAGGGCCGCGATCGAGGCGATCAACAGGGCGCCCCACGACAGCGATGTGCCCAGCAGGATCGCCGTCGACGCGAGCCCCAGCACCAGCGACACGCTCGTCGCCACCGCGATCTTCGCCATCAGGTACTCGCTGAACCGGAGCGGCGAGATCACGTACGCGCGCAGCGTCTTGCTCTCCTTCTCCTCCAGGACCAGCAGGCCGATCGCCACCCCGCCCATGAGCAGCACGGTGAAGGCGAGCAGCGACGCGAGGATGCGGCGCAGGCGGGGTGGGCCCGCGTCCAGCGACTCGATCTCCACGTCCACGTCGGCGCCGGCGGCGTCCAGCACGATGCCGGGGGTGGCCTGGACCCACGGGGCCTCGTTGCCCTGCAAGAGCACGCGCGGGAGCTCCTCGACGCCGGGGTAGCCAGCCAGCACGCCGGGAACGTCGTCCAGTTGGAGGACCCGAGCCCGCACGGCGGCTTCGGTGGGGAGGGTGACTACGGTGCCGGCGGAGTCGAGCGCGTCGGCCACCCAGGCGGGGGCGTCGGCGGCGACGGCGTAGGTGACGTGGGGCTCTTCGAGCACCGGGAGCAGCAGCCGGAAGCCGAACGCCAGCACCAGTGGGCTGATCACGAGGTAGGTCACGATGGAGTCGCGACCGCCCGAGACGACGTCCTTGCGGACCACGGAGAGGATTCGGCGCAGCATCAGATCCGCCTCATGAGGCGGCCGTGCACGATCGCCGTGCCCGCCGCCGCCGCCGTCAGGAAGACCGCCAGCAGGTAGCCGAGCGAGGTGGTCACGAGCTCCGGGCGCCCGGCCGGCAGCAGCAGCTCCCGGGCCCCGAACATGACGCCGTGGGTGGGGATCCAGCGGGTCCACTCCAGGCCCGCCGACGGCAGGCCGTAGCGGATCATGGGCAGGCTGAGGACGATCCCCGCCGCGGCCATCGGATAGAAGAACCGCGAGAGGTTGTCGTAGAAAATCGCGATGCCCATGCCCAGGAGGCTCAGCGAGGCGGTGGCCAGCGCCAGCAGGGCGAGCAGACGGAGGTTCGGCAGCGCGTCGGGCCGAACGAGCGCCGTCATGACCCCGGCGCCGACGAGCGCGATGCCCGTCACCACCAGCACCTTGCTGGCGACGTAGGCCGAGGTGCTGCCTGGCGACGCCCGGTAGAACCGCACGGTGCCGTGGGCCTTCTCCTGCAGCACCATGACGCCGGCGAAGAGGAAGCCCAGGATCACCGTGTCCAGGCCGTACAGCAGCGGGAGGAAGGTCTCGTTCAAGGGCGCGGGCGGTACCTGGGGGCCCAGCAGCTCGACCACGTGGCCGGTCCGGCTGGTGACGCCCTCTTCCATCCAGACGCGGGTGGCGGTGGCCGCCGACAGACCGCGCAGATCCTCGGACTCGTGGCCTTGGAGGAGCAGGCGCACCCGGGGCGTCGGGACGGAGCCGAAGAACTGGACCCCGACGAGGTCGGGGTTCTCGACGAGCCCTCCCCGCAGCTCGGCTTCCGTCGACACCAGCTGGGTCATCGCCCCGTTGAGTGCCTTGAGCCCGACCGCATCCTGGATGAGCTCCGAGCCCCCGCCTTCGATCTGCGCCGGCACCGCGAACCGAATGAGCAACCCGAACACCAGCGCCATCCCGACCGTGACGTGCAGGAACTTCCCCCGGTAGGCGGTGCGCGCGTCGAGTCGGAGCTGGGACCGCAGGGCCCTCATGCGGCCAACCCGCGGCCCGTGAGCTTGATGAAGACGTCGGCCAGGGTCGCCTCGGCGGTGTGCAGAGTCTCGTAGTCGCCGCTGCCGGCCAGCTCGCTGAGGCGCCGGCGGTCCGCGGCCTGGTCGGGGAACAGGGTCTCCGTGGTCAGGGTTCCGTCGACGCGGCGCTCGACCCGAACGGCGCGTTCGCCGTGGGCCAGCTTGAGGTTCCGGGGCGTGTCGTTGCCGACCAGGGCGCCGTCGTGGAGCAAGCCGATGCGGTCGCAGAGGCGGTCGGCCACGCGCATGTTGTGGGTGGTCAGCAGGATGGTGGCGCCGCGGTCCCGCTCGGCGCGGACGAGGTCGATTATCGTCTCCTGGGTGGCGGGGTCCAGGCCCGAGGTCGGCTCGTCCAGGAACAGGAAGCGGGGCCGGTGCATGAGGGCCCGCGCGAAGACCAGGCGCTGCTTCATGCCCTTGCTGTAGTCCCCCGCAGCCTTGTTCTTGGCGTCGCCCAGGCCCACCGCGGTGAGGAGCTCGCCGGCGTCGCGCATCGTCGCGTCGTAGAGGCCGGCGAACGCGCCCAGGTTCTCGAGCCCCGACAGCGTGGGGAACAGGTTCGGGTGCTCGAAGCTGACCCCGACGTCCTGGAAGAAGTCCCGGTCCAACGAGGACAGCTCGGCGCCATCGAAGCGCACGCTGCCGCCCTGCACGGGCAGCAGCTTGATGAGGATGTTCTGGATGGTGGACTTGCCGGCGCCGCTGGGGCCGAGGAGGCCGAAGACCGTGCCCGTGTCGATGGCGAAGGACACGTCGTCGACGGCCCGCTGGTCGGCGCCGGGGTAGGTGTGGACCAGGTTCTGCAGCTCGATCATGGGGACTCCGGGGGCGGAGCGAAGCCGCCGCGCAGCAAGCCGAGGGCGGCGTCGACGAGGGCGGCCAGGTCGTCGTCGCTGAGGGAATCGGCGAGGGATGGGTCAGCCATCCAGGCGTCGACGGTGGTGCCGATGCGGCGGGCAAAGACGGGGAGCATCCCCTCGCCGAGGGTCGTGACGAGCAGGGTGGCGGCGACGTCCAGGTCCAGGCCCGGGAGGACGTCGCCGGTGGTCTGGCCGTGCTCCAGCTGGGCCCGCATCCAGCCGTGGGACGCTGCGTTGTGGGCGGCGACGATGGGCGCCAGCTCCGGGTCGCCGGACTCGCCGCGGAACCGCCCGCCCAGGCGCGCCAGTTGGGGCTGCTCCCGGGCGAAGGCGCAGCCGGCGAGGAACGCGGCGCGCAGGACGTCCCAGAGGCTGTCGCCCGCTGGTGCCGCGGCGATGGCGGCCATCTTCCGGCGCGGCAACTCGTCGGTGAGGAGCCACGTGTAGAGGTCCAACTTGTTGTCGAAGTACTGGTAGACGCTGCCTTTGGCGATGCCGGCCCGGGCCACGATCCGCGACAGCGAGGCCTGCCGGTAGGGGTGGGCGGCGAACTCCTCGATCGCGAGCTCGACGAGTCGGTCTCGCTTGTCGGCGGGCAGGTTGTGGAAGGTCGGTTTCGGCATGTGACTGTCCAGTCATATGACTGGCTGGTCACATCGTCAAGTCCAGCGTAGAGTGATCGCCATGAGCAACCTGCAGTACATCAGCCTGTTCCTCTTCGTCTGGGGCGCCGCCACGCTCTACGTCGGCGCCACCAAGGCCAGCTGGGCGTGGGACACCGCCAAGCTCCAGGCCCTCGTGCGGTCCTTCGGCGAGAAGGGGACCCAGGTGTTCGTGCTGGTCTGGGGGACCATCGCCGTGACCGCGGGGGTGGTGCTGCTGGTCACGCAGTAGCGCCGAGCCCGCCTCCGGGCTGCTCCGGTCGGATCACCCACACCGCACCGTTGGCTGCCGACCGCGCGGCGACGGCCTTGCCGCCGCCCGGCGACATCAGCCAGGGCGACACCGGGCGCCCCGCCAACCCGTGGCTCGACGAGGACGCGTCGGGCTTTGGGGGTGGAGCGGGGGTGGCGCTCCAGGCCGTAGCTGCCCTCATGCCGCAGCCGACGGGACCCCACGGGGCCCTTGACGGACAGATTCCGTGGGAAGGGGCTTGAGGCCGGGAAATTGCTGCGGCTGTGCTCGGGAAACCGGCCTGCCCACAAGTCAGGCGGGGCGGGGGCTTCGCCAACCACGGGACACTCCATGCTGTATCGCCTGCTCCTCCTTCTGACGCTGTCCCTCGGGCTGCTCGTCCTTCCCGCCTGCACCACGGACGACGACGACACCTCCGACGACGACGACGCGGTCAACGACGACGACGCGGTCAACGACGACGACGCGGTCAACGACG
>Ga0055584_100004542_pt1 | contig 13604 bp, 9 predicted proteins | sample OSDHelmetaG_FD_58716 | JGI IMG/M metagenome (GOLD analysis project Ga0055584, IMG submission 58716) | Pelagic marine sediment microbial communities from the LTER site Helgoland, North Sea, for post-phytoplankton bloom and carbon turnover... | ecosystem: Environmental > Aquatic > Marine >... | reverse complement strand
CGCTGCGCGTCTACCAATTCCGCCACGACCGCCAAGGGTGGCAAGCGGCGTTCGTATAGCTAAGATCAGACGCCCCTGCAAGAGCGACCAACGCCTTCATCTGGAAACAATGTCATCCATCTACTGGCAAACGAGCAGACAACCCGTCGCCTACCCCGATGCCATCACATCCATGGAGGCAAAGGTTGCCGCTATCCGGTCGGGTGCCTCACCTGAAACCGTCTGGCTGCTGGAGCACCCTCACCTCTTTACGGCCGGCACCAGCGCAGATCCATCCGAACTTCTCGATCCCGGCAATGCCCCGGTCTATTCCACCGGGCGCGGGGGGCGTTACACCTACCATGGACCCGGCCAGAGGGTTGCCTATGTGATGCTCAATCTGTCAAAGCGTGGCAGTGACCTGCATGCCTATGTCGAAGCCCTGGAAACCTGGGTCATCCAGTCACTCGCCCACTTTGGCATTGCTGGAGAGCGCAGGTCCGACCGGGTCGGCGTCTGGGTCGTGCGTGATGACGGCCGAGAGGACAAGATTGCTGCCATCGGCGTTCGTGTCCGGCGTTGGGTGAGTTATCACGGCATCGCCATCAATCTCGACCCCGAGTTGGCGCACTTTTCGGGCATCATTCCCTGCGGCATTCAAGGCCATGGTGTGACATCCATGCGGGAGCTTGGGCTCGATACCACCATGGCGCAGCTTGATGCGGTTCTGCGTAAAACGTTCGAAGAGGTCATGTCAGCTCTGGTGGATTAGAGCGGATCTAACCCGTCGGGCGTTGTTCAAATCCGGGGGCAACTGGTTCGTTCCAATCTTGGACAACAACTTCATCGACGCGGGCCAACGGCGGGCCGGACCAAAGCAAGCGCAACATTGCCTCAACCTCGCCCGGCATGCCCTCCAGAACGGCTTCAACAGAACCATCTGTACGATTACGGACCCAACCGTCCAGACCAAGGTCGCGCGCTTCTTCCCGGGTCCATGCACGGTACCAGACGCCCTGCACGCGCCCGGATATCGTCACCCTGACACATCGCTTCATCCCGGTTGCCATCAGTTGGAGTTTCCCCGCCCGGCAACATCACGCGTGCGATCCGCCGGGAACCGTGCCGTGACCATGGTTCCCTTACCTGGGTGACTACGCATCAGCAACTCACCGCCGTGAAGACGAACAACGGCACGTGCCAGAGGAAGGCCAAGTCCCGTGCCTTCGTATCGGCGGGTAAGCGTACTGTCGGCCTGGCCAAACACCTCGAACGCGCGTTCCATATCGTCATGGCTCATGCCGATACCGGTATCCTCGACCACCAGATCGATACCGCCATCGTCACGCAGATCTATTCGTACCTCAATGCGGCCCCTGTCAGGTGTAAATTTGACGGCATTGGAGAGCAGGTTCAGCAGCATCTGCCGCAGTTTGCGGCCGTCAGCGTGCAAGTTCGGAACCGGGTCAGGCATGGCAACGACAAGGTCCATGCCGGATCGCTCTGCACGTTCGCGGAACAGTTTGACCGAGAGCTCGACGATTGCGGCAAGGTTCGTAGCATCCTCGTGGAGTTCCAGTCTGCCTGCCTCGGCCTTTGCCAGGTCAAGAATGTCGTTGATCAGTTCCAGAAGGTGCCGGCCGCTCTCGTTGATATCGCGGATGTACTCGTCATAACGCGGGTTCTCCAGGGGCCCGAACATGCCTTCCAGAATAACATCGGAAAATCCGATGATGGCATTGAGTGGCGTGCGTAATTCGTGGCTGATGGTTGCCAGAAACTCCGTCTTAGCATTGCTCGCGCGCTGGGCTTCGTCGCGCGCACTGCGCAGTGCCCCTTCGGCCATACGTTCTTCTGTGACGTCATGAATGGTCCCGATCCGTCTTGGGCTTTTACGCTCGCCCGAGTCAGGGAGAAATTCACAGACCTCACGCAAGTGGCGCACTTCGCCATCGGCCCGGACGATCCGGAACTCGAAATCAGTTGATGTTCGATCACGTGCGGAATCCTCCAGAGTTTTCACGACTCTCGCGCGATCGTCTGGATGCACAACATCTATGACGTTGGGGTTTTCGTGATGGAAGACCTCGTCGCCAATCGCAAAAATTCGATTGAGAGACTCCGACGTTTCGGTCAGCTGATCCTTGCTGGTGTCGTGTACATAGTGACCATGCCCGGTCATCCTCTGCGCGAGCTCCATCATGTAGCGGCTTTCGGATAACTCCTGAAGCGCGGTCTGTTCGGCCGTCACATCCTCCATCACGTGAATGATGCGCTTCCAGGAACGCTCAAACTCGGGAGGAACGAAAGCAATCCCCCGCTCATAGTACTCGGAACCGTCGATACGCACCTGCAGGAGATCCGGCAGTGCTACATGCGTCTCGCCTCGTGCAAGCGCCTGAAGAATCAGCGTGACCGAATGTCTTTCAGACTCGGGCATCGCGCCGTCGGACCACCTGAGCATTGCTCCCCGGCTTTCCGCGCGGCGTTGGCGCCAAGCCATTTCGTTGATGTCGAGCAGCTTCATGGCCATGTAGGCCTGGCTTACAAACTCCGGGTGATGTTCGATGTAGTCGACGCGTGCATCGCCATCGGGAAGTCCGAGCGCTTCAAGCATGATCTTCACGCCGGACCAGTCCTCAACCCAGATAGCGACGGGCGACTGGTTGAACATTTCCTGATAACGGCGCTCGCTCGCTTCCATGGCAGAACGGGTCTGATGAACTTCCGTCACATCTTCGATGGTCAGGATGACACGGGCCCAGTCATCTCGGAATTCTTCCGGTACCATGATGGTTCCGCGCGTATAGATCATACCGCCATCGGCCAAAGCTTCGGCTGTTTCACCGCGCCGTATCGTGCGCCCTCCCTGTGCGAGTTGCTCCATGACGCGCGCCAGTTCATCCAGCAGATCATCGGATAGACCTGCAGCGATGCGCTCAGTCAACGCGTCCTGGTCCGCAGCGCCATAGATCCTCAGGCAACCCTCGTTCACATCCATGATCCACATGCCGGCAACCAGGTCACGTAGTTCATCACGATCTGCGATCAGGTGGTCGGCTACCCGTCCACCACTATCGAGGAACAGACGCTCCACGCGCCGCTTGATGTGCGACCAATCATCGACACGGATGCCGATCGGGGCTTGTTCAAACAGCTCGCGATAGCGGCGCTCGCTGGCTTCGACACGTGATCGAATTTCACGATCTTCAGTGATGTCCTCCAACAGGAAGACCACGCGATCCCACGTTTCTGCACTTTGCTCGGGAATCATTCCGGTCGTTCGCGCGACGATCAGGCGATAGTCATAGGTTTGCTGCACGACCTCCCGCACGGGAACTTCACCGCGCAGGAAAGCCGCAATGAAGTCGACCACGGATTCAAGCTGATCATGAGTTGGGGGCAGATCTCTCGCGCCCTTGGCGAATTCTGCCTGGGAAGCAATTCCGAACAACACCATGGCCGAAGTGTTCATGTCGGTAGTCATGATGCTTTCGTGCAGTTCCTGCAGTAACTCCGGCCTGGCACGCAGATGCTCTTCGATGTCGGTCACACCCTGGGCAAACAGCTCATCGATGCGCGTGCGTAACCCGGACCAGTTTGCTTCCAGAATAGCCACCGGCGACTGTTCGAAGAGTCCGCGATAGCGCCGTTCACTCTCTTGAATTTGAAGCTGTGCATCATGTTGCTCGGTGATGTCATCGGCCTGGATGACAACGCGCGACCAATCATGACGATGGGTTTGCAGGATCATCATGTTGTTGCGCACGATGATCTTGCGCCCATCGAACGTTGCTTCTTCAACCGTGCAATGGAACGACTGCCCACCCTCATCAAAAGCAACGAGGCAGCGGATGAACTTCTCGAGTTCATCATCATTTTCAGGAATGGGAATCTCGCCTGCAATGACAGCTTCGCGATCCTCGATGCCATAGACGGTCGCTGCAGCTGCATTGATCCCCGTCATTCTGACAAGGCCACGCAATTCGATCAAAGCGTCACGGTTCGTGCGCAGATAGTCCCCAATGTCCTCGATGCCATCGCTTCGCAACTCACCGACGCGCAGCTTGACCTTCGACCAGTCGTTTTCCCAGATCGAGAGCGGTGATTGTTCGAACAGCTCACGGAACTGACCTTCTGCAATCTCGCGTTCACGATCTGCCGCAACTTCGGCCGTGATGTCCTGTTCGGCGATCAGGACCCTGCCCCAACCTTCCTGATGGTCTGGCATAATGTTGAGCGTGCCGGCGACACTGATCATGTCACCATCGGGGCGTTTGACATCATCAGTGCGATAAGAAACCGACGCCTCTCCAGTTCCCAGGCGTTCTATCCAGTTGACCAGATGCCGTACTCGCCCTTCAAAGGGGAAACTCTTTTCCTCCCACGCCTCGAGATCAGCGAGTTCATCAACACCGTAGATGGATAGGGCAGCCTGGTTGATCAGGACCACTTCCTGCGCGTCGCCGATTCGGTCAACCATCTCCGGGTGCGCCGTGAGATATTCCCCCAGGTCGCCCTGAGCCAGTTCACGCAACTCTGCGATTATCGGCTTTACGGCGCTCCAATCCTCGACCCAAACCGCAACGGGCAAATGATCAAGCAGATCGCGGTAACGACGCTCAGACCGCACCTTGTCCCGGTATGCTTCAACCTCTGCAGTAATGTCGGTTTCCACCAGCATCACACGCGACCAGTCGTCTTCGTAGCCCGGCAACAGGACCAACAGCGTGCGCACGCTGATGTGGCGGCCATCCAGCGTTGTCTGGTCGATACCGTCATAGGCAATCGTGCTGCTCCCGTCTTTCAGGGGCTGCAGAATCTCGACAATACCCTCCCCGCTCTCACGGGTCAGAAAGTTCTCGAAGTTCGGATCCGACAATGCCGCACGCGATGGCGCCTGGTAGAGCTCGTTTGCAGCAGGGTTGGAATGGAGAACACGCATGGCTTTGGAAGTCGCCCTGCGCTCTTCCATATGGTCGTCCAGCCATTGGGCAGCATTACCATTGCTCTCGGCGTGCGCACGCTCGATCAGATCGCGGGCCTCACGCCAGTCTTCGATCCAGATGGTGACCGGGATCTGGTCAACCAGACGCAGGAACAGGCGGTCTTCACCAAACTCAGTGCCGGCCGGCGACGAGCGGCAGCGCCCCACATGCCATAACCCGGCTGCTCCGGCCAAACCGGCCAACAATGCCCCGGCACCAAGCGGTTCGCCCTCTGCCGCAGCCAGGGCACCGCCGGCAATCAGGGCGGCAGGCGCACAGGCGGCCAGAAGCAATGACAGATTGTCACGCAAGGAGGGGTCGCGCAGGGCCTTGCGCACACGCATGGAACGCTGCTTTGTGGAGGTCAAAGGTGGTTTGTCTCCACCCGGGTTGCGGGGTGCGAAAGCAGCAAAGTCAGGGAACGCACCCCTCGAACAAAGGATACTGTGCTACCGCGCTCTTTGAAACTCCTGCAATCAGGCCTCGAATTCGATCAGCAGTTGGTCAACCGCAACAGAATCACCTTTGGCCACATGCACCTTGCCGATGGTGCCTGAACGTTCGGCGCGCAGGATGTTCTCCATCTTCATGGCATCAACGATGGCAAGCGACTGGCCAACCTCCACCGCATCACCAACAGCGACCAGCACGTCCACCATCATTCCAGGCATCGGCGAAAGGACCATGCCGGCGGTATCGGCAGCCGGTTTCTCGGGCATACGCTCAAGCAGTACATCGGCACGCTGCGACAAAACCGTGACATCGGTGCTGACCCCGGCATGGGACAACGCCCAATTGGTCCCCTCGCGATCCACCTGAACCAGCGCCGAAATGTGCTCTACTGTGCCGTCAAAGCGCGTCAGACCGGGGCTCCAGCCACCGCGCACCGGTACGGCGCGATCGCCCAGGGTCATGTCCAGGCCATCATCACAAAGTCTGGCGTGTGCCAGAACCTTGCGGCCGGCAAACCGAACCACCCAGGTGTCAGGAAGCATGGCAACACCGTCCAGTGTTCCCGTGATGCCTCGATCGCGCGCCAGAACGGTCAGATGGGCCAGAAGCGCCACACCGGTCAGAACGGTTTCTTCTCGCGTGCCGCATTCGGCGCCCGAAAACCCATCCGGCCAGGTTTCTTCGACAAAAGCCGTGGTCAGCGCGCCCTCTTCAAAGCGCTCTTCGCGCATGATCGCAGACAGGAAGTCGATGTTGTGGCGCACACCGCGCACCTCGAACCCGTCCAGGGCCCGGCGCATGGCGGCAACAGCACTTGCACGATCCTCGCCATGAACCACCAGCTTGGCGATCATGGGGTCATAGAACATCGTGACCTCTGAGCCTTCCTCGACCCCGCTGTCGATGCGCACACCGTCCTTCTCTTCAGGAACACGGTAGCGCGTCAAACGCCCGATCGAAGGCAGGAACCCGCGCACCGGATCTTCAGCATAGATACGGGCCTCCATGGCCCAGCCGTCACGCGCCACATCCTCCTGCTCAAACGCGAGCTTCTGGCCTGCCGCAACCAGGATCATCTGTTCAACCAGATCAAGCCCTGTGATGCACTCCGTTACAGGATGCTCAACCTGCAATCTGGTATTCATTTCAAGGAAGTAGAAGTTTTTCTTCTGGTCCGAGACAAACTCTACAGTGCCAGCAGAACAATAGTTTACCGCCCTGGCCAGTGCGACCGCCTGCTCACCCATCGCCTTGCGTGTCGCTTCGTCCATCAGCGGGCTCGGCGCCTCTTCCACGACCTTCTGGTGGCGGCGCTGGATCGAGCATTCCCGCTCGTTCAGATAGACGATATTGCCATGGGTATCGCCCAGAAGCTGGATTTCGATATGCCTGGGGTTCTCGATGAATTTCTCCAGGAAGATGCGACCGTCGCCAAACGAGGTCTCGGCTTCCGATCGTGCCGCGCGGAACCCGTCCCTGGCCTCGCCATCGTTCCAGACGACACGCATGCCCTTGCCGCCACCGCCAGCAGCGGCCTTGACCATCACTGGGTAACCAATCTCCCCGGCGATCTTCACGGCTTCCTCGGCGTCCTCGATTTCGGCCATGACACCAGGGATGATGTTGACCCCGGCCTTCTCGGCAATCTTCTTGGACGTGATCTTGTCGCCCATGGCTGCCACGGCATCGACCGGCGGGCCGATAAAGACCGCACCTGCAGCCTCGACTGCGGCCACAAAGGCCGAATTCTCCGAGAGGAACCCAAAGCCCGGGTGCACTGCCTCGGCACCGGTGTCGCGGATCGCCTGGGCAATCTTCTCGATCAACAGGTAGCTCTGGCCCGGCGGCGGTGGCCCCAGCAGCACGGCCTCATCGGCCATCTGCACATGCAGCGCACCATCATCAGCCTCCGAATAGACCGCCACCGTGGCAATGCCCATCCGCTTGCAGGTCTTGATGATCCGGCAGGCAATTTCGCCGCGATTGGCTATAAGAATCCTTTTGAACATGATGATCTAACTATCTGTCAAAGCGGGATATTGTCGTGTTTCTTCCAGGGGTTCTCGAGTTCCTTACCCCTGAGCATCCGCAAAGCACCGCACAGGCGCCGGCGCGTGTTGCGGGGCAGGATCACCTCGTCGATGAAGCCGCGTTGTGCCGCCACAAACGGGTTGGCAAAGCGCTCCTTGTATTCCTCGGTCCGCGCCTCGATCTTTGCGGGGTCGCCAAGATCAGCACGGAAGATGATCTCCACCGCGCCCTTGGACCCCATCACCGCGATCTCTGCTGTCGGCCAGGCATAGTTGACGTCGCCGCGCAGGTGTTTGGAGGCCATCACGTCATAGGCTCCGCCATAGGCCTTGCGCGTGATCAGCGTGACCTTGGGCACCGTCGCCTCGGCGTAAGCGAACAGCAGTTTGGCGCCGTGTTTGATGATGCCGCCGAACTCCTGATCGGTGCCAGGCAGGAAACCGGGCACGTCGACCAGCGTCACGATGGGAATGCTGAAACAGTCGCAGAAACGCACAAAACGCGCGGCCTTCTTGGATGCGTCGATATCCAGACATCCGGCCAGCACCATGGGCTGGTTCGCCACGATGCCGACGCTGTGGCCTTCCATGCGGGCAAAGCCGACCACGATGTTTCCGGCATAAGCTGGCTGAATCTCGAAGAAATGGCCCTCATCAACAACCTTGGTGATCAGTTCCTTGACGTCATAGGGCTTGTTGGCATTGGCGGGGATCAGGTTATCAAGCGAGCTTTCGGGACGATCCGCAGGATCAGCAGTCTCCAGAACCGGGGCTTTCTCCCGGTTTGAGGCAGGAAGGAAGTCGACAAAGCGGCGTACTTCGGCCAGGGCATCGACGTCATTCTCGAAGGCCAGGTCCGCAACGCCCGATTTGGTCGTGTGCGTCACCGCACCACCCAGTTCCTCCTGGGTGACGACCTCATGGGTCACGGTTTTCACCACATCAGGGCCCGTCACGAACATGTAGGACGTGTCTTTCACCATAAAAATGAAGTCGGTCATGGCGGGTGAATAGACTGCACCGCCGGCACAGGGGCCCATAATGACCGAAATCTGGGGCACAACACCCGAAGCCAGCACGTTCTTCTGGAAGACTTCGGCATAACCGGCCAGTGAATCCACGCCTTCCTGGATGCGCGCGCCACCACTGTCGTTGAGCCCGATGACCGGCGCGCCGACCTGCATCGCCCGGTCCATGATCTTGCAGATCTTGCGGGCATGGGATTCAGACAGGGAACCGCCAAAGACCGTGAAGTCCTGACTGAAGACAAAGACCAGACGGCCATTGACCGTGCCCCAGCCCGTCACCACACCGTCACCCGGGACCTTTTGTTCGGCCATGCCGAAATCGGCACAGCGGTGCTCGACAAACATGTCCCACTCTTCGAACGATCCATCGTCCAGGAGCAGTTCCAGGCGTTCGCGTGCCGTCAGCTTGCCCTTGGCATGCTGCGTCTCGATCCGCTTCTCACCGCCACCCACACGCGCACGCGCGCGGCGTTTCTCAAGTTCGCCAATGACATCCTGCATGGGTGTCAGGCCCCCTTCTCTTGATATTCCATGGGCGTTCTAGCCCGGATTTCTCACCAGCGCCAACAGGTGTTCTGCTGCCAGAATGGTGTCGCGCACCCCATTCAGGCGCTCGCGGGCTTCCATGTCCTCGCCCCAGACCTCCAGGGCATAGAGATCATCAAGAGCGCCCAGCTCGAACGCCATCTTTCCGTCAATCCGTCCCGCCAGCAGCGCCAATGCGACAACCAGGGATCCGGTCGAGCTGGTCACGGTGTGGGAAGCGACCAAATCAAAGGCATCCAGTGCCTCCAGCGGTCGCCGCAGCGCCCTGAGGGCTGGCTCGGGCTGCTGTACCGCCACCAGACTGCCTGTCACGGACAGAACGGCGTCGTATTCGCAAGCAGCCCAGTCGATCAGAGGCTGCCATTGCGCGCTCTGGCGTTCCACCAACTCGCGGGGCTGTTCGGCCCGGTAGCAGAGCAGGTCGGAACCGCCATATGACGCAAGATCGTCCAGAATGGCATCGCGCTGGGTCGCAACACGGTCAATTGCCGTGGTTGCCAGCCGCATCATGGGCATAGTCAGCGGCAGCACTTCCTCACCCTGGCCATCCCACTCCATGGCAATGGCATCAGCCAGAGCCTGGTTAGGCACGGTCAGGACGGCGCGTGCCGGTGTCCGCACCGGTCGATCGTCCAGTGTGACGACATAGCCGCCTTCTGCGGGTGCAGCAGCGCAGGACTTGTAGAAACGCTTCATGGTCAGAGTCCCAGCTCCAGCGTGATCAACGATTCCAGATGCACGGCATCGGCTGCGATGGCCCGTGCGCCACTGGCTTCCAGCGCCGCATTGGGATGATAGCCCCAAGCTACGCCCAGCCCCGCCACGCCTGCCGCGACAGCCATATCGATATCAAAGGTCGTATCGCCGATCACCACAGTTTTTTCAGGCTCTGCTCCTACCTCTGCCATAGCCTGCAGTACCATGCCGGGATGGGGTTTGCCCGGAGCATTATCGGGCGTCTGCAGGGTTGTGAAATGCTGCTCAAGCCCATGCATTTCCAGCGTGTGCTTCAATCCCCGCATTGCCTTGCCCGTCGCCACCCCCAGAACAACGCCTTGGAATTCAAGGTCACGCACCAGATCCGCCATGCCTTCGAACATCGGTTCACGGCTCATATGATCGGGCTCCTCGCGCAGGGCAAAGAATGAAGCCTTATAGTCCTGCTCAACCAACGCGACTGTCGCAGCATCCAACTCTGGTGAAAGTCGGCTGATGGCGGAATCCAGAGAAAGACCGACAACACCGCGCACCTGCCCACGACTGGGCGGCACAAGCCCCTGGAGCTGAAAGGCCCGTGACATGGCGGTGTGAATGACATGCTGACTGTCGATCAACGTGCCGTCGCAGTCAAAAAGCACGAGGTGAACGCCGTTCACTTTGCCGCATCCATCGAAAACCCGAAGAAATCCCAACTTGCCTTGAGGTCTTTTGGCAGGTCGGCCTTCACATCCAGCACGCCACCATCGGGGTGCGGCAGCTTGATGCGGCGTGCGTGGAGGTGCAGCCTGCGGGCCAGGTTCTTTTTGTCCGGGAAGGCCTGGCTGCCGCCGTATTTGCCGTCCCCAAGGATCGGGTGGCCGATGGCATCACAATGCACGCGCAACTGATGCGTGCGCCCGGTCTGGGGATAAAGCTCCAGCCACGAAGCGGTCCGTGCTGCGGCATCGAGAACACGGTAGGCCGTCTGGGCGGGCTGGCCTTCGTCGTGATCAACCTGAACCTTCTCTCCGCCCTGCCCGCCTTTCTTGATGAGCGGCAGATTGATCATGCCTTCATCCATCTCTGGCCGGCCGACCACCAGGGCCCAATAGGTCTTCTCGGCGTCCCGGCCCTTGAAGCTCTGCGCCAGTGCCTTGGCGGCCGTGCGTGTGCGTGCCAGCACCAGCACGCCGCTGGTATCGCGATCGAGCCGGTGCACCAGACGCGGCCGGTCGTTGATGCCAAACGTCAGGCCATCAAGCATGGCATCAAGATGCCTCTCGGTTCCCGTCCCGCCCTGGACCGGAAGGCCCGGCGGTTTGTCGAGAACCAGGACCGCATCATCGATATGGATGACCCGCTGAACCAGATCATCAAGATCACTCTCGCTGGGTACCCATTCCCTTGGTGCAGGCGGGCGCCGATCCTCGCCGGGCTCAGGCAGAGGCGGCAGGCGCAGGTCCTGGCCTGCAATCAGCCGGTCACTGGCCTTGCAGCGCTTGCCATCCAGCCTGATCTGGCCGGTACGCAGCAGCTTGGAGAGCCGTCCGTGGCCCAGATGCGGGTATTGCTTCAGGAACCATCGGTCCAGGCGCAAGTCGGAATCAGCGGCCGCCACGGTCACATGCTGAACACCACTCATGTCAGGACCACCCGCATCAGGCGCAACCCGGCAAACAACGCCAGAACCGAGAGCGTGACAGAAGCAACGATGTAGATGGCCGCAGGCACCAGTTGGCCCCGCTCCACCTGCACAATGACATCCAGAGAAAAGGTCGAAAACGTCGTGAAGGCACCCAACATGCCGACCACCAGCAGGGCCCGCACGTCCTGGGAAACGGACCATTTCAACGCCATGGTCTCGACCAGCACCCCAAGAATGAAGGAACCCAAGACGTTCACGACAATCGTGCCGTAAGGGAAACCGTGCCCCACCAGCGCGCCCACGCCGACGACCGTGAGGTAACGCCCCACGGCACCAAGCGCGCCGCCGGCAGCGACAAAAAGAAGTGTGTTCAGCATGAGGTGGCCCTTGCCTCTATTCCTGGCGCTTCTGGCGCAATTTCGACCAGTATTCCAGCCGTTTCGTAATCTCCCGTTCAAACCCGCGCTCTACGGGGCGGTAGTAGCTCTGGCGCCCCATCTCGTCTGGAAAGTAGTTTTGGCCCGAGAAAGCATCCGGCGCATCGTGGTCATAGTCGTAACCGGCGCCATAGCCCATTTCCTTCATCATCTTTGTGGGGGCGTTCAGGATGATCTTGGGCGGTGTCAGGCTGCCACTTTCCTTGGCGCTTCTCATGGCCCCCTTGTAGGCATTGTAGGCCGCGTTGGATTTGGGAGCCGTGGCGCAATAGACCACGGCCTGCGCAATGGCCAGTTCACCCTCTGGCGAGCCCAGAAAGTCATAGGTGTCCTTGGCGGCAATTGCCTGGGTCAGCGCGGCGGGATCGGCCATGCCGATATCCTCGATTGCCATCCTCACCACCCGGCGCATGACATAAAGCGGGTCTTCACCGGCCACCAGCATGCGTGCCAGCCAATAGAGCGAAGCATCGGGATCTGATCCCCGCACCGATTTGTGGAGCGCACTGATCAGGTTGTAATGCCCTTCATCGGCCTTGTCATAGACCGGCACGCGCCGCTGCACGACACCGGCCAGTTCCTCCCGGTTGATCGTGAGGTCACCCTCCAGCGCCAGCAGTTCCTCAGCAATGTTGAGTAAAAAGCGCCCGTCCCCATCGGCCATGTCGGTCAGGGCCTCGCGCGCATCGGGATCGAGTGGCAGCTTACGACCCTGCAGTTCTTCTGCTCGGACCAGCAGTTCGTCGAGTGCCTGATTGGACAGGCGGTTCAGTACCAGAACCTGGCAGCGCGATGTCAGCGCGGAATTGACTTCAAACGAAGGGTTTTCGGTTGTCGCCCCGACCAGAATGACCGTGCCGTCCTCGACAAACGGCAGCAAGGCGTCCTGCTGGGCCTTGTTGAAGCGATGGATCTCATCAACAAACAGCAACGTGCCCAGGCCATCCTTGCGCCTCGCCTGAGCGCGCTCGAACACCTTGCGCAGGTCAGCGACACCGGCAAACACCGCCGAGATCGGCTCGAACACCAGATCGGTCTTTTCGGCCAGCAGGCGCGCAATGGTTGTTTTGCCCGCACCCGGTGGGCCCCACAACAGAGTGGAAGCCATGCGTCCCTGCGCCACCATGCGCCCGATGGGTCCTGACGCAGCAAGCAAATGGTCCTGCCCCACCACCTCTTCCAGGCGCTTGGGACGCAATCGGTCGGCCAGGGGCCGGGGAGCTTGGGATTCAAACAGGCTATTCATGTCACAAGCGTATGGTTCCAGAGGGTTCGGCCGTTCTAGCACGAACTCGGCTTGGCGATCTCAAGAAGTCTTTCATCTCAGATTTCCGAGCATACGGACAGTTCCGGTTGAGGCTGCGGCTTGCCTGGAATTAGAAAGGGGCGGCTCCTTGCGGGGCCGCCCCTTTCAACATCTTCAGATTGCGCCAGCGTTACGCTGCGGCGGCTTCCATCTCTTCATCATCGTCAACCATGACGGGCCCAGAATCCTTGCCCTTGGCTTCTTCGTCACGATCAATGAACTCAATGATCGCCATATCGGCAGCATCGCCAAAGCGGTGACCGGCCTTCATGATACGCGTGTAGCCGCCCGAACGTGAGCCGTAACGCTCTGCCAGGACGTCAAACAGCTTGACCACCATGGCTTCGTCACGCAGCTGCGCAAAGGCCTGTCGGCGCGCGTGCAATGTGCCGCGCTTGCCAAGGGTGATCAGCTTTTCGACGTGCGGGGCCAATTCCTTGGCCTTGGGCAGGGTCGTCTTGATCTGCTCGTGCTTGATCAGCGCGGCAGCCAT
>Ga0055584_100004539_pt1 | contig 13608 bp, 9 predicted proteins | sample OSDHelmetaG_FD_58716 | JGI IMG/M metagenome (GOLD analysis project Ga0055584, IMG submission 58716) | Pelagic marine sediment microbial communities from the LTER site Helgoland, North Sea, for post-phytoplankton bloom and carbon turnover... | ecosystem: Environmental > Aquatic > Marine >... | reverse complement strand
TTTCGTATGAAAGACCCCTGGGTAACCGCCAATTTCACAGTGAAGGACCTGTTGACGCATCGCAGCGGTCTGGCACCGTTTGTTGGTGATATGTTGCTGTGGCCGGAGCCCAACGCATTCGTTGTTGAAGACATAATCTATGCGCTGCGCTTTTTCGAACCGGTCAGCAGTTTCCGAGCAAAATATGCCTACGACAACCAGTTGTACATCATTGCCGGTGAAATCATTCCGCGTGTCACCGGTCAGTCCTGGGGTGAGTTTGTAGAAGCCCGGATCATGCGTCCGGCAGGTATGAAGCATTGTTTTGCCGACAGGATTCCAAACAGGAAAATGCGTAACCTCGCCACACCCCACGGTGTTATTGAGGGGCAATTGAGTGTCATTGACCGCTCGCGTATTCGATCACAACCACCCATTTCCGCGGCTGCCGGCGGCGTTGTTTGCAGCCTGGGTGATATGCTGACCTGGGCCCGGACACAACTGAATCAGGGAACAACACCCAAAGGAACTGAGTTGTTCAGCGCCACGCAAAGCCGGGAAATGTGGAAGCCGCAAATGCTGCTCAATGTCAGGGAACGCGATTACGAAATGAACAGGACACACTTCAAGGCCCTTGGTCTTGGCTGGCGGTTGGCAGATGTGCACGGCTTCAAGGAGGTTTCTCATACGGGTACGCTCGCCGGAATGAAATCCTATGTTGTGCTAATTCCGGAATTGGAGTTGGGTGTGGTGTTCCTGAGCAATGGTTCGAGTTCTGCCGCACGCTCAAGTGTGATGAATACCATTGTCCGTTCATTCATGCCGGTTGAGCAGGTGGACTGGATTCAGATGGTCCTGGATGAAACTCAAGCCGCACAGCAAAAGGAGCAGCTTGACCCAGTTGAAGAAGCGCCGGTGGAAACAAACATGGAGTTGGGTGATGTTCCTGGCCTGTCTGTATTTACCGGACTCTACCGGGACCCATGGTTTGGTGATATAAATATTGATTTGGAAAATGATCATTTGGTTTTCTCGGCGGTCAAATCACCGAAATTCAAAGGTGTGATGCGTCACCATGATGGCAATCGCTTTGTTGTTCGCTGGACGGACAGGACGCTTGAGGCTGATGCTTACGTTTTATTCGAAACGGATAGAAGCGGGCAGGTCAACGGCATTGCCATGACAAAGATGGATGATGGTGACTTCGATTTTGAGGATTTAAATCTGAAAAAGGTGGATTGATGCTAGCAACCGTTCTCACAACGGGTCAAGGCCAGGAGTAGCGGGTCTGATGCGTCCGACTTCAGCAACCATTCGGCTTGGTGATATCGCCAGTAATTATCAACTGGCCTGCCGCCTCGCGCCCGCATCAAAAACTATCGCGGTGGTCAAGGCGAATGCCTATGGGCATGGCATGGTGGAGCTTGCCAGGATACTCGAACCAATGGTGCCTGTGTTTGCCGTTGCTCTGATGGATGAAGCCATTCAGTTGCGGAATGCAGGTATTGTCAAACCGATCCTGGTTTTACAGGGTATCGATCATGACTCGGACATAGCTGAGGCTGCGGAAAAAGATTTCTGGTTACTGCTGCATCAGCAACATCAGCTTGAACGTGTGATTTCTGCAAAGCTGTCGAGTCCCGTTACGGTCTGGCTGAAGGTGGATTCCGGTATGCATCGCCTGGGTTTTGCCCCCGGGGCGCTTGACCGGCTTTGTATCGATCTGCGTAAGTCACCAAATATAAAAAAGGAGGTGGTTCTGTGTACTCACCTCGCTTGCGCCGACGACGGTGATAACCCAATGACCCTGGAGCAGGTGAGGGTGATCCGATCATGTTCCTCCAAATACGGGCTCGCCATGAGTATCGCCAATTCAGCTGGCATCATGTATTGGCAGGAGAGTCATGCCGAGTGGAACAGGCCGGGTTATATGCTTTATGGCCTATGCCCGACGGGTTCATTTGCCGATCATTCTCACGGTCTCAGGCCAGCCATGACCATGACCTCAAGGGTTATCGCTATCAGGAACCTGGCGGTGGGTGAGGGAGTGGGTTACGGGCAAGACTGGGTGGCTAAAAGAGATTCAAAAATTGGCACGATTGCGATCGGTTACGGCGATGGTTATCCACGTCACGCGCCCAGCGGCACACCGGTACTGGTCAACGGTGAACGTGTTCCATTGACCGGCCGGGTTTCAATGGATGCGATCAGTGTTGATCTCACCGATCTTGAGAAAGTTGAGGTGGGCGATCCGGTAGAACTCTGGGGTCAGAACCTCAGTGTTAATGAAGTCGCTTCGGTTGCTGGTACGATCGGTTACGAGATCCTTGCCGGGCTGACCGGCCGGGTGCCTCTTAACTTCCGTTAATGATGGTTCAGGAGCCAATAGCGAGGTTAACTTTGCGACTGCATTGCGACACGAAATGAGAATCGGGCTACCATTAATTAAGCATTATAAGGATCGCCAAATTCTATCGGCGAATATTGTCGTGGAGACAGCCGGTGTGGACTGCCCGAAATCATTCTGGTTTGCCACAACGGCTGATGAAGTCCCGTTTTTGCCTGATATGGCAGATGCGTTTGTTGTCGGTCTTATCGCTTCTGCAATGTACCTGGGTGAAGACATTTGGGTTGAAGGAATGGTGAGTACCCGGCTGGCAAACGGACTCGATACCTACCAGAACGTTCTCAGCACCTGGTGGCCTGGTATTTTCAAAACGGTTGGTATCCATTACGAAGGCTTGGTTGAGCGCCATGAAGACTTGAGGCCCGGGGGGGTGGGCTGCACTTTCTCCGGTGGTCTTGATTCCTATCACGCCGTGTTGCAACTACTACCTGCGCAGGTGAAATATCCTGGTTTCAGTATTACCCATGCCTTGATGATTAATGGGTTTGACCAGATCTCTGACCTTGACCGGCGGGGCATTGCTCAGCATATGTACAGTATTTATCAATCCACACTGAAAGAGTGGGATGTCAATCTGCTGATGGTCGACACCAATTTGAGGTCTTTCAGAAGGGCAATACTGGAAAGGAGGGAGCAAGTTCATTCCTACAGCAGTGCGCTGGCCACCTGCGCTCACGCACTGGGCGGCCTATTCGGCAGATTTGGTATTTCCGGTCACGCAACCTATGCGTATAACCAGCTTGAGCCGGATGGCTCGCACCCTGCTCTGGATCACCACCTAAGCAGCGATCAATTACAGATTTTCCACACCGGGACCATTCATTCCCGGTCAAGAAAAACCGAGATCCTGGCGGAATTTCCAAACGTCCGGGAAAACCTGAGGGTGTGTTTTGGAGACCTGAGTTTTGATCGACAAACCCGTATGCCGGTCAATTGTTGTGAATGCGAGAAATGTGTCCGAACCATGGTTGCACTGATAATCATTGGAAAACTGGACCAATTTCCCACGTTTTCGAAGCGCCGTGCGCCATTAACGTCTTACAGGAATCCTGATGTTCTCCGTTCGATCGACGATCACCACCTTAAGGACATGATGGAACTTGCGCGTCGACATGCTCAGGACGAATGGGTTGAGATTCTGGATGCAGCCAGGGTCAGGCGTCGTGTCATGGAAGACGAGGCGCAGAAATCAAATGTCACCGAACCCTCTTGATGTTGTATATCAGGTCGACATAAGTCGATTTTTCAGAGCCGTATAATGGAACAAGAGGGGTGACTGAAACGCCGTTCAGCGTTCCCCTGTAAAGCTCACCGTTTTCATCGATGTAACGGAATACTGAAACATCGTGAATCACATAGGGTTCACCATCCACATCTCCGATATACATCAGCACGTGACCGGGGACGTACATCAGATCACCAACATCCAGTGACTCAAGCGCCTTCAACTTTTCTTCCCGACTGCTTTCCGGCGTAAAACGGGTGTTTTCGCCAAAACTACCGGAGCCCTGCTGTCCGGTATTGCGGGGCATTTGTATTCCGAAAGTCTTGTAGACCTCCATCACAAACCCCGTGCAGTCCCTTCCATTATAGGAATGCCCCCAGCCATAACGCTCACCCAGGAACTTGAATGCCTGCCGGATGATGTTTTCACGGGTAAACGGGATGAAGCCCTGGTTGACATCCTTATTACGGGCAATCAGTGCCGGTTTGATTTCAAGCCTGCCTTTGTGGTTCCGCAACGGTAACAAAACCACGTAACTCGTATAAGGGTTTTGACCATACAGACTGTTTTCAACAGTTTCAGGATCAGCCAACGGTATGCGAATACCCATATCGAGCTGAAGCTCGGAGAGCGCGGGGACCTCGGGGTTGAAAGCGGTTTGTACCTTGTCACCTGTGATCACAAGAAAACGACTGGCGTTTTTGTACTGACCAATGAGCTTACGATCGCCTATGGCGATACGTTCGTACCTGACCCAGGCCGCGTAGTTGTATGACTGAACAAAGGCCCACTCATTATCCGCACTGATATGCAATAGGGCCAGGGCATCGCCCGGGAACAGCGCATTTTCCTGAAAGCGATCCAGGTTTTGGTCGTCAGGTGATTTGTAATAGCGGTTACCGGTCGGGTAAGTTCGCATATGGGCGCGTTTGACGACAAGGGCAAATCGTATTTCTACCGTGTCAGGAATGTTTTCCAGCCCAAGGTTATTCGTGTATGTTCTGTAGCGCTCTGAGTCGAGTAGGTCACCCGTCGGGTTATACAAGTCGGATCTGTTTGGCTTGCTGATTGCCAGGATTCTTGCCTTTACTTCATCACCCGGCATTTGTTCCGGAAAAAAACTCAAGTCCACCATGTTCTCGTCGGTGGAAAAAAGTGCGGTATTGAATTCCGCAATTCCCCTTTGATCCTTGAGTACCTGGTCCGCAGTCTTTGTTCGTTTGACCCAATATTTACCAGACAAGTGTATTTCGCTGATTCCGGTGACATCGGTGGACCAGGTCGAGGACTGCCCGTTATCGCTGTGTACGGAACCGCCAGCCCTGCAAGCACTTAAAACCAGGCAACATAAAATAAAGGTGATTATTCGCATCGGTAGTGATTTACGGTTTGTGATAATGTTTCCCCATTCGCTGCTTTGGGTTAATGAGCTGACGTGGGTGAAAGCAAGCTGACCCGTCCATGATAATTGCTAAGCATGAAATGGAGTACCTGAAGATTGAGGGGATTAATTCATTCTAAAGGTGCAGGATTATCACTGCAAACTTATACTCCAGCCAGGAGCAACAAGAGAACTCATCCAGATGACTGATCAGATAAAACCCCGGAAACTGAGGGCAGGTGCCAGGATTGGTATTGTCAATCCATCCTATTGGCTGGAAGAGGAGCGCTTGCAACGTGCCATGGATGTATTCGAGAACCTGGGATACGAAGTGGTTCCGGGAAAGAGTACCTGCCTGCGGGAAAACCAGTGTGCCGGTTCACCGGAAGAAAGGGCTGAAGATATCATGGCGATGTTCGAAGATGCCTCGATTGAGGCCATCATCTGTGCAAGGGGAGGTTACGGTGGCAACCGGGTTCTGCCGTTGCTGGACTACGATATTATTCGCGCAAACCCAAAGATATTCGTCGGTTACAGTGATATCACCGGATTATTGAGTTCTATTGCGCAAAAATCCGGCCTGATTACTTTTCATGGTCCTATGCTGTCCACCTATGGAAAACAGACGATCCAATACAACCTGGATGTTTTCCACAGGGTATTGTCCGGCCAGGACAAGGTGATCATTGAATCTACTGCGGGTTGTCAGGCAGATTGCCTGAAACCCGGCGTTGCCAGTGGCCCATTGTGGGGCGGTAATCTCACCCTGGTCATGGAAAGACTGGCGACCAGTGATCAGATTGATACTGCGGGATCAATTCTATTAATAGAGGACATCGATGAGAAGCTGTACGCCTTTGAACGTATGATGCTGCATTTGAAGGCCAGCGGAAGTCTGGACAGGATCAAGGGTCTGATTGTTGGCGAGATGTTGGAGATGGGGGATAGTCCGACACCCTTCGGCAAGACGACCGATGAGATCGTTTTGGATGTTTGCGGTGATCTGGATATTGTCATCATCAGCAACTTCCCCTGTGGTCACGGTGCCTACCAGGCCACACTGCCAATATCGCACGAGGTAGAAATTCATGCGGATGATGACAATCCCCATATTCTGATCCCCGAGTCACCGGTTTCTTGATCGGTGACCGCTGTAGAAAAATGGCTCACTGGTATTTTGCGAGGAAGATAAATGCTTAATTACATCTGGTTCGGAATGATGGCCATCAGCGTGGTGGCCGGCATCTTCACCGGCAGGATTGATGCGGTGACAGAAGCCGCCATCAATATGTCAAAAGTGGCGGTTGAAATTTCCATAGGGTTAATCGGAATCATGGCGCTTTGGCTTGGGATTATGAAGATCGCCGAGGCATCAGGCCTGATCAGAATCATAGCCAGGGGATTAAAGCCAATAACCATTCGATTGTTTCCCGATGTACCGGAGGATCACCCCGCGATCGGATCGATAGTTCTCAATATGTCGGCCAATATGCTTGGGCTGGGGAATGCAGCGACACCCCTGGGGCTCAAGGCAATGGAGGAACTGCAGGAACTCAATCCCAAAAAGGACACTGCTACCAATGCCATGGTGATGTTCCTGGCAATTAACACCTCAAGTGTCCAGATTATTATTCCGGCCACCGTGGTCGCATTGATGGGAGCCGCCGCCAGCCAGATATTTATTACCACCATACTGGCCACCTTGGCTTCAACGATAACCGCAATTTTCATGGTCAAACTGCTGGAAAAAATGAAACGATTCTCCGTTGAGAATGCATCATGATCGAGTCAATTGTTGGTGGTTTGAACGCCGGTGCAAAATACATCATTCCGCTGTTGCTGGTGGGCATACCGATGTACGCCATTACCGTCAAAAAAGTCAAAGTTTATGAGGTATTCGTTGAAGGCGCCAAGGATGGATTCACCATTGCCGTCCGGATCATTCCATACCTGGTAGCCATCCTGGTCGCCGTTGGCATGTTCCGGGCATCGGGAGCCTTGGAATTATTATTGAATTTTCTGGCCCCTGTGCTTAACTTCATTGGTTTCCCGCCTGAAAACCTGCCGCTGGCACTGATGCGTCCATTGTCCGGAAGCGGATCACTTGGCTTGCTGACCGATCTGGTCAACGAACATGGTGCTGATTCACTCTATGCGAAAATCGGCGCCACGATGTTTGGGTCTTCGGAAACAACCTTCTATGTGCTGGCTGTCTATTTCGGTTCAGTGGGGATTACCCGCAGTCGTCATGCATTAATTGCCGGCCTGACGGCCGATGCAGTGGGCGCGCTTAGTGCTGTGTATATTTGCAAACTGCTTATTGGATAGCACTATTGGCTTTTTTTTGATCGGGGCTTGGTGTCTTCAATATCCAGCACATAACTCGTAACCTTCCGGGTCCACGTAGGGTATGTAACTTGTTACGCACCATGCTTAGCTCATTCATGGCTTTTTATCATTATATGTAATGAATGGGTTTCTACCAGGGCGCCAAGGCTGCACGGTAGCTTGCTTAGGGACTCGCTTAAACACATACCCCAGCGCCCCACACTCTAATGTGTTAGAAAATCCAAACGTAGATACTGAAAGAGAGTTGATCTCGGTCACGAACCAAAAGCGGCAATGAAAGACCAAACGTATATTTTGACGTGTTTAGATATCAAGCATCGTCAAATTATCAATTTTGCTGATACCTAGTCCAGGCAAATCGGTGATTTTAATTTCCGAATTATTGAACTGCACGCCACTGGTCACCGGGTCATATTTGCCCAGTGCGGGTGTGTCCAGATCTACCTTGGTGATGACCGAGGCTTTGGCGACCGCAATGTGCGCTGCTGCGGCGACACCGATGCTGGATTCCAGCATACAGCCGATCATGCAATTGACGCCGTAGATACCGGCAATATCGGCGATCTTGACGGCGTTGGATATACCACCGGTCTTCATCAGTTTTATGTTGATGATGTCAGCGGCGCGTGTCCGGATTAACTCGATGGCTTCCTTGGGTCCAAATGAGCTTTCATCAGCCATAACGGGTGTGTCAATCCGCTCGGTGACATACTTCATGCCCTCGATGTCATCCCCTCTGACCGGTTGCTCCACCAGTTCAAGCTGGACTCCGCTGTTTTCGAGTTCACGCAAAACAGAAACGGTCTGTTTGGGTGTCCAGCCCTGGTTGGCATCCAGTCTGATCAGGGCACGTTCGTTGACTGCGGCGTAAATAGCCTTGATGCGTTCAATATCCAGGGCAGGGTCTTTTCCGACTTTGATTTTTAGCGTCTCAAAGCCCTGCTCAATTGCATTGAGGGTGTCCTCTACCATTTTATCGATGTAATCGACGCTTATCGTGATATCGGTAGTAATGACGTTATCGCCACCGCCAAGTAATTGATACAACGGTGCATCGTAAAGCTGACCATACAGATCGTAAATTGCGATCTCTATTGCAGCCTTTGCGCTGAAATTCCGGACGATGGAGTCCTGTGCGATGTTAATCAGCTTGTTCAGGTCCGCAATGTCTCGTCCGATCAATGCCGGCGACATCACCTTGCTGATGGCTTCAATGATTGATCCGTGAGTGTCTCCCGTGATAACCGCCGTTGCCGGCGCGCTGCCATAACCGGTGTGTCCTGTATCGGTTTTAACGATAACCACCACGTCTTCGATTTCCTTGACGGTTCGCATGGCGGTTTTGAAGGGCGTTTTCAACGGTACGTTAAGCATACCGAATCGGATACTTTGAATTTTCATGTCATGGTTGCCATTGTTTGAGTGTATGTGCCACAAACTCTGTTCTTTATGTCTTGGTAGTCAATTGGCTGCTCATAAAACCGATCGGGCAGGGCGACTATATTTAATATACTAAAGAATAAATTATTCTTGGCGGGCGTCAACATTAGCACAACAATCGCCATTTCTCTCGTAAGCACTAAGTTTTGGCTGAATATATAATTCACTCTTTCCTGGTGCTTAGCTACCTGTGCCCAAGGCAGTTTCATTTGTTGATGACAGAAGCTCAAGCTTCTCCGGTCGATATTTCTCCAGCAACGCATAAAGTACAGCAACAGTCTCATCATTGAACTCGCTGCTTACCTGCCACGGCAGGAAGTGCATCTGGAATGCCCGCACCACGTTTCTGGACTGCAGGTCATGTTCGCCGCTGAGCTCAATATTATAGCCGTAGGAGTGAAGTGCGGTCTGTAGTGTGAGGACGGGTGGCAGCTCCAGTCTGAACTGTTCCCAGTACTTAAACACCGTATCGTCGTCAAACCATGCGCCATAACCCAGGCGATAGAGTCTTTGCCATGGGAACCGCGGTCCGGGATCAATTTTTCTTTGCGGGGCGATGTCCGAGTGCCCGATGATGTCAGTTGGTTTTATTTCTGTATGCCGTGACAGGATGTCGCCGAGAAGGTGGGTTAGTATTTCCAGTTGTGAGTCGGCAAAATCAGGGTAAAAACAGATTCTTGCCGATGCCTGGTCTGCCTGTTCAGACGGATTTGTTTGCTCTGTCTTACGGCAGTAGGTTTGATTGACCAATTCTATCCCGACTGACATGTCATTGAGAGCGGTTTTGCCAGCCCAGTAGCTCAATCCGGCGTGCCAGGCCCTTCCTTCTTCCGGCACCAGTGAATACAACTTCAGGTCCTCGCCGGTATAACTGGCATCACCGGGCTCGGGGATCAGATAATGCGAACTTACCGGATTGCCGGAATCCTTGGTCAGTATGTCAAACGAACCCTGGAAGTTGCCGGTTGTATGGTGGATGACCACGATTCTGACCCGTGTGTCCTGGTTGGCTGATTCAACGACAACCATATCCCTGCCAGCTTGTGTGGCACACCCGGTGACCACCAGCATCAGGGCAATCAGAAACGGTAGCTTGCTCGTGCATTGCCAAAATGAGGAAGTTGAGCGCAGGACTGGATGGGATGTACGGCTGAGTGTTTTTGTCATTATCTTTCCATTGGCAGACCAGGTTCTGTTGGCCGGAAAAGAAATGCCCGGCCTGACCAGATGCTCCATGAATTGGGCAGAGAAAAAATAGCATAAAGGAATAAATAATTCTTTACTTTCTCGTGGGTAATGATACTTTAGCTTAGATAATAACAATTTCTTAACTTTATCATCCGCAGAGGATCACATCATGACGAGTCAAACTGTATTGAGAAGGCCACTTTCCAATGAGTGGAAGCCTTTATGGGTACTTGTTTTAGTAGCCATTATGGCTGCTTTTTTTACTACGCCGCTGTTGGCACAGCAATCAGGTGATATTACTGGTCGCATAACTGATGCTGCAGATGGTTCTGCCATCTCAGATGTAGGCATAAGTGCGACAAGCCCAAATCTGCCGGGTGCACGTTCTGCAACTACATCGGCCAATGGTGACTATATGCTGCCGTTGTTGCCGCCGGGTGTGTACACCGTGACTTATACACTTAAGGATGGTTCCACCCGTGTTCGCCAGACGGAAGTTCTGCTGCAACAGCGGGCAGTCATTGATCTTGCAGTTGATTATAACGTTGATGAATCCATGCTTGAGGAGGTCATCGTAGTGGGGACCAGCACCCTTGCATTGAATACCGGTGGAGCGTCCATCTCAGCCACCATTAACAATGACTTATTCGATGCCCTGCCAGTGGGACAGGAATACCGCGACCTGGTTAAACTGATTCCGGGTGTTCAGTACACGGAAGACACCACGCGTGGCCCGAGCGCCGGTGGTAGTGGCCAGGACAATACCTATCAGTTTGATGGTGTTGATGTATCACTCCCCTTGTTTGGTACGCTGTCAGCTGAGCCATCCACTCATGATATTGACCAGGTATCCATTATCCGTGGTGGTGCCAAGGCCATCGGTTTTAACCGCTCCGGTGGTGTTACCGTTAATACGATCAGTAAGTCCGGTACAGACGAGTTTCATGGTTCAGCCAGTTACCAGTCACAAACCGCAGGTATGACCAGTGACCGGAAAAGTGACAGTGCTGAAGATTTTGATCAGGACAGGTCATGGATCACGGCCAATATCGGTGGACCCATTATCAAGGAAAAACTGTATTTCTACGGCTCCTATTACCGCCCGGAAGTCAAACGTGATAACGCCTCCAATGCCTATGGCGATGTACCCAACTATAAAAGCACAAGAAATGAGTACTTTGCCAAGTTGACCTACGCGCCGACAGACAACCTGCTGTTTGATGCCAGTTACCGGACATCCAAACGCACCGTTGAAAACGACGGAGTAGATGAATTCGAAGCGGCCACTCTCTCCGTGGGTGATGAAGCCAAACTGCGTATTGGTATTGTGGAAGGTTCATGGATTATCAACGACCGCAGCAATGCTTATTTCAAGTGGACCAGTTTCAAAAACTTAACGGGCTCCTTGCCTGATACTCTATTCGATTTTGATATTGCCATCGGCGATTCACTCGATGTCAACAACCTGGGTCAGCAGGGCAGGTTCAATGTTCCAATCTTTCGCGAAGGTGAAGATGACTACAATGCATTCGCCCAGCCATTGATTGACAAGTACGGTTTTGTCGAAGACGGAATGAAGAAGGGCGGTGGTGCAGTAGGTGGTTCCAGTACGATCAATAATCAGGACTTCCGCCGCGAGAGTTTCGAACTTGGTTATGATATCCAGTTTGATACAAAGTCTGTCTCACATGAGATGCACTTTGGTTACCACCATGAAAAAATTGAAGAAGATTTGTCCAGAACATCAAATGGCTGGGGCAGCATTTCAGCACCGGGTGGTAGGACTGACTTCGGTGATGTCCCTATCTATTACCAGGCTACATTCGAGCAAATGAGCCTTCTTGATGGTTCAGGAAACGTGATTCCACCGATTCATTCTGAAACCAAATCACAAAACATTGAAATCAATGACACCATGTACGTGGGGGACTGGACATTCAATATCGGCCTGTTGTTCAGTGAAGACAAGCTTTATGGTGAGGGGCTGAAGAGAAATGCGCTTAACTATTCAGGTTTTGAAGTGGCATTGGGGCACCGGTACCTGATGAAGAAAGTCAAAATGGGCGATATGATTCAACCACGTCTTGGCGCCATCTGGGATATCAATGACAGGACATCAATGTTTGCGAACTATTCACGCTACTATCCGTCTGCCAGTTCCCTGTCAAGAGCAGCTTCATGGGGCCGTAACCTGAGAAGGTCCATACGTGCTTACTTCAATGAAGACGGTACCTTTATTGCGGTTGATCCAGTCAGGTCATCTTCCGGTAAAGTTTTCCAGGAAGGTATTGATCCCCGCCATATTGACGAATACCTACTGGGTGTGACTTACCAGTTCACCGACCGTCTGACCGGTCGGGCACATGTACGTTATCGCGCAGCCAGGGACTTCTGGGAAGACACCAATAACACTGCCCGGGTTAACCCAAACTATGGCGCGCCGGACAACATTCCGAATGAACTTTATGTCGAAGACCTGGCTAGAATCAGAAGCGAGATTGGTGGTTCCAGTTATGTGATCGCACAACTCGACAAGTCATATACTGATTACTGGGAACTGAATCTTGAAGCCGAGTGGGTAGGTGACAATTATTACCTGCAAGGTTCGTATGTCTATAGTGACTACACCGGTAACTTTGATCAGGACAACTCGACCACCGACAATGATCAGAATATCTTTATTGGCTCGTCCAATATCGCGGATAACATCGGCCGCCAGTTGTGGGATTTGAAAGACGGCACCCTGCGTGGTGATCGTCCACACCAGTTCAAAATGTATGGTAATTACCTGTTTAACTGGAACGGCAGCGTTGGTGCCTATTTTGTCATCCAGTCCGGGCAACCCTGGGAATCCTGGGATGTTGAGTACTATCGGGACCAGCTGAGTGCGAACGGAAGTGGCAGCACCAGTGATACCATCCGTTACTCCGAGAAAGCCGGTTCGAACCGGACCAGTTCACACACCCAATTGGATCTTAACTACACCCAGAATTTCTACCTGGGTAGTGCCGACCGTTATGTCATCCAGTTACGTGCGGACATATTCAACGTCTTTGATTCACAGACCGGCTATGACATTCAACCCAAGGTCAATAGCGCCGGTTATGGTGATCCGAGGCAGTGGTTCAATCCAAGGCGTCTGCAGTTGATGGCCAAATTCATCTTCTGAGCCGGATGGGGCTGAACACCCTGGTTTATAGTTTTTATCTGTTTGTGATCGGCCCGGACTACCGGGCCGATTTCGGTTTTGGAGGTTGATTTTCATTCCATGAACTTCTCCATGAACATACACCCGGTGGATGCCACGATCGTTATCGTCTACCTGTTGGCGGTACTGGCGTTTGGTCTGTGGGTTGGACGTGGACAACGGACTTCGGCTGACTATTTTCTGGGTGGCCGGTCGATGCCGTGGGGTGTTTTGCTGCTGTCGATCGTTGCCACTGAAACCAGTACGGTTACCTTTCTGAGTTTGCCGGGTATACCGGCGGCCATCAATGGGAACCTGACCTTTCTTCAGATTGCAATCGGCTATATCGTCGGGCGACTGTTGATTATCTATATTTTGTTGCCGGTATATTTTCGCAGCGAGAATTTCACCGCCTACGAGGTGCTCGAATCACGCTTCGGCAAGTTGAGCCG
>Ga0055584_100004538_pt1 | contig 13608 bp, 8 predicted proteins | sample OSDHelmetaG_FD_58716 | JGI IMG/M metagenome (GOLD analysis project Ga0055584, IMG submission 58716) | Pelagic marine sediment microbial communities from the LTER site Helgoland, North Sea, for post-phytoplankton bloom and carbon turnover... | ecosystem: Environmental > Aquatic > Marine >... | reverse complement strand
CTACCGTCTTTTCTAGCACTCATCAACATTGGCGCATAGCTAATAACAAATATACCAAAAGAAAATAACCAAAATGACCCACTAATATCAATAAATAATAGTGTTTTCTCTGGCAATATCCAAGGACCAATAGCACGAACCAGTGCCGCTAACGTAACAAAAAAATACGCTGCTGTCATTGCTTTTGGAGGGGATAATGGACGACCAGTATGACCTAAAGACACACGTGAAATCATAGCTAAAATTAAGCCACCCATACCACCTACAGTTAATAAGTGCCAAAGATGGTTACTAGGAATTTCAGGAATTAAGTAACTAACGCCTAAAAGCATCAAACCACAAGCGATACACATAATGGCAACATGCAAAGACCACACTAATGGCACTCTAAGTGTTATCCAAGGACGCCATCTTAACCAACGAAGTGTTTGAAATATACCCGCAATAATTAACATTAGACCAAAAAAGTGATGAGAAAAATTAATTATAGGCTCAAGCAATAATGAAAACATGATGATAGCTAAACTGCCATTAGTGGCAATGTCTAACCCTGGTATGGGTACTGCTTTAGTTGTTTTAGTGCCGTTAGCCGTAAACATTGGGGTTACTCGCCCAGCCATTACAGACATTAAAAAAGTGACTAATATAATTCCGGCGTATCCAGCAAAAGTTACGTTAAATATTTTTGGATTATAAATGGCTAAATGCATTTCTAAATTAGCGAGTGTAAATAACAACAGTAATGGGACAAAAAATAAATTTCGGTATTGTTTAATCGCGATAAGTGGTTTGGCTAATATATAAGCGACGGCAGGTAAAAAGCTTAAATCAATTATTGAGGTTAAAGTGTCTGATAACACACTTGGTATTAATAATGTTATGCGTCCAGCTAACCAAAGTAAAAACAATATTAATAACGTTGTACCCTGTGCGCCGCGTGTTCCAGTCCAATTTTGTACTGCAGTAAGTAAAAAACCAGCAATAATAGCACCGCCAAAACCAAAAATCATTTCGTGAATATGCCACCAATAACCGCCACCTAATGGTGATAGATTAACGACACCTTTATACATTAATAACCAAAGAGTAATAGCGACAACACTAAAAATTGCACCACTAAGAAAAAAGGGTCGAAACCCTAATCGCAATAAAGGGGTGATCTTTTGTTCTTGGTCTAAATCGGTAATTTGCATCATGGGACATCTTTATAGGTAAAGTAATAACGACACTATTTTAGAGCGTTTTTTATTTATTTTCTCTGTTTACGATCAATAAATACAGACATAAATTTACGTGTCTATACACATGGCTCAGGACGTCATCCCTGTGGTGTATTAATCGGAACTCCAGTTTCTAAAAAGTGATGGATCTTCGATCAAAACTTCGAAGATGACCTTTACAGCAAGCTCTTGAGTTAACTACATGGGCATGTAAATTTTTATATGTCGTTAACTATTTTAACCTTTTTTCGCTTTACGAATAGTTACTTTTGATTTTTATTTGTTAAAATTGTTAAGTAAATGTTAATGTATTGGTTGTAATTTTCAATAATACCAAAAAATTCTATTAATACGATTCAATTATTAACATTTTAGTTAGAGATGATCCATGAAAAAAAAATTATTATCGACACTTTTCTTTTCAAGCTTATTAATGGCTTGTACAAGTGATAACGTAGCACTAAAAAATGAAGATGCTAAAGGTAAATTAAGTAAAGTTGAGGCAACTGTGAATGTTAGCAAAGTAGAGCGAGCTAAAGCATTATTACTTAGTCAATGGCAAGGGCCTTACCAAGGTACGCCTGCATTCGACAAAGTATCACTTATTGGTTTAATACCAGCAATAGAATCGGCTATGAAAATTAAGCTTGATGAAATTGATGCGATTACAAATAATGTGAATGCACCTACATTTGAAAATACGATTGTTGCAATAGAAAAAACAGGTAGTGACTTAGATCGTGTACTGACTTACTGGGGAATATGGAGTTCAAACCAGTCTTCACCAGAATTTCGTGATATTCAAGCGAAAATGGCACCGAAATTGTCTGTATTCTATTCTAAGATAAGTCAAAACGAAAAGTTATTTACTCGTATACAGTCCGTTTATAACAGTGAAAAGGTTAAAGCTCTCAACCCAGAGCAACAACGTTTAGTCTACTTAACTTATAATGACTTTGCTCGTAACGGTGCAACGCTAAATAAAGCAGACAAACAACGTTATGCTGATATAAACCAACGCTTAGCTGAGCTACATACTAAATTTGGTAATAATGTATTAGCAGATGAAGAAAGTTATGTATTGTATTTAAATAAAGATCAACTAGGTGGTTTACCTGAGTCTATTGTGAATGTAGCAGCGTCCGCGGCGGCAATACGTGATCACCAAGGTGAATATGCTATTACCAATACTCGCTCATCAATGGACCCATTTTTAACTTATTCAACTGAACGAGCACTTAGGAAGCAGGTATGGAATACATACTACAACCGCGGCGATAACGATGACCAATTTGACAATAACGCTATTATTGCTGAAATTTTACAGCTTCGTCATGAACGCGTTGGCTTATTAGGTTATAAAAACTATGCGTCTTGGCGTCTTGAAGATCGTATGGCAAAAACACCAGAAAACGCTATCGCGTTAATGGAAAGTGTATGGCCAGCGGCAATTGCACGTGTTGATGAAGAAGTAGCAGACATGCTTGCTATTGGTAAAGCACAAGATGGCATTGAAGAAATAGAACCGTGGGATTATCGTTTTTATGCTGAAAAAGTGCGTAAAGACAAATACAACCTTGATTCGGATGAAGTAAAACAATACCTACAACTAGATAAATTACGTGAAGCGATGTTTTATGTAGCGGGTCGTTTATTTAATTTTGAATTTGTAGAAATAACTGATGGTTCAGTTCCTGTGTTTAATGACGACGTACGTGTTTGGGAAGTAACAGATAAAACATCTAAGGAAAATATTGGTTTATGGTATTTAGACCCGTTTGCTAGAAAAGGTAAACGTTCAGGTGCATGGGCAACGTCATATCGAGGCCATACTACCTTTGACGGTAATAAAAACGTTCTTTCATCTAACAATTCTAACTTTAGTAAAGGTGTTGATGGTCAGCCAACGTTAATCTCATGGTCTGATGCGGAAACATACTTTCATGAATTTGGACATGCCTTACACTCATTATCGTCTAAAGTTGCTTATCCACGACTTAATTCTGGTGTAAGGGATTACACTGAATTTCAATCACAATTGTTAGAGCGCTGGCTGGCAACTGACGAAGTAATTAATAATTACCTTGTGCATTATCAAACAGGTAAAGCGATGCCAAAAGCACTGATTGCTAAAATAAAGAAAGCCGCAACCTTTAATCAAGGTTTTGGTACTACAGAGTATTTAGCGTCGGCGCTTGTTGACATGAAATTTCATACCGTTGATCCAACGGGAATTGACGTTGATAAATTTGAACGTGAAACACTTGCTGACTTGAAAATGCCTAAGCAACTAGTTATGCGTCATCGCAGTACACAATTCAGTCATATTTTTAGTGGTGAAGGGTATGCCGCAAGTTATTATGGCTATATGTGGGCTGAAGTACTGACTGCTGATGCGGCAGAAGCGTTTGCTCAAGCACCCGGTGGTTTTTACGATAAAGAAGTGGCGAAAAAATTAGTTGATCATTTATTTAGTGTACGTAACGCGGTTGATCCAAGTGAAGCTTACCGAGCTTTTAGAGGGCGTGATGCTAAAGTTGAAGCATTAATGCGTGATAGAGGCTTTCCAGTAAAAACTAGAAACTAAAAACTAATCGTTAATAGATTAACTTTAATCAGGCGTTTTAACCTGAAGTTATAATCAGTAACTTTAAGGGTTATAAAGCTCACTTCGGTGAGTTTTATAACCTTTTTATTAAGTAACTCGGCTTAATACATGTTTCTCTAGCAGCTATTTTTCCTTATTTCATCGTTAAATTTACTTGCAATTGGCTAGCTATTGACGCGAAATTTGCCTTGAATTAATAAAATTTATCAAGCTAGTGTGTAGAGTAAATCATTATTATTATATATTTCAATACATTAAAAACACCTTGAATCGAGTTCAGATTAAGTACGGTAATAATGCTAATGTTATTGCTTGAATTTAAGATTTCATTTAGGGTTTAATTAAGGCTTTAACGTCTTTAACTTAACGTATACAAACTAAATAGTTGTTTAGCTTGTCAGATAAATTTATGAAGATAAAACGATTAAATAATCAATTAAAACAATGGTGGCATACCGATTGTCCGTTTTGTAAGAAAGCGAGGTTACTTTTACTGTGGCTTGCATTAATGTTAATAATAGATTACTTATGGTTTCATCTACTATTTTAAGAGGATTATTGTATGACATCTCAAAATTTAACATGGGTTGATTCGTTAGAAATTGCACTTGATTTAATGGAGGAACATCCGGATGTTGATCCGTTAACATTAAATTTTACCGACCTGAGCCAATGGGTGTTAGCGCTTGAGCGTTTTAATGATGATCCTAAGCATTGTGGTGAGCGTGTTCTTGAAGCCATTCAATTAGCATGGATTAGCGAAATAGATTAATTCACCTAAATTATTATTGATTTATAATGCTGACAATACGCTATGTCGCTATTGCTGCTAATTCTAATAGTGAGCTTTGTATTGTGACGGTTGGTGGCGTATATTATGAACAGTTACTATTTCAATGTTGACTATCAATAGTCAAACATTAACAATTGATTACAGTAACTTTAAAATAATCCCATTGTACTTTTATTGATTAAAAGTACTTTAATTACCAGAATTAACAATAGGATAAATAAAATGGCTTATACGCAAATAGATGGTGTTAAATATGAAAAAGAACTTTTAGATCTCGCCAAAGAACACACTACAGGTAGAGGCGAAGGGAAAATTTCTAAAGATGAGGTTCTTGATCTTATTGCTTCCGCACAAGATGGTCATTCGGTAACAGAAATTGAATTAGCAACACTGAAATATATTCGTAGTACATTCGATTTTACTGATGCTGCGGCAAAATTATTTGATGAGAAAGTATCTCAACTTTAATTTATACGTTTTTAAATAAATTAACGTAAGTAATCACAAATAATAACTGTACAGAGCTAAATAAAAACCTATTTTGGTTTTTATTTAGCTACACGGTAACAATTAATCTTAGTTCATTTTTAACCATTAATTAGTGAAATAGAGTCTTTGTTGTTACTAAAAGTTAATTGACATCCTATTTATATCACAAGCAGCTATTCTTATTAGTTATAGAATTAATAGCCGTATTTAACATTAAAAGTAGTGATAAAATGATTCAAAGCAAGTCTCCTCTCTATATACCCTACGCGGGCTCAATTTTATTAGAAACACCATTATTAAACAAAGGCAGTGCGTTTGATGAAAACGAACGTGTTAACTTTAATTTAACGGGATTATTACCACCAAGGTATGAAACTATCGACGAGCAAGTTGCACGGGCCTATCGACAGTATAGATGCTTTAATAATGATATTAACAAGCACATTTATTTACGTGCAATTCATGACAATAATGAAACGTTATTTTTTAAACTAGTACAAGCACATATAGCTGAAATGATGCCTATTATCTATACGCCCACCGTGGGAGATGCCTGTGAACAATTCTCAGATATTTATCGTAGTTCTCGTGGTTTATTTATTGCCTATGAAGACAGGCATAAAATAGATGATATTTTACGTAACGCGACCAAAAGCAAGGTAAAAGTCATTGTAGTAACTGACGGCGAGCGCGTTTTAGGCTTGGGAGATCAGGGGATTGGCGGTATGGGTATTCCTATTGGTAAATTATCTTTATACACGGCATGTGGTGGTATTAGTCCGGCTTATACGTTACCTGTAATGTTAGATGTGGGTACAAATAATCAAAAATTATTAGATGATCCTATGTATATGGGTGCGCGTCACAAGCGAATTGAACAAGAGCAATATTATGAATTCCTTGATTTATTTATCAACGCGGTAAAACGTCGTTGGCCTCATGTAATGTTGCAGTTTGAAGATTTTGCTCAACCTAATGCTATGCCTCTGTTAACTAAATATAGAGATGAAATTTGTTGTTTTAATGATGATATTCAAGGAACTGCCTCTGTTACTGTTGGCACATTATTAGCGGCAAGTCGAAGCAAAGGTGTTAAGTTATCGCAACTGAAAGTTGCTTTTGTTGGTGCTGGCTCTGCTGGCTGTGGTATCGCTGAGCAAATAATCAGCCAAATGGTATCTGAAGGCCTTGCGCCACTGCAAGCACGCAGCCAAATATTTATGGTTGACCGTTTGGGCTTGTTAACTCAAGGAATGGAAGGCTTGAGAGCGTTTCAACAGAAACTAGTACAAAGTGAACTTGCCCTAAAATCGTGGAGTATTGAAGGAAAATATGCATCACTTTTAGAGGTTATGCATAATGCCAAACCAGATGTTTTAATTGGTGTTTCAGGTCAATCTGGGATATTTAGTGAAGATATTATTAAGGCAATGAAACAACATTGCGTTAAGCCTATTATTTTGCCATTAAGTAACCCTTCAAGACAAGTTGAAGCAACCCCAAGTCAAATTATTAACTGGACTGAAGGAAATGTAATTATTGCAACAGGTAGCCCGTTTGATGCAGTGGAATATCAAGGAAAAGTATTTCCTATTGTACAATGTAATAATAGTTATATTTTTCCGGGTATTGGTCTTGGCGTTATTTCTGCTAACATCAATCGAATTACCGATAAAATGTTACAAGTGGCTAGTGAAGGTTTAGCGGCGGCTTCTCCTTTAGCGAATACTGGTGAAGGCGAACTACTACCACCCTTAACCGGTATTGCACAATTAAGTAAAGATATTGCTTTTGCTATTGCCAAAGTGGCTTATGAAGAGGGTTTAGCATTAGAGTTAAGTGATGATGAATTGTTAGCCAAGATTGAACAGAATTTTTGGCAGCCTGAATATCGTCAATATCGTAGAACAAGTTTTTAAGCTGATAGTTTGTAGGCACTATATTTGTAAGTTTTAAGGTGTAAAGTACTCATAGTTTTGAATATCGACTTTTATTATTAAAGTCGATATTCAAACTAACATTTGCTCTGATTATTTCGCTACATATAACAAAGTCACAAGCTTAATAGAACAGTTATGAATTATTTTTAATTTAGCTATTTATTGCCATGAAACATCTAAAGTGAAAATATAGCCGGCACCATAAACTGTTTTGATTATTTTTGGATTTTTATGGTCTTGTTCTATTTTTTTTCTTAATCTGGACATTCTCACATCAATACTTCGGTCAAAAGAAGTTGCATCTTCACTCAATAACCGCTCCCGTGATAATATTTGTTTAGGTGCATTGAGTAATATCATCAGTATTTCAGTTTCAGCAGCACTTAGCATAAAACTAGTACCATTTTTATTGGCCAAAGTCAGCGTCGAATGTTCAAATGTCCAATCGCCAAAACTCGCATTTTGAACTGACTTTGCAGGTAACTCATTTACCACAACTCGCCGAATGATGCTCTTTACTCGTGCAACAAGCTCACGCGGGTCAAAAGGTTTGCTAATATAATCATCTGCGCCTAGCTCTAAACCTAATACTTTATCGGGTAAGCTATTACGACCGGATAGAATAATAACACCAATTTTTTTATCATCAAAAAGCTTTTTAACTAACGACAAACCGTCCATATCAGGCAAGCCAAGATCAATAATACAAAGAGATGGCAATTGATTTTGCATTGCCTGTAAAGCTTTTTTACCTGTAGTAAACGCTTGCGTACTAAAGTTATATCGCTCTAATTCTTGACAAACCAAATCACATATTGCGACTTCATCGTCAATAACATAAATTAAGGGTTTAGTATTCATTTGTGTAGTTACCTCTATTACTCTTATTGTAATGCTTGAAATAACTTGTTAGCAACAAAAGGTTTTTTTAACAAAATAGGTGTATCTTCATTTGGTTGGTTATTATGTTGAAAGTAACCACTCATTAGTACTATTTTACAATGAGGAGAACGGCTTTTTAACAGTGTAGCGAGTTCAAAACCATCTTTATTTCCTGGCATGCTAATATCCGAAACCATACCATATAAGTCTTCAATAGTTTCAATAAGTTGTTCGGCTTCATCGCTGTCATTTGCTTCAATAACATTTAAACCGAAAGAGATTAACTGTTCTCTGATAATAGTGCGAACATCGTTATTATCTTCAACGAGCAAAATTAGTTTATTAGAAAAATTTGTTTCTTTTAATGTTTTATTTTCGTCATGGAGTGTTACTTTTGTATCCATCACTTCTTTTTTGTAAGTAAGCAATGGGAGTAATAGTGATATTTTAGCACCGTTATTTTCTTGATTTGCAACCCGAATGTAACCTTGTGATTGCTTAATAAAGCCAAATACCATACTTAACCCGAGGCCTGAACCTTGATGGGTATCTTTTGTCGTAAAAAAAGGTTCGAATGCTTGATTGATAGCTTGCTCAGAAAAACCATCGCCTTGGTCGATAATGGTGATTTCAAGGTAATCGCCTAACGTGACTGATTCATCAAATTGTAAAGGAGCATCTACAATTTTTTTATTAACAATAATAGTGATAAAACCCCCATTTGGCATAGCATCCTTGGCATTTAATACTAAATTAATTAAGCAGTTTTCCAATTGATTAGCATCAACATACACTTGTAATTGTTCACTTGAATAATCAGTGTTAATTGTAATTTTACTGGGGAGAGATCCTTTTAGTAGTTCAATTGTTTCATCAATTAACTCAACAATATTGACTCTGCAAGGGAGTAAGTATTGTCGTCTTGAAAACGCTAATAAACGATTAGTTATATCACTGCCTTTACGCGAGGCTTTTATCGCTGGAAGTAAACGAGATAACAATAATTTATTATCTTCATTATCTTGTTGGGCCGCGAGTAAGTTGCCTAAAACGATTGTCAGTATATTATTAAAATCGTGAGCTAACCCGCCAGCGAGTTGCCCAACTGCATTTATATGCTGAACTTGGGCCAATTGTTGCTGTGCTTGTTGGCTTTCGCTTAGGGCTTGTTGTAGTTGAGCATTGGTTGTGGCTAACGTTTGTGTTCGTGAAGCAACTTTTAAGTCAAGCATTTCAATGTTTTCACGCATTTGTCCTACCATTTTGTCAAACGCTTTACCCAAAACACCTAATTCATCAGTGCGTGATATACCACTCGTGACAGTTAAGTCACCTTGACTGACTTTTTTAGCCATTAACGCGAGAGCATTGATTGGTTTAGTGACCCAATAAGAGAAAATCAATGCTAAAAAAATAGCACACATAAAGGTAATCAAGCCAATAGTTAATATGCGTTTACTCAGTAATTTACCGCTGTTTTGTAATTCATCAATATAGACCGAGGAGCAGATATACCAGCCTAATTCTGGTAAGTGTCGTACTAATGATAATTTACTGTAAATATAGTTATTTGCGTCGTTAGGTCTATCCCAGTTATATTCGAGTTCTTTTCCTGTGTCAGCAACAGCAATAAGCTCTTGTAAGATGGGATTGCCTGTTTTGGGATCTTTGAGTTGTACTGCATTGGTCCCATTAATATTAGGGTTAGGGTGATGTAGCATATTGCCTTGTTCGTCAAAAATGAACAGGTAACCTGTTTTAGCAATAACACTGTTTTTGATTATTTCACGCAGTCTCAGAACAACTTCTTCTTTACGAGGCTTAAGGTTAAGTTGCATGCTGCTGGCTAATTCAAAAATATTATTTAAGACTAATCGACTAGCATTTTTTTCAATTTGATAGACTTCTTTATTAATTAAGGGGACTGAATACCAATAAATACCGATAAAAAGTACGAATAAAATAGATATGATGGCAGATAAAAAGGTACGAGATAATTTTTGTCGTAAAAACATTAGGTAATTACTGCCTGTAGAATAGAAGCAAATCTTAGTATAAAAAAAGGGCTAGCGAGAAGCTAGCCCAAAATAGTAGGGTTAGGAAAAAACTACTATTGTGTAAAGCGGTTCATATTACTTATTTGCTTGTTCACGCAGAATAAATTTTTGTATTTTACCGGTTGATGTTTTGGGTAATTCACCAAATATAATGGTTTTTGGCGTTTTAAAATGCGCCATATTATCGCGACAAAAATCTTTGACTTCTTGCTCTGTTATTTCGACATTGGGCATTGGTGTAACAAAAGCACAAGGTGTTTCCCCCCACTTATCATCCCTTTTGGCGACTACTGCAACTTCCTGAATTTTAGGGTGACGGTATAAAATATCTTCAACTTCAACGCTTGAAATATTTTCACCACCTGAAATAATCACATCTTTAGAGCGATCTTTTATTTCAATATAACCATCTTTGTGCCAAACCGCTATATCACCAGAATGAAGCCAACCACCTTCAAAAGCTGCTTGTGTTGTTGAAGGGTTTTTTAGGTAACCTTTCATCACTAGGTTACCTCGCATAAATATTTCACCGACAGATTTACCATCTTTTGGCATTGGCTCTAAGGTTTCAGGGTGAGCTACCATCAATTGGTCAAGCATTGGAGAACGAACTCCTTGGCGGGATTTTAATTTGGCTTGCTGTTCTGCAGTTTCGTCATTCCACTCGTCATGCCAAGCACAAACAACAGAAGGACCATAGGTTTCAGTTAAGCCATAAGTATGAGTTACTTTAAAGCCAGATGCTTCCATACCTTCAATTACTGACGCAGGTGGCGGCGCACCTGCCGTCATTACTTTCACCGTATGATTAATCCCCGATTTTAACGATTCATCTGCGCCATTAAGCATATTCAATACAATAGGTGCACCACAAAAATAGCCTACTTTTTCTGATTGTATTAAATTGTAGATGGGTTCAGCACGTACATGTCGCAAACTAACACTAGTACCAGCAGAGGCGGCAATTGACCAAGGAAAACACCAACCGTTACAATGAAACATAGGTAACGTCCATAAATAAACAGGGTGTTCGCCCATACTCCATGACATAACATTACTTACGGCATTTAGGTAAGCACCGCGGTAGTGATATACAACGCCTTTAGGATCACCTGTTGTACCTGAAGTATAATTTAAGGTGATTGCATCCCATTCATTTTTAGGTCGTAGCGTTTCAAAACTGCTATCACCTTCTTCAAGTAATTGATCATAGGTTAATAAGCCAATTAACTGGCCTTCGGTAAAGTTAGGATCATCAATATCAATAACTAAAGGTTTGTGTGGAATCATCCTTAGTGCTTTTTTTACTATTGGACTAAATTCTTTATCGGTAATTAATACCTTTGTTTCTGCATGCATTAGTATAAAAGCAATGGCTTCAGCATCAAGACGCGTATTAATAGAGTTAAGTACTGCACCACTCATCGGTACGCCAAAGTGTACTTCAAAATGTTCGCTAATATTTGGAGCAATGATTGATACTGTATCACCTCGGCCAATACCGCGTTTAGCTAGCGCACTAGCAAAACGGGTACAACGTTGTAATACCTCTAACCAAGTATGTCGAATATCGCCATTAACGGTAGCGGTTTTGTTTGGGTAAACAAATGCAGCTCGCTCTAAAAATGAAATGGGCGTTAGTGCTGTATAATTTGCTTCATTTGGTTCTAGATACTGTTCAAAAATGTTGATGGTATTCATTAATATATTCTCCTATTACTTCGTTTGACTATTTATTTCTACCGCTACTTCTTCTTGCGTTTCATCTGCAAAAATAATGTTATCTTCACTTTTATGTTTACCTAGCAGTCTAGGACGCTCAATAAGAAAGTAAAGTATTACACCAATACACACTGCATACATGGTTGATTTAGGATCTGGCATTGCTAATGTTACTGCTACAATTCCAGCAACACCTCGCTCAGTTGAGTTTTTTAATTGTTCCATGCCAACCATAATACAAATGTAAGCAGTAAGAACCAATGTTAGCGACAGGGCTATGGGTAATACGGGTTTAAATAAGGTAACTAAAGGTAATGCGAATAAAGCAAGTAAGCCACTCATCCAAAAAGTACCACCGCCACTGTAAATAGATTCCATAGACTTACGCCCCATCGCATAACGCTCTGCAACTGTTGCGTGGGCAGCTGTCCATAATGGGCCAGCTAGGCCAGGCCAAGGAGCTAAAAATGCATGAAAACCGTTACGAATAGCGGTAACTAAATGAACACGATCAACATTTTCTTCGATTTTTTCATCGGTGCGAATATGATCAACACGATTAACTAAGGTAAACCCAACAAGGATATCGCCAAAGGCAATTACATAAGCGATTATTGCGGTAGGGATAGCGAGTAAAAATACTTCCCAATCAGGATAACCTACAGTAAAGGGTAAGTAGTCCCACATTAAAGAAAAGTTAGGATTAGTAATGCCCCATTCTATTTCAGGTAATGGGTATTCACCAACAGCCCAACCAACAAGCATGGCAATGATCATGCCGGGAACCATACCAAAGTTAGCTATTTTTCTAGCGAGAGAGTTCTCATTAATCACGTTCTTAAACGAGAGTGAAAATAAGATATAAGCTGAAATAATTGAACCAACAATTAATGAAATGGGTGTTGCATCAATACGACCACCTATTTTTAGTTCACCCATCATTGCTGCCATACCCGCACCAATAATAATGCCACACTTTAAAGAATTTGGAATAATATCAACTAACTTAGAGCCTAAGCGGGTTGCGCCTAAAATAAGGAAAATTAGCGAAACTTCGATTTGTAAGGCAAATAATGCTCTTATCGCTTCAGGGCCTGGTTCAAAACCTTTCAAATAAAGTAAAACGACCGGAATAGCGGGTGTTATCCACCCTGGAACTAAAGGAACGCCAAGCAGTGCAGGTAAAATATAGCCAACTCCAGCGATAAAAGTAAAAGCTAATGCGGCTTCATACGGCATGCCAAGGTAGCTTTGAAGTAATGGAATCATGGCTAAACCAACCACGAACATAAAAAAACCTTGTATCATTTCTGGCAGTTCCCAGCGGTAATGAACAAAAGGTAATCTAATTTTAAATGGTCCAGCGGGCCAATAAGGCTGTTCTTCGCCATACGTACGCTTAATAAATTGCATTGATTTTCCTGTCTTAGTTTTATTTTAACGCGCAGTGAACTATGAAAGCATTTCAGAACTTTTTCGACAATGTGACCAAATGTAACAACCAAAGTTTAAAAGGGAGGTTAAAATCAACTTAAATTAATTTTATTTTTTATGAGCTAGAGAATAAAGCTACTAATTTACTTGAGCTACAGCGTTTTTATTGTAAATTAATATACAGTGTAAATTTTAAATTTGAACAAAAAAAATACATGGTATTTACTTTGGTGATTACGACTAAAGGACCAGAACAAAATAACGAAAATATTACAAAAATATTAAATTATTATTCGGTGGTTAATATTAGAGTTTTGAGTTGATATCGTTTATAATCGCGCCAAAATTTGTAGATATCATTTTTTCGATTTGATATTTACTTAATTAAACTAAAAATTAAATTTATTAAAAGGGCTTATCATGGCTATCGAACGTACTTTTTCTATCGTAAAACCAGACGCAG